>Ga0316209_1001043_pt1 | contig 34001 bp, 38 predicted proteins | sample 6monopyrite_MG_FD_204945 | JGI IMG/M metagenome (GOLD analysis project Ga0316209, IMG submission 204945) | Microbial mat bacterial communities from mineral coupon in-situ incubated in ocean water Damariscotta River, Maine, United States -... | ecosystem: Environmental > Aquatic > Marine >...
GATTAATAGAAAAAAATAGGAAAGCTACTTTACGTAAAATAAAGGGATATGGGCACAGAAGACATAGGAAAATAAATAATATCGATATAAATCAATAAGTTAATGGTGCCCAGGGCCGGAATCGAACTGTCACGACGCTTATTTTTGAGGATCACAGAGAAACTAAGGGTAATAAAAACAACAACTTAACAATTTAGTCTACAAATCAAATCCCCTACTTTCCTCTAAAATGCTCTTTCAATGGGCACAATTTGGGCACCGTTACCATGATTTAAAATTGATATTTGATTAGCTTCATACTCCACAACACATACATATTCTAATTATATAAGTGATGCTGTGCACCTCACTGTATAACGTAAGTTGACTGTTTTGGAGCTCTTTTTAGGATGAGATACTAAGGGTATTACTTAACAGAATGCGCTTCGCGGATAATGCTAAGTTGTCTCTCAGTTGCTTTTTTTAGAACGTCAGAATACACACGCTTCTTCTCACCAGAGGAAGCATTTCGAATAAAATCCGAAAAAGGTGTGGATTTAACAGTTTTTGATTTTGCAAATAGCGACATATTATTAAACCTAGCTTATGGAGAGCAATTTCTCAAGGTCAGCAGGAGTATATTTTTCTGGGATATGATTGTCAATCTGATCTACACCTGCCTTGTACAATTTATGTGTGTTATCGGTGTTCTTTAGTAATAAATCTACCTTTACGTTAGAGCCAAATGTGAGTTTTAACCTGTTAACTACCCCTCTAGCAGCAAAATATTGCTCTATAAAATGTTCCAACCTAATATTTCTACCCTCTACTGTTTCCCTACTCTGCACAAACTCCCATGCAAGCTTAGGTTCTTGATATACATAGAGAATTTGCACTACTCGCCCTTTTTTAATGGAACGAGAGATATTTTGTTCAGCTTTATCGTAACTACTTAGCGTCCCATCTAACAAAAAGCTTTGTTTTTGTTTCAGGGCATAATCATGAATTTTTTCCACCAATATAGATATGCCTTTTTGAAAAAGGCAGGAGTTATCTCCGGTGTAATTAGGAAATTCATGACGCAATTGATCAGGATCAATACGTAATATTTCAGTACCCTCTTCTTCAACTTTGGTTAAAAGTTCAATAGAGGCCTCTGTTTTACCTGCACCAGGCGAACCAGCCATAAATACTGATACGGGTTCATCCTCAGGTAAATAACGGGCTTTATCTGTTAGCCTTTTAGCAATTACTTTTTTATTTTTTCGAGCAAACTCTAGTGCTGCATCCTGAATAACTAACTCTTCTGGTGTAAATTCCATACTTAATTCAGCTCACATGAAGTTGGTTTTGTATAATGTAGTGGCATAGTTAATTTGGCCACCTAACTAGAGTTGATATCATACACCTCGTAACATGATAGGAGGAAAAATGAGTAGAAAAGAAAGATGAATCTTTACCCAGGATTTTAAATTTGATACAGATAAATTAGTTCCTAGATAAGAATTATTTCGTTCGAGAAGCGGCCTCTGCGATAAAAGCACCAACAAACTTAATAGTGCATAACCGTCAACATATATAATTCTATAAGGTATTTAACGTCATGATTTGCTCGATGAGCAGGGACGCCGGCTCGTTTACGTGCTTTTTCTTTGTATCTAGATAAAAGACTACTGTTATTCATATAATAGCCATTTGTTATTTCATCAGGTAATAAAGAAAAAAAATCTCTTACATGAAACTCTCGAACCATACCCGTTGCTTTAAATAATTGATCGATCCAATGCACATCGTATTCAGCTGCATCACTATATACCTCAGCACCCGAAAGAATTTTATTCATCCTCTTAGCAACAATCAGTGGGGCTTCACCATGATCTGATAAGTAGCTTCTACTTAATCCATGAACGGCCTGACTCGCTGGATCCCAATCAATCCATTCTTTAATACAATATGGATTAAGCAGGTGATTCTCTATTTCTACTTCTGGCATATTCCAAGCTATTTCAATTGGGTAACTATCACCAGCAAAGCTTGAGGCTTCAACATCAATAAATATTGGTAACATTAAAATATCCTTGTGTTAGATACGGCCTAAATATTTATCTACCTATACGTAATTATATTGATATCTTACACTCAGCGTAAGATATCACTCGATACATGTCAGCATTCAGGTATATTACTAATTACCTCAGCATCAATTTGTAATTGCTGAAGGCCACGTAATTCATGCTTACGCAGAGTTATCTTACCCTTACGTTCTTTCTGCATTGAATCAAGGCCGTCCATTAACTCATCAAATAGATTACGCTTATTAATAGTATTTTTTGTGGACATTACTTTTATCTCCTAGTTGGAAGCACCGTCTGAATAGTCTGTCTAAATTTTATAACCTACATCTACAACCAAACATGGATCAAAATCATTGTTTTCTTCCTGGCCAACGTAACCAAACTGATTTGCAATTAGTCGTGTTCCATTGACTAAAGTATCAATATTCGAATGCGTATGACCATATATCCATAAATCTGCCATACCTACAACATCATTCATTCTAGAATGAAATGCCGTTGAGATAGGACTTAATGGAAATTTTTTATGTTGGCAGAAATCACTTGGACCATGATGCGTAACAACTACAGTTGGCCCAGCAAATGGTGAATTAAGATTTTGTAATAACCATTCCCTACTTTTAAGATGAAGATCCAATGCCTGTTGAGTTGTAAACGTCTCTCCATCATAAGTAATCAAGCGATGATCATTAAGACTATGTGAGACAATTTCCATGGCAGTTTTTTGATCCGTGTTCACGTCAGCTTTATAATCTGTCCACAATGTCGTACCAAGAATGCGCACACCATCTAAAATAATGCTGTCATTATCTAATACATGCACATTCGTATCTATAACAAGAGATCGCATTTCTGCAAGTGTTTCAGGAATATCAAAACCATAATATTCGTGATTACCTGGTACATATACAATACTTTTATTAAGCCGTTTAGATTCACTAATTGCCCACTGAACACCATTTACGCCTTTATCTATGTCACCAGCTAAAATAATGATATCAGCATCAGTCGATGGAATTTTACACGCCCACAGTCCATTAAGCGATTCTTCAGAATAATGTCTTCTGAAAAATTCATTATGCGTGTCTGATAATATTTGAAGCTTTTTCATAACTTGACCATATTAATAGATTTTACCACTTGAAGAAAATAAACCATAAAAATATAAATGGAATAGACCAATCCTAAATGCTTTTCCTTTTTAAGAATAGAAAATAAATAATTATTTGCTTAGTCGGAGAAGGACTCAACCACTTGTGTATAAAAATATTGTAAGCTATAAAAAAACAAACATAGTAGGGGAAATGGATATTAATTTAAAAATGATGTTGGTGAATTATTTTTTTGCTTTGTCTATTTTATTGTTTTTACTAATCCAAAGGAGAATGCAAAATAAACGATCAGCTACATCACATAAAAAAACTGAGAAGGAAATGCTAATCATGTTTGATAGTCCTGATGATGATAAATTCCTATCATCTATTTTTTCTGAAATTAGAGCATCAATAGCTGTTACTGATAATACAAATGAACATTCCGCTATTAAGAAGACATATTTACGATTAATAAAAGATAACATCAGCGAGAAGAAAGCCATTGATTCTATCGCTTCAGTCGTTATTTCTGAAATGTATTTTTCTTTGAAATGTAAAAAATATGAACTCTTCAAAGATAGGTTCCATGAGAACCTTGATAAGCTCCCAGAAATCCCGATCCTTAAATAAACAACGAGTCGTTTAAAGCGTAGGATAAGAAGAAATGATAAGAAATTGTATACTTCGTGATCTTGATGGAATGAATGATACTACCGCCCCTATGGATTGTGCTGAAACAATATCATTAGCAAAATCTGGAAAATGGTGTAAAAACTGGTCGATAGCAGAGTGTAAAAATAACCCCGAAGGTTCCGCACCTATTTTAGAAACGGTTATTAAATTTAAAGATGGAAAGGTTGAGTTTCTTACTACCGACGATTATTTCCGTTATTTAGAATAGCTCTCAGGCTTAATATGAGATCGCTAGGAGATTTTGATAATTACACTTTAATAGAAGCCAAAAGTCCCCTTTAAATGGTTTAAATGCTGATTTTGGCTCGTTTTACGTCATATACATGAGCTAATCGCTCATTAAGTTAATATATACACACAGATATATTTGACTTTTATATATATACATATATATTTAGATAATATATATGTACAGATATATTTTATATCAATCAAAGCATTAGGATGAAGCGATCATGTTACCTATTACATCACCAGAAACTCTCGGTAAGGTTTTGAGGCGATATCGAAAAGATCTCGGTTTAACCCAGCTTGAAGCTGGTGAGAAATTTAACATGACTCAAACAACCGTTTCGCAGATTGAAGCTGGTAAACCCGGTGTTCAGCTTGGAACATTATTCAAAATGATGTCTGCCCTGAAGTTAGAAATGCACCTTGAAGATCGTAATCAGTCCAAAAATAATAAGGCCCTTTGGTAATGGCATCACTCTTCATATATATGAATGGCTATGAAGTGGGTGAATACATCCAACACCGTAGTGGTGCGCAGGAATTTATTTATTGTGATGACTGGCTCAATAATAAAAGTGCAGTTCCTTTGTCTCTTTCATTGCCACTCACGGATAAAACCCATAAAGGCAACAACGTATATAACTATTTCGACAACCTTCTACCAGACAGTTCTGAAATACGACAACGTATTCAATCAAGATTTAATGCTAAAACAAACCGCCCTTTTGATTTGCTCGCAGAAATTGGAATGGATTGTGTTGGTGCAATACAGCTAATGAGTGAACGAGCTGAGGTTAATGTAAAAATGATTGAAGGCGAATCGTTAACTGAAAGTGACATAGCTAAAAACCTAAAAAACTATAAAACCTTACCACTTGGTATGTCGAGAGATCAGGAGTTTCGAATATCTATTGCTGGTGCACAAGAAAAGACTGCCCTACTCTGGCACGACAAAAAATGGCAACGCCCTATTGGAACAACACCGACTACTCATATATTCAAACTACCTATTGGTAAGATTGAACATGCCGGTATTGATCTATCTGATAGTGTTGAAAATGAATGGCTATGCTTAGAGATACTTAGGGAATTTGGTCTACCTGTGCCTGCTGTTAGTATAGAGACCTTTGAAGATATGAAAGTACTTGTTGTTGAACGTTTTGATAGAGAATTCTCTAAGGACAAGACATGGATCATTCGTCATCCACAAGAAGATATGTGTCAAGCGAATGGAATAGCACCTGCATTGAAATATGAAAATGAAGGAGGCCCTGGCATTGCTCAAATAATGGAGCTTCTAAAATCTTCAACTCATCCTGAAGAAGATCGTAGACAATTTATGACCATGGTATTTTTGTTCTGGTTACTTGGTGCCATTGATGGACATGCTAAGAACTTTAGTGTTTTCCTAAAACAAGGTGGGCGCTTCAAGTTAACACCAGTCTATGATGTTATCTCAGCATACCCACTTGCGGAGAAACGAGAACTAGAATTCCGAGATTTAAAAATGGCGATGGCACTTCATGGTAAGAATACACATTACGCATGGCATGAAATTATGACACGTCATTGGTTTGCTGAAGCGAAGAAAGTTGATTTTCCTGAAACAGAAATGCAGTCAATTATTGATCAAACTATAAGCAATGTTGATTCTGTTATTGCTAATGTCTCGTCACGGCTTCCAGACAATTTTCCCAGCGAAATACATGAGCCAATATTTAATGGTATAAATAAGCTTACAAAAAAATTAAAACATTAAATTCATTATTGTTCGGATACTCATTACTTTTTGAAGTCATTATTTAATACATATTGATAAAATAATTAACGAAGAGATAATATACTTTCTGTATCAACCGTTTTACGCGTCCCTTTTCCTACTAAAACATATACTGTTGAATTTGTTTCGAATAAACAGTTATTTGAAAAACGTACAAGTGGAGATGTGCGTACCCAGTCACCTATATCAAATCTTCGTGTGTTAGTGTCAATAACATTTCTAGCGTAAATAATCTCCATAGATGTTGAAGCTGAGTTTTCTGGTATACAAACATCCCACCATGTCCAGTTTCCAACCGCAATAACATCTCGATTTATTCCCGCCAACCTTAGTGCATTACTCCACTGCTCATCTAAATTTTCTTTAACGCAGCCATATTCGACTTTATCTCCATCTTGTTTAGTGAATGATAAGAATTCTGTTAAATATTTATGACTGTTAATATTTTTAATGCTCATTTATTACAGTAACTTCCTTAAATGTTTGTTTAGAGATATCTTATCTACATAAAAATAATAACCTACCGATATAAAACCACAATGAATAAATTTAAATTATTTACATCGTCGGATGAGGACAATGATTTTATGATGTAAAAATATAGTAGACTAGTTATAAATATAAACGCCAGCAACAAAGGAAAGTGATATTAATAATAATCGATGGCCAACGTCTAACCAAAAAAGAAAGCATCCTGGCATTGGTGCTACAGGAAGAGCATGGGGAAATATTGACACTTCAAGTTTAAAATTAATTATGGGCGACATATTGCGCGACTCAAACTCAATGACTGCCGCAATCAATATTGATATAGGTAAAAAACATAATGATATTGATTTAGTTGAGATTTGTTCACTAAATAATTCTTCTTGCATTGACGAAGACCCAATATCTCATGAAGAATTTAGTGAGTTTATTAAGATTGCAAAAGAATCAAAAAAATACAAATTAAGAATAAGCTTTAATAACATAGGGTATTTCTGGTGACAACAAATAATGACAATCAGCTTGATATGTTACAAAAAATAAATAATGCATATCATTTATTAACAAACCCTATTGAAAAAAATGCATTAGGTAAAATCAAAAGCATTACCATATTGCTTTTAGTAGGAATTATTTCATTCAATCTTTTAAGTAAAAGTGCGTTAATTGGACAAATACTGCTTCTACCTGAAGAAGCTTACTTTAAAATATATTCATTGCTTATATGCATATCATTTCTTGCGATATTTTCTCCATTTCTAATATTTAACAATCTTTACCGTAATATGGCATTTATCATAATAATAGGTATAGGAACTTTTTTTTCAGGATACTCAGAAAAAATAATCAAAGTAAATCCTGAAGCATATATGGATTACGGAAGTGAAATCAGCCACGTTTCTCGTAAGAGAGTAATTTAAACATTAACTACATTATGTAATTAAGAAAATTCTCCACTAGCGATTTTGTTTAAAATTACTTTTATTTCCTTTATTCCTTTACATGTATTAAGTCTATAAATAGGTGGCTCATAATTAAATGCATTGATTGGTGTATTTAACCAAAGCTCTCCTTTTTCTGATGTACCAAATATAGATATTATTAGTTCTGCAATATCATCAGGTATATTCAGTTTCTGAACATTTTCATTAGTGTCATCACTCATTTATTATGTCCGTTATCAAGGTTATACTTTCTAAAATAACAATTTCATTGTCATCACTTTACAATACACCTAGCTCTTAATATAGAAAAGATATTATGCAATAGTATTTTTTATTAAATCAGTATTTTCAAAATCTAAAAAAGAAAGGCTTTTTATTGGATCAATCCGATCTGCCTCCTTAAGTGCCCATCTTGCCCATTCTTCTACCTTTTCAGGTTTTGCCGGAATATCTTCAATGCTTTTACGTATTGATTCAACATATTCACGTATTGCTTTAGCTTTTTGTAGTGCTTGTGCTTCATCCAAAAGCTTTCCAATTCGTTCTTTTTCTTGCTGTTCCTTCAGCTCACGATCTTTCCGTTCTTCTTCTATTTTTCTTTGATACTCTTCTTCTATAAGTTTCTCGCGACGCTCAAGTTTCCATTCATATTGCCACTGCATATTAGCCCGATATTGAATTTCACCGGTCAAAACTATTTTATTAACTATATCTGTGAGTTGATTTTCAATTGTTAATTCACCATTATCAACCCAATTAATAGGCTCATATTTACTACGTTCAGACCCAACTGTGAGCTCCAAACGAGTTATTTCAGATTTATCTTCACTCTTTTGACCTTTAACTTCTAACTGCTGCAGAATGAAACTCACTTGTTCTGAGCCTACTTTTATAGAAGCATCACGATTATCATAATCATATTTTGAAATAGACATAATTGCCTTACAACCAAGTGCTGAGCATGCGAAAAAAATCGCATTTAAAATTCTCAACCTTCTCTTTTCAATAGCAGAAGTAAATTTCGGTGCATATAAATAAAATTGATATTTCTGAAATTCTATTTTTCTATCTTCATCTTGCTTTAAAAATCTGGATATTATTGAATGTGTTTTATTGTTGATAGTCGGATAAGATACATTGCCAACGAGTTTTTTTACTCGAATCTCGACATCTAAAATATCTTCGTCAAATGTTGGAGGAGAAGGTATTGGGTCATTTATTAGCTCTAAATCATCATATGGGTGATATTGTTGCCGACCAATTTCAACCATCTCCGGAGCACCTGGAAAACGAGGATGTAAATTACCTTTTACCGTAGCTTTACCTGCTTTAAGCTTAGCCCAGTGACCTGCTCCGGGTCTTGGTATACCCGAATGACGACATGCTTTACTAAGCACTGCATCAGATACATCTAAATCTTTTGCCAAGATACTTAGCGGCTTCAACCAGACCAAGTCATAAAGCTCTTGTCGTGATATTTTACAACTCATTATACTCTCCAAATAATTAGTTTAGATAAGTAAAGAAATTAACATATAGCTAATTAACCACAACAGAAATTATTAATTGAAGCTGTATGACAGAAATAAAATTTAAAACTAAGTTGTATTAACTAAGGGAATAAAGTTATTAAGCTCATCATTATTTGGATACTTAACAAATAAAGCATTAACTAATAGCTGTGCATCGACTGTTTTATCAAGATATTCCCACAGTATTTTAGCTTCTAATAATACACAATCACATTCATTAATCGCCTCACCATATTTTTCTTTAGATCTCGAAATAAGGTCATATGCCAATTCATATTCATGAGTATTAATTAAATAATTCACAACAAAAACAAGATCGTCAGGATCTGCCAATACAAAACTAGGTTCTACTTCTATACAGGATTTCAATACACCAGATACATTACTGTATTGTTTATTTTCAACTAATAAATCAATAACTAGACGGCCAGCACAAAGATAAACACGTTTTTTCTTCCACTCTCCTATATTATTAAATAGCTCAATGTATAACTCTGGACTATCTTTGAATAAATCATATTTTTGAAGAAGCAACAAAAGTGCTTCAGATGTTTCCCCTACTTTAATATGCCTATAAAGTTCTTCATTAAATTTACCATAGGATTTTTTTGCATTATCCTCTCTTTGTTTACTATCAACGTATGCTGTATCGCCTTTATATAAAGTAGCAACATTAGAGAAGCTTTCACGCTTTGAGCGCATATAGTCAATTTCGACACCTAACTCATATTTTGCAGCCTCTTTTTCCTTCTTAAAGAAAAAATACCCCATGAGGTAACCTACTAAACCACCAGAGACATGCGCTAAGAAATTCACACCGCCATTTTCAGTTCGTGAAAACAACTCATACACATCCCAACCTATATACCATCCTGCAAGTATCCATGCAGGAATTGAATAAAACCGTACAATATGTAGAAACCAAAAAAAAGTACGGATTTTAGCCCAAGGCATCATATAAGCTGAAAAACCAATCATGCCAGACACAGAACCCGACAATCCCAATGTTGGAATATTGTCCCCAGCCATAATCGATGTTATCGAATATATAAAACCACCAATAAGCTCGACAGCAATAAAAACACTAATGAATTTCAGTTTGTTGCGGGCAAGGAGTTCTAACGCTGGGGCGAAAGCAAAAAAGAAAATGAGATTGAAAATAATATGTGACCAATCCGCATGAGATATGGCAGAGGTCAACATTTTAAAAGGATTAAACGTATTTGGATAATACATCAACATCTTATCCACGCTTTTAGGGATTTCTAACTTAAGAAGATCTTCATGGTGCTCATAATTTATATCTATGTATTTTTTAAGTCTTTTACGTAATGATTTACTTTTTATTTTATCAATATCGTAGTCAAGCCAATATTCTGTATCTGAATAATAATATAATGTTTGTAAGTTATACGTACACGATTCTTTGTAATTATAATCATCAAGCTCTGATGTTTTCTTATTATTTTTATCAATTGATTGGCAAAACGAATCAAATGTATTTTCAATCTCCTGATTGTTTTCTTTCTGAAAATGAAACACTATAAAACATATTAAAATTATTGAATAAACAACATAAGGGCGTTGGCTTAGACGAAGATCGGTGCTGTAAGGTAGGAGCAGCATGATATTTGTTTAACTTATATCATACATTGTAATCTCACCCGTTCTAATCCAATGTATTCCGACTGAAATGACCTCTCCCATTTCTTTTGATATTTCATCAGCATAAGACTGTAATTGAGGCATATAATTTGAAAATGAGGCTGTAACATCATCAACTTGATCTGTTTTATGATCGAGAATCACAAGACCATTTTTACTCTCAATCACTAAATCAACGGCACCACTAACAACTGAGCCAGACTCATTTAAGGATAAAAAAGGTAGCTCTCGATGTATCACCGTTGGATTGAATTGCGATTGAATCCATATTTCAAACTTTTTAACTTGTTCGCTAATTTCAGAAACAGTAGCTTCTTCTAATTCAGGGACTAAAGCGAAAAGAGTTTCGTCTGATAAATCTGCACGAAGACCACGAACTTCAAATATTTTGTGTGCAGCGGTACCTAGAACATTAGCGGGGAGATCAGACTTTAACTGTAATTCATCTGCATATTTTTCATTGTTTAATACACCATTAAAAGAACCTTCTTGATCTTTTAGCATGGATGGCGATACATTATCAGGTGTTGATGTATCAGTTACATCGCCAGTTTTAATTGCTCTACGTCCAGTAGCGGGTAATTCACCTTCATTATAAGCAGCATCAAGGTCTATCTCTGAAGGTAAAAGATCGTTTCCTTTAATAATCTTACATTGAAAGAGCTGGTCGTTAATTTTAATTGAGTTTTCTTCTAATGTTATATTCTCATTTTCTAATAGCAAACCTAAATACGTTCCATTCTTACTTTTAAGGTATGATGGCCATTCAAGTATCAATTTATCCCTTGCCCTTGTACATGCTACATATAACAAACGACGCGCTTCCTTGTCAGCCTTTACGATCAGTTCATCTAAAAATTTATCGTTCGTTTCAGATGCTGAAAAACTTGGTGAATATTCAATATGTGTATTTTCTAATAGTTTTGTCAAATCTTCAAATGCCTCGTAACCTAATCCGAGGTTAGGCAAACTAGCTTTAATTCGTCTCTCTAATCCTGCTACCGCAACGATTGGCCATTCACGTCCCTTTGAGCTATGCCAAGTAACAAGTTCAATAGCATCTTCATCAACAACTTTAGAATCAGGTTGTTTATTACTTTTCTCTAGTTTCACTCTTAACCAAGCAAGGAAACTCTGAATACCATTTCCATAAATACCACTATTAGATAATGCTTCTCTATTAGCATTCATATAATCAGCAGACTCAGCTTGTAAACGTAATAGGTTTGCGCGGGCTTGTTGAGCATTAGTCCATTTTGACACTACATCATAAAAATCTAACTGATTAAGGGTATCTGAAACCATTGTATAGAGACTACCTTCAGCAACTGAGTCAGACAGAACATCTAATTTTGTGAGTATTGGATCATTAATTTTCCCAGTAGAGATCAGTTGATCGAGAGCATCCTGTAATGAAAGCTGCCCAAGCTCAGTAACAGAAAGGTATAAGGCAGCATGCTTGTCTGCCGGGTTAGCAACATAAGCTAGTGCATATAAAGCAATTTGTATTTCTCTTGTTTCACCCCACCCTTCTTCTGTAAGCCGCACTTTTAAACCTAGTGCTCTAAATACTTCTGCATACTCTAAAAGGACCTTACCCGTATGCGCTAGAACGGCTATATCACCACCTTGTAATAATCGTTTTTCATTTGTTCTTCTATCGACAATGAATTGATCTTTACTGTCTAATAACGCTTTTATTCTTTTACCAATATGGCCTGCTCTTACTTTATGAGCACCTTTTTTAGCTTTACTTGTAAAATCAATTATCTCTATAGGTGATAGTTCGCTAGATTCCGCTTTTGGTGTCAGTGTTGTATATGAATCAGAAAATAATATAGGTCCAATGGCATTAACAAAATCCATCAGCTTAGGTTGAGACCGCCAGTTTTGAGTTAAAGGCTGTTTTGAATCAGGATACTGTCGTTCAAGCTCTTCAAATAAACGAGGATCTGCACCTTGAAACCCCATGATAGCTTGTTTTAAGTCACCAACAATTAATGTTGGAATTCCCGCTTCTTTAAGTAACCATAATAATGAGAACTGTAGTGGGTTCGTATCTTGAAACTCATCCACAACGAGACAATCTATTCGTTTGACTAATGTGCTTAATACTTTTGGATTGTTCGCAAGTAGATCTTGAGCCATAGCAATCATATCGGTGTAATCAACTAAGCCTGCTTCTCTTTTTGATTCAGAATAATCTGATAAGACTTCTTGAGCTGCATTCACTAAGGCATCTATATGCTTAACGGAATGATTTAGTGGCCCAGGATGAAAAGGTAATTCATTAGCAGAATCAATTACATGCTGTGCAAGTAAGTCGTATTCTTCAGGTAGCTTGTTACCTTTTTTAGATAATCTTAAATTACGTAGGGCGCCCCACAAATTCCAGTCTTTGTTCAGGTTATCTAATGAACATGCTGACTTTAAATTTCTAAAATCTTTATTAAATGATGTTTTTGCAGCACCACTCGTTCCAAATTCATTATCAAGGCTATCAGGGAACGCTTTTAATAGTGTCAATACATTGCTATGCAAAGCAGCCGCTAAAGTATCGGCTTTAAGCGTGCCCCCATATTTATTTTTAACCCATTCAGAAGCATGACGTGAAGCATCCATATCACCATGCTTCCATCCCATCGAACGTAATAAAGTAATGACTGATAAAACATCATCACGAAAAACGCCTTCAGCACCTTTACCGCTCCCAAAGTTATATTTATAACCGTAAGCAGCAAGATCATGAATGATTTCATTTGCTTTCGATGTTTGAGAAAGAGATTGTCTTATTAAAGCGCTTTGATCTTCTTCATTAAGTAGTCTTGGCTGAGGGGATGAGCCAACTTCAAAAGAGAATTCGGTCAAAACATCTAAACCAAAACCATGAATCGTCGATATATATGACTGCTCCAATTTTAATGCGTCATCTAAACGTCCTATAGATAATAAATGACTTCTAATTCTTTCTCTCAATTCAGATGCAGCCACTTCTGTAAATGTTACAGCAACGATTCTATTCGACTCAATCAATCCGCTCTCTATCCACTCACCTAAACGCTGTTGAACAGTATATGTTTTACCTGAACCTGCTCCTGCCGGAATGATTGTCATTGGTGGAATTGTGTTTGTTGTCGTATTCATTCCGCAGCCTCCATTTCTTCACGTGTAAATAGCGTTATGAGAGGTGAATCTTCTAATGCATAAGGCTTAACACCTGCATCTTTATCAAAGAATTTTTCATCTGTTGTTTTGTTAAGTAGCACATCACCTTGCTTTAATTCTTTTAATCGCGCTCGTATTAGCTCAATCGCGTTACTAGAGACATCATCTGAGATGTAATTCCAACTAGGAATGCTATTTGTACTTTTATCGGAATAATCTGTTAAAGCGCTTTGATCATTCAACATATAATAAACAATACCAGGCTTATTAACTTTTATGCATTCTTGTATATCTACATCTTCAACTTCAATATCTGCACCCGACTTCAACATCTCAATATATAAATACGCTTGGCTGTCATAAGACTTTTCCATTCTTGGCTGACGAGAACCTGAACTTGAACGTTTGTAGTCCACAACAAGTATTTGGTTATTTTTTAATTTAATAATTGAGTCTGCTTGACCTAAAATAGAAATACCTGAAAACTCACCTTTCAACCATTGTTCACTACCTATTACTTGTGCATCTAATGTTTGCAATATACTTTTCCATTCATGAGCAGCTTTGAGAGTTCCATTTAATAGATTTGCTCTCTCTACTTGCCACTGATTACTTCTAAGGTAAGGTGCATATTTTAAGATGCCTGCATCTAAATGTTCTTTTACCTTATCAGCTAAAGAATCGTCATCAGGTAAATCCTGTCCTGGGCTAAATAACTGCTCAAAGACATGGTGAGCCAAAGTACCTAGAATTAACACATCAGGTTCTTCTGGCGCCCATTCTTGAGCTTGTACATTTAATCGGCTAAACAGCCAGGCAAGTGGAGATACCATTAACTTTTCTAAACTGCTTGGTGATTCAGGCTTATTGTTGCCCTCATCATCTTTACGTAAAGATAATAAATCTCCGTCAAAGGTTAAATCAGATAATTCAATATCTCTGGGCTTATCCGGGGCTTGCTTAGATGCTGTGGCTAAATATTGTATTTTTTTAATATCGGATGAAATTTCTAATTCTAAAATTAAATCACTTGGTGAATTAAAAATCTTGCTGATAAAAACCAATCCATCTGAAGGCGCAACTCTGTCGCCCGACAAAATTCGCTGAGGAACAAAGAAAGAAACAAAATCTGTTACGTAATTCAACTGATCTTTAAAAACCTGCCTGCGATGTTTTGATGTTTTTTCTGGCAAAACTAAACTAAAGCCACATTCAGCATTAATCTGTTTTATATCATCAGGTGAATATATTGATGAATGACTAATCGATTGTGGATAATGCCCCTCAGAGAAACCAAGTACAAGTAAGTAACGAACACTCCTCCATGGGCTACTTCCCTCATACCAAACCGTTAAGCCTTCCTTGTTAAAATTAATATCATCAGATGAGTTTATATATTTAGGAATCGCCATGCGACTAATCGCTCTCCATGGAATCTCATTTACACTTTCTAAGTGATGACAAATTAAATCTGCGCTTAACTGAGCATTACTTACATGGTCATTATATTGATTATGGCTATCTAATAATGAAATAAAGCGAGTAATCGATTTAGATAAACTTTTAGCATCCTCATCAGCACCTAATATAAGGTCCAACATAGATTTTGCTTTAGATGAGAACCCAGGTAGAGGCTTTAAGCGATAACGTCCATCCATTATAGATTGAGCTAATATTGCCCCCTCTTCATGAGACCAAGGCATCAATACTGAAGATAAACAAACAGACATAGCCATAGCGGGTGAAGGTGTTTGTCGACAATAGATAAAATGATATAAAGCTTCTCTACCTAAATCCTTTTTCCAGATATCCGTACGCAATCCGGATGAAAGTATTCCTGCTTTTTCAAATGTATTTCTAAAAACAAGTGAGTATTCAAAATCAGAAGGCAAAAGCACACCGATGTCACTCAAGGTTAATTCTTTGTTACTTTTGAGTATTTCCTGAACCATTCCTGAAGCAACTTCAGCTTCTTCTTGAAAATCACGAACACTAATGATTTGCACTGAATCATCAAAATCAAACACATTATTTGAGTTTGAAAATAAATTATTTTGTAATGCTTGAAGGCTTGTATTGTTTTCAGCTCTATTAGTTTCTTGCTCCAGTAACTCTGGGCTTGAAAAAGAAGAGTCCATATTGTTAGACACTAACAGCTTATCAACAAGCTCCTGTTCCCATATAGACAAGTTATTAACGGTGTAATCAATATGAAGGTTAATATTTCTAACTGATACGCTTTCCTCAGATAAAATAATAGAGCGAAGCATTTCACTTTCATCATCTAGCATTTCATCAAGCAGCTTATATAACCGGAACAAATCAGTTAAATGTTTTTCTGGTCTTTCATCTAGCTTCTTAAAATCATCAATATTTATTTTAGTTTTAATTGGGTAAGCAGAAACCAACTCAATCAAAGTTTTTTTAATTATTTTAGATGTTTCTTCGGGGGCAACTTGAAAGCTTTCTGTCCAGAAATAAACATTTGATGAAATTTCTTTTTGGAACAGCTCATCCCAATTTGATTCAGTTTTAGGAATAAGATAAGAATCACTAATAAGATTAACTAAGGATTGATATACGCCAACATACAAATTAACTTTAGTGCCGTCTTCTGCTAACTTTCTGCGTAGATAACGTGCACGTGACGCATCTGCTACTAAAATAAAATCTATTGTAGATATCATTAAGCAGTACCTTTTTTGTTTAATGGTGAGTCACTAAGATAAGGAACTTTTCCAGAAGGAATGATATTGGCAACCTTCTCTAAATGAAGCTCTTGGTCATCAAAGAAAATATGTGGTTTAAATGCTTCTAATATTTTAGTTTTTTCAACTCCACCTAAGAAAAAAGTTTCATCTACATATACGCCCCAGTGACGTAATGTTTTTATAACCCTCATTTCAGCCGGTGCGCTTCTTGCGGTTATTATTGCAATTCTTATTGGTGATAGTTCAACTCTAAAAGGTAAACGTTCTTGTAATCTTGATAGTTTCTTTAAAAATGCAGCATATGGCCCTTCTGTCATGGGCTTATCTTGTTGCATGTTTTCATTGTTTTGAAAATGTTCTAAACCCATTGTTTTGTAAACAATTTCGCTTTCTTCATCAAACAAGACTGCATCACCATCAAAAGCAATACGAACTTGATCCATAGGAATGTCAGCAGGATCGCCTGGTGGCTCTTTAACAACAGCAACAGCACACTTTTTTCCATCAACGACTTTCTGAGCATCTTCAACATTAGTCGTGAGAAATAGGTCTACCTCAAACGCATCTAAATAATCAATAACAGGTTCTCCACCAGTAAATGCATGACGCGTAATATCAATATCTCTTTCTCTTATATTTTGTAGTACGCAAATACCCGTTTCAGGGCTATTACGTGACAAGACGACCACATCAATCAATGCTGATTCGCCTTTAGGCTGATATTTATTTAAATTTAATAAAGCTGCAACTAATGGCATTCCTGTACCATCATTTAACACATCATCCTCATGCTCAAGCATGTAATTACGGTATTCCTCAATTGCGGTTTCTTCGTCCTCATCGAACTTAGCACGAAAAACTTTATCCTCTTTACTCAAGTCAAAAAGTGCTGTCGCAGTTATACCGATAACTAATGTGTCTGATAGTTCTACAGGCATGTAGTAATCCTATTATTCATATTGATTTAAATTGTTTTTCAAGCTTTCATGTATTCTTAACTTTAAAGATGCCGGTTTCAGTACTTCAATATTTTCTCCATACTTCAAAATATCTTGAATTAACTCACGGTCATCGGTGAAGGGGAAAGATAAAAGATAATAGTTGTCATCATCAAACGAGCTTGTTTGCTTTGGATGCCACTGTTCTGATGAAACCCAACGCGCCGTACGAGGTGTAAAACGTAACTCTACAATGTCAGTGACAGCACCTGTAAAAATACCATAACCACTACCTAGTTCGTCATCAAGAGCTTTATCTGAAATAGATTTAGCTTTTTCTTCTAGAACAACTGCACTTTTAATTGATTCAATGGCAAAGGTGCGTAAACCGTCTCGTAAGTGGCACCAAACATCTAAATACCAATTGTCACGATAATGAACTAACCGCTGTGGAGAGACTTCACGAAGGCTTTCACTGTCTTGCGCACGACTATAATAAGTGAGCTTTAATTTTTTTCTCTCAAGAACAGCTGAAGAGATTATTTCAAAATAAGAATGATCTATCGGCCGATGGGCCATGCTCAATATTCGAATGCGTTTATTAATTTCACTAACAGAATGATCACTAATTTCTAAAAGGTTAGTAATACGTTCCATCAATGGTTTAATATGGTCATCTAACATACCTTCATGCAAGTTAGACAATAAATGCTGCATGGTTAATAACGCATGAATTTCACTTTCATTCATCCAAAGGCCAGGCAGTTGAAAGTCTGAGCCCTCTTCATAGCGATATCCTTTCAACTCACGATCATACTCGATGGGAGCATGCATACGATCTCTAAGATATTCAAGATCACGCTTAAAGGTTGCAGGAGAGATTTCTAATTCTTCAAGAAACTTATCCCTAGAAACCGCATAGCGAGAATTACGTAATAATGAATCTATTTTGAAAAAACGCTCCATTTTATCCATGGGCAGTTGATTATCCTTATTTAAACAATGGAAAAAATAAGTCACCGGGGGAAGGCGATCATTCCTCATATAATATGCAGAATTCACAATACATACACCTTATTTTGCTATCAATTAGCCATAACTGGTTATTTTTTATACAGTTATTTGACTGAAGTCAAAAATCTAATAATATGTAAGTATCTAGTAGTTAATAGCTCACAGAATGAGCCTGCTATGACTAATTATGCAATTTCACCGTCATCCCACATTAAGACAATTTTACCAATACAGCTTTTAGATGGGGGGCTTGAATACTCAATCCGACCTAATTTGTCCGATACTACCGTTGCATAATGTACAACCAGACAATCAGAATCATAAAAGGCATCGTACTCATCAATTTTAACGGCTTCTCCAGGTAATATATCCTTATAGCTATTTTCCTTACTTGCAGATGAAGCAACATCATCATCGATTGTTTGCATACCAGAAGATGAATAAATGACTTCTTTTAATATTTCATCCGATGAGTTTACAAAATATATATCAGAAATAAAGTTAGACTCATTATCCCCTGCCGCCATCCAAAGTAGCGCCTTACGATCACCGCCCTTTCGTGGAGGTGATGGTGGAAATGGATCATATTTTCCTTTATGTCGATCATTAATTGGGACGTACACAAATTCATTCATCACTCTTTTTTGTTCAAACATATAATTCTCCTACTAACTTAAAAGTTTTGTAATATCTTTATTCCCTAACTTAATCGTTGCTACGTTCTGACTACAGGTCTTATTATCAACAAGCTCACCATTGGGGTTAAAGATTAGCGGGCTATCTTCTGTCACATTAAATATGTAATTTTTAATTTCACCCCATACAGGTAAAATTCCATTTTCAATTTTGTAGTGTTCAATAATTAGCTTCTTAACAAATTCAATTTGTGAATCTAAGCTTTCTAATTTTAGTTCGTTTGGAAGATATAAGTGTCGAAGCCCTTCCAAAAAGGCTAATGCGAAAATGGGTTGGGTTGTACGCTTAAATCCTGTATTGATAAAAACATAGGGTCTAAAAGCATGTTTTAACGTGTTTATGCGATTAAGTTGATTATCTATCTCGTCTTGATAATCATTAAAATCAAGCTCGCATAAATCGCAAAGCGCTTTAATGAATTCAATATTTGAATACTTAAAGTCAAAACCATTTTCATCCAGTCCCAACCTTTCACTAGAAAGTGTATTTTTTAAACGAGAAATCGTTTTATCGTTAATTTTTCGATAACCGATTTCTTTTAAAATTTCGACGGAGTCGAGGTGTTTTAGTTTTGAAATAAGGGTGTTTTGTAATGACATGAGGCTCTCCTGCTCGTAATAAAACCAATCAGCAAAGCTAAAGCGGTTTTTGAGCATTCAATCTCATCCATCGTTTTAGCGGAATTTATTAAACGCCCGCAAGCTGATGCAAATCGGCGTTTTTAAAACAGTAACTTAAGTATAGTTACTGTGTAGGCTCATACTATGAGCCTGTGAAGCAGTTTTTTAAAAAAATCAACCGATTATTTTGTAACTCGTGTAACCACAATTTTTTGAAAGGGTTCGGTTTGTAAATTGATATTATTTTTCAAGCAGTAATCATGCTTAAAATCGACGGCTTCTTGCTCTGTATTTAACACAGAGCTAATGGTGATAGGCTTAGATTCCCAATCAAACTTATCGATAGACTCAACGACATAGTTATAATTTTCATGGTTTGTTTTTCGTTTATTACTCATTTATATCCTTGATGCTATTCAATCAATGAGTGAATTGTAAAGCAACTAGAAGCTCATAGGATGAGCCTGCAAAAGACTAACAAGATTTTAAATAATGATCGTATTCTTTATTTTCTTCGTTCATAACAATTTCTAAGCGCATCGTTGCTCTCGTCATACCTGTAAAGAGTAAGTGTTGATACCAATCCTTATCATTTGGTTCTACGTCTACAAGAACCACAGCAGATGCCTGCTGACCTTTAAAGCGACGGATAGATTCAAAATATAAGCGTCCATCAGTAAATAATTGGTTTCCTTTATTATCGTACTCGCCTGTAAAGTGTTTTACCTCTAACGAACCTATTCTATCAATAGAACTAAGTGAGGAGTTATTTGCTCCTTTCATGGTCAAAACAACAATTTCCTCATGTTTAAATCCTGCTTTGATAAGGTCCTGGACTATCTTTCCAACGATCTTAACTTGTTCATCATCTTTCGTATAACCCGTAACTTGCACACCTAAACCAGGCAATGGATTCATACATTCAAAGTCATAAGGCAAAACCTCTCTTATAAAACTAGCGATACTCTCAGGTGAACGATAATTATCATTAGCATGATAAGTAACAAAATCAGGTAACTCTGTCGTTTCAGTATTCCTAACATTTTGATGAGCATCTTCAAGCCATAAAATATCTGCATCATAGGTTAAAAACAGCTCCAAGACTTCATACCATGCGGGATTAAAATCTTGGCCCTCCTCTACAATTAAAGTAGAAAACCGCCATTCTTCTGGTATGTCTGAAGAAATCACCATTTCTTGCATTTCTTTCCAGATAGCAGGATCTTTAGTTGCTCGCTCATAATCAAAAACATGACCTTGTTCGGTTAAATATTTATCACACAGGCCATACCAAGTTTCAACCAAGCCACCTTTCGAAACGATGCTTTCAATTTTGTCTTTTAAAGGGCGGTTATAACAAATCATCATTGGTCGACGTTCATCTTTAATTGCTTTTTCAAAAATGTATCGCGCAACCTGAGATTTACCACAACCAGCCACACCTTTAACGCGAAGACGTAAAGGCTTCATTTCAATATTAGAAATTATTTTTAATAAACCACCACTCAACCGAGTAAAAGCTTTAGATTGGAGATCTTTATAGGCATGAATGTCTGGATAGATATCATATCGATTAAACAAAAAATCAAGAACTAATCGAGAGGAATCTTTTGTATTGCTTGGTTTAACTAATTCTTGAATACGCTTAGAAAGATCTTCTTTAGACTTCGCATCAACAATACGGTTTTGTTCTAAACCTGCCGCTTTCATATTCTTTACAAAGTATTCAGGGCAATAAAAAAGATAATCAGCATCTAATTTTAGTCCATTGCTGACTTTTGAATATATGGTTTTTAAATTATCTAGTGTACGATGAATTTGTCGGGATACATCTTTGTTTGACGCACCATAGTTTTTAACGAGTCCGATGTCAGTTTCTAATAAAGAACCGTCTTTTTGTTCTATAACAAGAACCTTACCTTCACCATTAACAACAACGAAATCAGCTTCACCATAGTATCTTTGTCCGTTATAACCTTCATGTGTCCAATGTAATCCATGAAACACATGGTAACTTTGAGGAAGTGATTTCATCAAATAGTAAAGTGTAGCAAGTTCACCGCGTTCAGCTTGTGCGAGTGTAATATCACCAATATCATTCGGAATAATTCTAGCCATTAAACTGTCCTATTTATCTGGAGCCTCAATTCTATCAACAAAAACATAATTATCGAGATTTATCTTTTGTTCACCGCCCCAGCGATATGCAACTAACTTACCTGCTTTAGCAACACTATAATCAAGGCAAGCAATATTGTCTGCTAATGGTTCGGGGTTACCCTCCATCCAGTAGTGACCAATAAATACTGGTGGTTGATTATGAGCATAGTCGATGAGGTAATCTCCTTGGATCTCATCGTCAGGAATATGAGTCCGTTGTTTTTCAGAACCAACAAATGCCGTTTTATAACTGGAAACAGTGGAATCCCACCACTTCACTCGAATATCGTGACGTTTAATACCTTTATGATCTTTGAAATAACCATTATTTGGGAGCTTAACTTCTTTTCCTTTTAACAATGTTTCTATTGCATTAAATTCCCATAACTCATCATCTGAAGCATTAACAAAAAAATTATCTGTTAATACATGCGGTTCTGAATAGTTCTCTTTTATTTTATTAATGAATTTTAAATCCCAACAGGCATGAACAATGTTTAATCCATCTAACTCCAACCATAATGGAAGCGTTTTAAACCAAGAAATAATTGAATCATACCCAACTTTATCACTCTCATAATCATCTAAAAATGCCTGGTGCTGCTCTTTGTTCTTTTGACTATGCTTACGTAAATACTCCCCTGTTTTGTCATCATAAGTATGATATGCAATAGCATTAAATTCATGATTTCCCATTACAGATAATGCCGCTCCTGATTGGATCATAGGTCGTACAATATTGATAACTGCTTTTTGAAATTCACCTCGATCAATAAAGTCACCTAAAAATATGACTTTATTATTAGGGTGCCGATATATTCCATCAGAGTGAACATAGCCCAACTTTTCAAGTAATGCAGTTAATGTTTTAGCACAACCGTGTACATCACCAATAATATCGTAATGCATACAACCTCTTTAAAAAAATACTTAAAATATCCACCGGTAAATCCCTATAATATTAATAATCATAAATGTAAAATTAAGTGCAACCAAACTCATTTCTCGCATTTTTAACGCAACGACTATCCAAATCACAGATGAAAAAAGAAAAGGAATAAAACCATAGCGTGTAATATCAATGATATTAACGCTAATCATAATACCACCGGCTATTCCTAATAAAGTAGCAAACCATTTCCAATATACTGGGTTATACATATTTATACTCTAAAAACGATAATTGTACCGTATGGTTTAGTTCAGTAGGTGAGCCAGTAGAGACTATATCAACTGAAATTTAAGAACAGAAAGTTTTAGGGGGGGTACCTGATACTCTAAAAAGCTATCATGATAGCATTGTCCCCATTAATTTATAATTACATATTAAAATACATATCGTACATAACCAACCACACTTATTTATGTATATAATTTAGCCTTCCTTTCAACCAATCTCGAATATATTTATAACTTGATCTTGACGGGCAATGATTATATTTTAATTTAAATTGATTTACCCTAAACTTGCCACCGTCACACACTAGCTCCAATGTTGCACGCTGGGGAAATAAAACCTTATATATACAACTATATCCTTTCATTATTTCATTCCCGTATGACGAGACACAGTGCCTCATTTCACGACCTTCGGTATTTAATTCAATATAATTACTTATGTGTATTATATTTTCATTACCAAGTAAATAAGGCTTTGGGAATTCAATACCATTAGGGTATTTATTTTTAAACTCAATTAGTTCTGCTCTAGCATTGTACTCAACAATCAATTTATCATGATATTTATACATATCATCTAATAAATAGTTTCTACATATGAAAGTAGGAACAGAACCATCTAAATACAAATCAGCATGCATCCTTAAACAATCGTTATAGGTTGTTAATATATCATGTATATTATTTTTACCACCCCTCTGATAATACTTTAATATGGCTATTATTTTGTTATGGTTGCCATCACTAGAAACATCTAACTTTTTAAATATCTCAAATGTATTTACATTAATAATTTTACAGTGGCTCAACTGAGGAAAACTCTTTAAAAAAGAAAGCATCTCAAATATTATAGATATATGCTGTTTATCAAATATAGGAAGAGATAAAACTTTTAAGAGCTTAAGGTGTTTTTTTTCTGCATCGAAGAAAAAGATACTTAATATTTCTATCTGTTTTTTGCATAATATATCTCCAACATAAGCTAAGGAAATCTCATTTGAATATGCCCAATCAATCAACACCCATAACAAAATGGGATTATTTTCAAATAAATCATACGCTGAATTATTAGAAGAAATAAGTTGTAATATACGTGCTTGATGATATCTAAATTTTGATAATTTTAACTTTATATTCAACGGAACACACTGGCCAAATATTGATATCGCAGAGTCGCTAAATACATCATAAACAGTGTTTACTAATACAAAATCAGCAACACCTTCAAAGTATTCCCATCCAGAATCTCGCCTAACAAGAATTTGACAGCCTTCATCCCACGGCAATATTTTTAAAGCATGATAGTCTCTTTTCCCAAAATGTATGGTTAAAGATCCATCACTACGGACACGAGTGATATTAGGGTTTTTAAGTCTTGATTGCATAACTCAATTAAATGATAAAATTTAAGGTGAGTTAGCTTAAAGTACCAATACGACACAATATGTCGCATAAAAATTTTAATTATTAAGTGTTAGAGCCTAACAAATACAAGCATCCTCTTATTAAATTAGATTGGAGATCTGTTAGTTATTTAGACAATCCATATTTGTATTTATTCTAAATTTACTGCTGGTAGCAAAACATTTCCAAATGTCTTCCCACCCTCCTTATATGAATTATTTACTCTAAAGATAATCTTAAATTCGTTATTAATGAATTCATATGAGACATGTTTGTAAAATAAAACTGGATCCCATACTTCAATTTTACGCGGAAGCACTAGCACAAATAAATCGCTATCAATAACTTCTGTATTAATGAGTTGCAATAAATTAAATGGTACTTCGATTGCCTTGCCATCTATAAGATTAACTTTTTGAGATAAACCAAGTGTTATGCGTTGTAGCTGGCGATATTTAGATGATGCAGACGGTGAATATGCTAATAGTGATTTAATATTATCCCATGAAGATTCAGGATAGATTGATAATCCATCATCTAAATTTTGTGTGATAAAGCTAACGTGTATTGATTGTGAAGAGGTTAATAAATACAAAGAGTATTCAGGCAACAATACTTTTCTATCAATTATCTTACATTGATATAACTTACCGGTTTCATTTACTTCTAAAACTGAGCCCACATTTTTAGTCATGGGAACACATTAGCTATGGATAATTTCTTTTGTAACAGTATTATCTGAAATATTAAAGAAGTGAATTCCTTTTAAATCATCAGGATTAGTCTGTTCTGTATATATCTGATACCAAAATTGTTTTGGATTTTGTTTCAGCTCTTTTCCCCAGCCATATAGCCATTCATTATAGCCACCGCTAGAAGTATATAATAATTTCCAGTTATCACTTTTTCTGTCTGGTAAGGTGGTAATTACTAAATATTCAGCTTGTGAAGATACAGAATTATTCCATTCTGAGAATGCTTCAATATCTTTTGTTAAAATCCTGCTATCACTAGAGTTCGGACTTTCATAATCGATATATAATATTGGCTTATTATTTTTATCATATACTGCAATATCTGGATTAAAACTTAAATTACATTCACCTTTCTTAGTTTTAAAGACCAATCTAGGCTCAACTTCAACATTACAACTATCATACACATTCCATAATATATTAACCAATATACCAATTGTAAATGGATGCGTTCGAGTGTTTCCTGCTGTTGTATAATCGAAGCTTCCATAAAAATTAGAAGGCTTATTTGATATTGCTTCTTCAAGCATCTTACGAACTTTATTTATAGACATTATTTTATCTCTAATATAATAGTGGTTTCAGACCCTAGTAAATTTTTAAATATTTTCACTACCTAGGTTATATACACCGCCAACAGTATTAACGAAAAGCTCACCCTCATCATTTGGGTGACCTAACTTAAACTCATTTTCAGTTAAATCATTTTCTGGATATAAGTGAACAACACCATTTTCAGGCATCCCCGTAAGATGGCTAAATACATTCTTAATCTTTCCATCCTTAATACGCAAATGTACACATCCTTTAGTCATAACTTAATTCCTGTCTCAAAATAATATTATTCATTGAAACAGCCAGTACCGACAGATTATGTCGCAGAAGAATATTTACCTGCTAAATTATCCACCATACCTTTAAACTCCTGGCGAAGTTTATTAGGTTTAACTACTTCAACTTGATCTCCGTAACTCATTAGCCACCAGCGTAACTCAAGGGTATCAAGTACTAAAGCCTCTATTAGTACTCGATCATCTGGTTGTTTTTTAACGACCTGATCATGGCTAAGCGGGGTTTCTTGTATATGTATAGCAACGTACGGATCAAATAAGGCTTTAAGCTTTATTGGTTTATCTTTAACTTTATAACCAAATTCACCTGATTCAATATATCTATCCAAATTAAAGTCTTTCGGTGTACGTTTGGATTTATCAATAATAGTTGCGGTTTTAATTCTATGCAGTACAAGTTGCATAATTTCATTGTATTCCCAAAGACTACTTACCATGTAAATGGTTGCATCACGAAATACTAAGCCTAGGGGGTTCACTTCATATGTACTGACTTCATCATCACCGCGCTTTAGATAAGTAACCTCTAGCCGTTTATCAGTAAGTAATGCTTCATAAACAGTATCTAAAATTTCGGGTGATATCTCAGAAGGTATTAATTTTTGACCTCGTTGAATCACCCGTACTTTATTTACCCATTTCCCCTGCCCTGATTTTTCAGTATTACTTAATATCTTTTCTGCCTGACGAAAATGTGGCTCCAAATGTGCGCGACTTGAGCGAGGCAGCAGCGGTTGTAAAAATTGTGCGGCTAAAGCGAAGGTTAATGCAACGGGCATATCCATTGATGGTATATCGAGAACATCTTTCCCAAACCAAGACCAGCCAAAAGGTTTATTTCTGCTATCACATTCAAGCGGAAATACTTCAGACAATGAAGTTAAATCTCTTTCAATAGTCCGTTTACTTACCTTGTAGCCATCTGATTCCAATAATTCCAGTAAGCTTGATGCCGGTATCTTTCTTGGTAATCTAGGTATGTGTCTCAGCATTGCCCATTGTCGTATATATGTTTCTGACATGTTATCTCCTAGATGTAGCCTAACTATTATTAACGACAATATACGTCGTATTGATACATTACCCCATTCCCATCAAGCATGCGACATATATTGTCGCACTCAGAGCGTATTATTGTGTCATCTTAAACAACCCTGAGGTTTCTATGAGACGACGTACTTTTAGTTTCAGCGATGGTTACGACTATAACGACCAACCACGTGCAGATATGTTGGCGTTATGGATATTGCGTGGATTAATTCATTTGAAAGGAGTGCGAGACTTTATTGATAAAAATGGCTTTACGGATGATGATATTTTGAATGTCATTGGATTATCCTCTTTAATTGATACAACGGAAATTAACCGCAAACATGCTAAAAATATTCTTAAGAATCGTTTAGATCGCCTTGAATCAAAAAAGTTACAGAAGATTAATGATGTGCTTTCAACAAATATTACATGGTTAGCTAAAAACCTCTCATTATCTTATGAAGAAGAATTAATACTAACGTATACAATATTGGTTTCTACTCTTACCGATGTAAAAGACGCAATAGATAATGTTAATCATATTAATAAGAATAATTTTTCAAGAAGTCTAGCTGTTATTCTTGGAATTTCAATCAAAGAAAGTAAAAAATCTCTAAATAATGAAAGCGCACTCATTAGCTCTGGTTTATTGAAAATTGATAATAATGCTAGAAATTTTGGTGACAAATTAGAACCTATTGAAGGTTTGACAGATACTTTACTTACAGAACATTTTGATAAGAAAAATATTCTTAACCGCTTTTTTAATAAATCCCCTGATGCAAAACTAAGCGATATAGATTTTGAACATATTCAATCAGATCTTCATTTACTGACGGAATATCTTGATGCTGTTACCACAAGAAAATCAAAGGGTGTAAACATACTCATTCATGGTGATGTTGGTGTGGGTAAAACTGAATTTGTACGGATGTTAATAGAGAAACTACATCTAAATCTTTATGAAATTACAATGAAAGATAACGATGGCGATTACATGCATAGAGATACACGTTTTTCAATTTATCAGCTGTCACAGAAGTTACTCTCTAAACAAGAACAAAATGTCATTCTTTTTGATGAAATTGAAGATGTCTTTCCAAATGATAACAACGATCTGTTTTCAATGATGAGTGGGACACGTTCGAGTAACTCTAGTGGGAAAAAGGCATGGATTAATCATATCCTTGAGAATAATCAAACACCAACATTCTGGTTAAGTAATCAAATATCTCAAATGGATCCTGCCTACCTTAGACGTTTTGATTATGTTTTTGAATTAAAAAAACCTAATGTCAAAGGTCGTAAGCGTATTATCAACAAGTATTTAAGTGATAAATCCGTCAAATGTGATTGGATTAATAATCTGGCAAACAATGAGCATATTGTTCCCGCTTTTATAGAAAGAGCAGCAAAAGTAATCGATCACATTAGCAATCATGAAAAGGATGTTGAACATACCTTAGATAAGGTTATTGGTAATACACTCCAGGCATTTGGTCATCGCAATAAAAAGCATTCCGCGAGTCAATCAGGTATTCCTTACAGCATTGATTATTTGAATACCGATCATGACATCAAAGAGCTCTGTGAAGGTATAAAACACTATGGTAGCGGTCGCTTATGTTTCTACGGTAAATCAGGTGTAGGGAAAACAAATCTTGGACATCATATAGCTGAATATATTGATAAACCTCTCCTTGTTAAGAAAGGCTCAGATCTCATTTCTAAATGGGTTGGAGGTACTGAAGAAAATATTGCGAATATGTTTAGACAAGCAACAGATGATAATGCCATTTTACTTTTAGATGAAGCGGACAGCTTCTTACAAAATAGAGAATCAGCTAAACAGTCTTGGGAAATAACGCAGGTAAATGAGTTCCTGACACAGATGGAAGACTTTGAAGGAATATTTATAGCTTCTACGAATCTACTTGATATCTTAGATAGCGCTTCACTACGTCGTTTCGACTTCAAGGTGAAGTTTGATTACATGAAACACAATGCTGCTATTAATCTATTTAATAATATTATCGATATCCAAAAATGGGATAACACCCTTACTGACTTAGAGGTTGAGCAACAACTTCATTCAATCAGTAATCTTGCATTAGGTGACTTTAATGTCGCTGTTAGAAAAATGAGGTTCTCAAAAAACAAAACAAGCACCGTCTTTATGAACCACTTAATGGGTGAAACTAATATTAAAAAAGACAATGGCAATATTGAAATTGGATTTGCGGCAAATATCCATTAACTTAACGGAGAGACACAATGATTAACGAATCTTTTAAAGCTATGTTCTCCTCTATGAGTGAACGTGAAATATACGTACTTGCTAGACGCTTTGGTTTAGGTGGATGTGATTCTGCTACGTTACAGGAAATTGGTGAAGAGCTTTCTGTCACCAGAGAACGTATACGTCAAATAGAAGCTAAAGCTATCAAAAAAGCACGAGTTATAGTTTCAAGAAATGGTTCTCAACTAAGTGACTATATTGAATAATAATACGATATTTGTTATGGGATTATTGTAACAGTTGATATAGGGTGTTTTCCTTGTTCCTTAGTTGCGTTAACAACTACTTAACACACTTTTATTTACGTCCTATTCGATTTTTTCGGAGTTTACTTAATACTCCGAAAGACTAAAGCTCACACTTAGAGGTGTTTATTATTCTTACTATTTCAATAACTTATCCCCTCTCTAACTTTACAATATAAAGTTAAGGATGACTTGTCTGGAATTTTCGTGGAGTTTAGACAATATGGCAGGTTCAATCTATGAGCCTGCAAATGTATTACTATTATCATATCTTTAATCATATATAGGCTACACTTTTTAAATCCTGTTATGTGATATCAAGGAATACATATGGAACTAGATGATATTTTTAATGATAAACGAACAGCGCTTGAAAAAAGGCGTGTTTGTCCTGTACATGAACAATATCAAGAGTGTTTGGATCTCTATATAAAACACAAGCTATCAAGTCTTGGGCTTCCCGCTATCAGTTCCCTACCAGAAGAACTCAATAACGTGGGTAAAAAACTGGGCTATCATGATATGTATCCCTTAAAAGGGGCCTTTAGTCGTATTGAACTTGATCCGTTAAATGAGAGTACGCGCAAAGGCGGTAACCCCATTCCTAATCAAGAAATGAATGCTCTCATTCATTCTTTCAAACCTAATCAGTGGATTTATTTTGATTCTGAATTTAATACGTGTTTATTAGAAGACTTAGATAGCAAAGACGAACCTAAACATTATTTTGAACATTATTATGGGGATTATCATAAGGATTTTATTCCTGCGAAAATGAAAGAAGCAGGAAACCTATATGCTGTGACTTTTTTGGATACACTCGGATTTTGGTTTTGGTTAATGTCTGAAGAAGGAAAAGTCTATTATAAAAGCCTGCCCCGTGTAGAACAGGTACGTCTCCATATGGATCAGACTCTCATGAGTAACTGGGGGCATTTTGACCACCTGGGTCCAGTAAGCAAGTAGCGACCTATTTTATTAGATTATCGTATGGTTTCGTAAATCCTGTCACGTTAACAGGGTGTTTAAATACCCTGTTAATACTTCTTGGGCTATATATTTCTGCACTCACAGTCATTCCGTCTAGGAAGTCTCATGATCCTTGAGTTCATCAAATTTAGATGCCATCGTAGGATTGCTCCTCGTCAGTTTCTTTATTGTTACATCCTGCGCTTTGTCGTTTGCAAGACGAAGATTCCGATCCGTTCCGAGTAGTGCATCTTTCGTTTTCTGCAGATGATCGATAGATTTATCAATCTCATCGATAGCTGTTTCAAATTTTCTAGAGGCAAGGTCATAGTTCTTCCCGAATGCAGTCTTGAATTTATCGAGGTCATTTTCGAAACTTGTTATATCAACGTTTTGTGCTTTAACGAGCGCAAGCTCCGTCTTGTATTCAAGCGACTTCATCGCAGCGTTACGCAACAGTGTAATAATTGGAATAAAGAACTGTGGCCGAATTATGTACATCTTCGGGTAACGGTGACAGACATCAACAATCCCAGAGTTGTATAATTCACTATCGGGTTCTAGCAGTGATACCAGTATTCCATATTCGCACCCCTTCTCAATGCGATCCCTGTCCAGTTCCTTTAGAAAGTCCTCGTTCTTTTTCTTAGTTGCAGTGGTATCACTTTCGTTCTTCATTTCAAACATGATCGAAACAATCTCAGTACCAGCTTCATCCGAGTCGCGAAAAATGTAGTCCCCCTTACTGCCAGTGCTTGCATCATTGTCTTTCTCGAAATAGGCCATCGGAAATGCTGTCGAGCGAATTCGGTTGAACTCAGTTTCACAATGCTGTTCGAGGGTTTCGCCAACCATCTTGGTCGACAGGCGAGCCTTCATATCACGAAGACGCTCAATTGCATCGTCGCGATCCTTGATCTGTGTCTCGTACTTATCTTTAAGCGACGTCTCGGCAAGCTGCTTTTCAAGTTCTGCGTGCTTAAGTCCGTTCTTTAGTTCGTCGCGCTCCTTCTCAACAATACTGACCGCCTCATTGATTGCAAGCTTCTGCGCAACTTCTTTGGATTCGAGTTTCGCCTGTAGTTCTTGAATCTCCGTGTCTTTTTTTGCAGAGGTCTCTAGTAGTTCTTTCGCGTAATTAACGTCGGCTAGTTTTGAAGCGGTTTCGTTATCTAGCTTAGCCTGCTTCAGTTCATTGGCGAGTTTATCGCGTTCTTTTTCCACTGTGTTTAGGGCATTAGTTACAGCAAGTTTCTGTGCAGTCTCACCCGCATCGAGTTTCGCTTTCAAATCTTGAATCTCAGCATCCTTGCTAACAGCTGCCATCTGCATTTCGCTGCTAACCTTTTCCTTAGCGAGCTCAACAGCAGTTAACTTGTCCTTCTCGGCAAGCTCAAGTCTCTCATGGATTTGCTGTTCGAATTCGCTATCACGAACCTGCTTAAGAATGTCTGCATAACCAGCTTCATCAACCTTGAATGCCTTACTACAGTTTGGGCAATTAATTTCGTTCATATTAATTCTTCTCCTTTTTCATAACAAATCGTATAAATTCAGTTTCTGTGGACTCAGCTCAAATGCTATATAATTTATTATTGATATTAAAATCCAGATGAAAAACTTATTTTCTAGGAATCATAAACTATTAAATTTTTCCGTAATTTTTCCAACATTTTCAAAACTGACATTCTTCCAGTCACGGTGCGCTTTGTCTATATTAGAAGGGTTACCTGCGCACTTAGTTATAAATTCAGACATGTGTTGAGTAGCATCACCAGAGGTGCTAACAAAAATTGTCGCGTTTCCTTTAGTAATACGAAACCAAAGACTTCCTTTCTTGATCCCAGATTTAGTTACAGGGTATCGCTCACATTTATTTTCTTTCCATTTAATATCTGGGCAGCTATTTAACAGTTTGTGTAAACGATTCTTTTGATCTTGCAATGATGTAAACATTGTTTATTGTCCTTTTTTTATAAAATACATTTATGATATTTACTTAATTTTAATGAATAGCAACGCCACTTTTATGTTGACTAATAATTTCTTCCAAATCTCTAATTCTTGAATTTAAACTTAATATTAAAAAAATAACTGCACCATTATTCGATTCAGCCAATTCACGAACTGCAAGCTTACCTCTATCGGTTAGACCTTCAATATTTTGTGCTTTTAATTCTTCTAAAACTAATTTATCTTTATCTATCATATTCATACTGTTTCCCCTTATTAATAATTGATAAAATAAACCAGCTATACCTATTGGTACCTAGGTTTTGACGCGTGCTTATGGGTTCCGCGTAAAAGGCTTTTCTCTATATTCCTATTCACGTGGTAGGCCGTAATAACCGTTTCATTTTCTCCCAGTACAACCCGAACAGATCGCAGTCTTTCAAGCATTTCTATTTCCTTCTTTCTTCTTTTTATTTCTCTATCTACATCCTGGTTTAGTAAAACGATGCTATCATCATCAATGACTGTACCAGCCTTGATTACCATTTCTATGTCTTTACTGCGCATACCACGTTGTTGAATACGTACTTCCGCATGATTTGAATAAGACAAATTCATTTTCATTCTCCTGAATCAGTTTGTATGGGTGATTGGTATTCTTTGTATTTTTCCATCACCGTTTTCTTTATCTCCATTCGGATGTTTTTCTCAATGTCTTCTATAAGATTTTTACTATATCCTTTTGAAAATCTTTTATAGTTAATTTCTTTCAACTTTATCTTCCCATTAAGAACAAGCTCCACTGTCTTCTCGAGTAGTTCATCATCTACAGATACTAGAAGAATTTCCCTAACATAAGATTTAAGATACGATGTTGTAATATCAAATCTAGGTAGGTCATTTTTTCGCCATTCGACCTCCAATAATCCAGATAATTTCTCTGGCATAAGATCTATAAATGACTTCAGGAATTGTGAAAAAGGATTGGCTGAGATATCACTAACATCATCTGGGATGTCATATTCATCCATAAAAAACAATTTGTTATTATTTATAGCATCGATCTCTTGGTCAAAAACTTCGTCAGTGCTCATCTTAATATTAATACTATCTTTAATATGTGGAGCCTTTTCTACATTTAAAAAATTCTGAAAGCTCTCTATCTCTTTATCTATCTCATCCAGTTTAGTGGCGCGTTGTCCCAAAGAAGCCGCTGCAATGACATGAAACATAAACGGAGCAATCTCCATAATTGCATCTTTATTGATGCTATATTTTTCACTAACAATATCTAACGCCACTGTTGCCTTTTCGGAAATTTCTAATGAAATTTTTAACTCTTCCTTCTCTTCCTTATGTAAAGAAATCGGACATCTAAGCTTTTCCAATGGTACTTCTAATACATGTGTGTAGTGGTCAAGTTTTTTTGGCCACAGTTTTGTATTCGATCAAGTACTTTTCTTCCGCTACATTCGGAGCTAAACCATCATTATGTCGATGCGGCCTAACCTGAGAATAATAACCAATAATA
>Ga0316209_1001044_pt1 | contig 33962 bp, 33 predicted proteins | sample 6monopyrite_MG_FD_204945 | JGI IMG/M metagenome (GOLD analysis project Ga0316209, IMG submission 204945) | Microbial mat bacterial communities from mineral coupon in-situ incubated in ocean water Damariscotta River, Maine, United States -... | ecosystem: Environmental > Aquatic > Marine >...
TGCCGCTGTTCGTGCCGTTGATCCAGATACAAAATGCTCGATCAATCTGTCTTGTTTATATTTGCTTAAACGGCTCTTTCGCATGTCCATAATTATAAACTTTCTCGTTTATCTAGGACAGCCCCTTTCTTTTTATTACACATTGCTATGAAAAAGAAAAACGCAAACCCTCTACTAGGAACTGCCCCAGTTTTGTACTTCACCTGTGTTATGATGGTCTCATTCCCCCAACATTTCAGCCAAGAAGGAGTGACGATCATGAAACCAGACATGAACAAATATCTACCTATGCTCGATGAGTTTGATATGAGCCACGAGCAAAAAGTTGCGTTTATCAACGATCTGTGGCGCATCATGGAAAGCTTTGTCGATAAAGCCTTTGGAATCAATCCCGTTCAGCAAGTAGATAAGAAAATCACAGACATTGATTTACAAGATTCCATCAAATCACTAGACTCACCTCTAATCCAAAAAGAAATGAGACCACCACCAGAAGAAGGAGGCGCCCTATGAGTAATAGTCGTAGCACAAAACAAAAAGCTGTCATCTATGCCCGCGTCTCCAGCCAAAAAAGGTCAAAAAAGGTGATGGCTTGGGCTCTCAGGAAACCAGATGCCGTGAATATGCTCGGCATAAAGGCTATGAGGTCGTCGAAGTCTTCCGTGATGAAGGTATCTCAGGCAGCCTGATTAACCGCCCCAGTATGCAGGAAATGCTTAAATTTTTAAAAGCCCATAAGAAAAAACAAGAGCATCTTGTTCTTATTGATGATATCAGCCGTCTAGCCAGAGGACTTGAAGCCCATATACAACTCAGAACAGCCATTGGTGATGCAGGTGGCAAGCTAGAAAGTCCATCTATTGAGTTTGGAGAAGATTCAGATTCCATCCTTGTTGAGAACTTGCTTGCCAGTGTTTCCCAGCACCACCGCCATAAGAACACCGAGCAGGTAAAGAATAGAATGCGCGCCCGTGTGCTTAATGGCTACTGGGTGTTCTATCCACCAATGGGTTATCGTTATGAACGTGTAAACGGTCACGGTAAAATGCTAGTGCGTGATGAGCCACTGGCCTCAATTATCCAGCAAGCTATGGAAGGCTTTGCCTCTGGGCGCTTTGAAAGCACTGTAGAGGTAACACGTTTCCTTGAAGACTTCCCTGAATATCCAAGAGGGCGTTCTGGAAAAGTGCATTTCCAGAAAGTTGCCAATATGCTCAGGCGCGTTCTTTATACAGGCTATATGGATGTGCCACAGTGGGGTATCTCCTTGCATCCTGCCAAGCATGAGCCACTTATCTCCTTTGAAGACTGGAAGAAGATACAAGAAAGGCTCGATGGTAGAGCCAAAGCGCCAATGAAGAAAAACATCCGTGATGACTTTCCTTTGCGTGGTTTTGTAACCTGCGGATGTTGTGACAGGCCATTAGGCTCATGCTGGTCAAAAGGAAGAAATGCCAAATACCCTTATTACATTTGCACAAACAAAGGGTGTGATGAATACGGCAAGTCTATCCGTAAGAAAGACATGGAAGATGAGTTTTTAGAGATCATCAAAACCCTCAAGCCATCTCCAAAGCTGTTCTATATGGCCTTGGAGATATTTGACGGGTTATGGAAGGACAGGCAAGAGCTGGCGAAGGGACAAGCCGCCGCTATAAACAAACAGCTTATAGTCATTGATCGTAGGGTTGAGCAGTTCTTAGATCGCGTGGTTGAGGCTGATAACTCGATCCTGATTGAAACCTACGAAAACAAGATCAGAAGCTTGCAGGAAGAGAAAACTTACCTGAGCGAAAAAGTAAGAAATTGTGGGCGTCCATTGGGCAGTTTTGAAGTCACGTTTAGAACCGCTATAGGCTTTCTAGGAAACCCGCAGAAACTATGGATGTCCGATAACATAGAAGACCAAAGAATGCTGCTAAGAATGACGTTTTCTGACAATATTGCCTATGACAGAAACCAAGGTTTTCGAACCGCCCCTTTAGCGCAGCCATTCTTGCTTTTAGAGGATTTGCGGGTAGGTAATAATGAAATGGTGGGCGGTACTGGGATTGAACCAGTGACCCCTTGCGTGTCGAGCAAGTGCTCTACCGCTGAGCTAACCGCCCACTCTTAAATTTGCGATAGGAGGATAGTCGTAGAGATATTTGACTGATATTTCAAGTGCAAATTATACGATCTCAAGGGGAGGAGGCTCTTTTTTATTTTTATTGCTTTTTATATCTGACTGTTCTTTGGTGTGCATATTGCTTTGGGAGGATAAAGGATAGTCATCAGGGATATAGCTTTGTTCATGGCCTAGATCCGCAGAGCGATAACTAGATGATTTTTTATCTATTTTCTTATTTAGTTTTTCAGAAATATTGGTAATTTTGTTATCGTCCATAATGTTACTCCATTATTCTTTGCTGTGAGAGAGCATATCTTCAACTTGCTCAACCAAATCATTTAAGTGGAAAGGTTTGGAGAGCATTTGTGTATCTTTGTTGTCAGAGCTCTCTTGTAAATTATATTTTTCCATTGCTATTGCTGCAAAACCAGTAATAAACATAACTTTTATATTCGGGTATTTATCCGTTGCTTTTTGCGCCAGTTCAATGCCATCAATACCTGGCATGACAATATCTGTTAGGAGGAGGTCAAAATCATCATTATTATTCAGAGCATCTAGCGCTTCGCTTCCATTTTCTGTTGCGGTAATATTATGACCAGCGCGCTCCAGAGCAATAACTAGAAAATTTAGCATCGATTTATCGTCCTCAGCTAATAATATTTGCGCCATTTATGCTCCGTTTGCGTTATTAAGATGCTATAGTTTAGATAGAAAAACATCATTTAGGCAAATAGTTTGTTGTTTATACTGAGCTCATGAACTGTTTTCCTGCGCTGTGCCAGCTATAATTATCTTGAACATATTTTACACGCTCTTTTTTGTAATCACCTTTCAGGGCTTCTACTGCGGCTTGTCCTAAATTATCATCACTTAAAGTGCCAAGTTTGTTATTTATAACAATATCTATGGGGCCAATGACGTTGTATGCAGCAATTGGCAGGCCGCATGCTAAAGCCTCTATAAGGACAATGCCAAAAGTATCGGTTTTTGATGGAAATACAAATATATCAGAAGAACGATAGTAATCAGCAAGCTCTTTACCAGTTTTTTTTCCAACAAATATGGCGTTAGGATATTTTTTTTCCAGATTATGACGCACAGGGCCGTCGCCGACCATAACTTTGCTGCCCGACCATTGCATATCAAGGAATGCTTCAAGGTTTTTTTCTATAGCCATGCGCCCAACATAAAGGGCGATAGGTTTTTTTAAATCTTTTAAGATGGTTTTTTCTTGGGGATAGAAGATAGAGAAATCCACCCCCCTTGTTAGGTGTTTCATTGGGGTTTTAAATCCCCAGTCTTGGAGTTGTTTTTCTAAGCTCTTTGATGCAACAAAGATGGTTGAAGAAGGGGCATGAAAATTCCTTACAATTTTTATGGCCTTTTTGTGAACTGCCTTATATAGCGGGGGTATAAGCCATGCAAATCTTTGCGCGACATAATCTGGAAATTGCGTATGGAAAGACGTAGTGAACGGTTTTTTATTCTTTAGGCAGTATTTGCGCGCCGCCCACCCCAATGGGCCTTCGGTGGCTATGTGTATTTTATCTGGTTTGAAATCCCTAATCATACGCTTTAACCTTCGGTAGGGGCGGATTACCAGTTTTATTTCAGGGTAAAACGGCATAGCGATAATGGCGGCAAAATCTGCTGGGCTTATGACCTCTACTTTGTGGTTCATACCTTCAAGCTCTTTGAGTAGATGTTCGTATGTTCTTACAACGCCATTGACTTGCGGGTGCCATGCATCACTGATTATAAGAACTTTCATAGACATTTTTTGCTTTCGGCTTTACACTCTAGGGAATTGGGCTAAGCCCTTGAAATTACGTTCTACACTAATCGCGATTGTTATTATGCTCAACAGGTTTTTTAAATCATTAACTGCGTATTTGTTTGTTGTCGCCATAACTGTATTCTTTGTGTCGATGTTTTCTAATCAAGTTTTTGCACAAAAATGTGACACAATTTATGAAACGATAACGCGTCTGCATCACCCTGATCCAGGGGCATTTATGGTGTGGGATAGTGTCTATGGTAATGAAAAGCATAGTACAAAATTTGCTTTTGCCATTGAATCCTCAAGCAAGATAGGAAACGTAATCGCCGCGGGAGAGGTTAAAATAACTTCTGGTGTAAGACCCGCTTTGTTGCTGGTTGAATATGACAGGCGCGGGCGGAAAATATGGGGTAAGATTTACAAAGTACCATATATAGAAAAAGTAATAAAGATTGCGTCTGATGGCGATGGGTATGTAGTCGTTGCCAATATCTCCCCGCCAAAAAAGCATAATGAAATTTGGATAGGCTTTATTGATGGTGATGGTAAATTAAAATCCTATAAAATCATGCGAGATAAAAAATTTGATTTATTTGCCAATGACCTGCAACCTAAAATTGGAGGTAGCGGTTGGGTACTACCAGTTACTGCTACTATAAATTATAAGGGTGATGGGAATACTCAAAAAAATTCTTCAATATTTATATTGGATAATAAAGGAAATCAGATAAATAGCCGTTCATATATTTTAGGGGTTAAAACTGAAATATTGGGTCTTGCAGTATCGGAATTTGATGCTGATAATACAGGTTATATCGCAACGGGATATTTCGAAAATAATTCAGGTAAGAATATTGCTTGGGTCTTACGTTTGAATCAAGATTTGTCCATGGTGTGGCAAAAAGAGTTTAGCCGCGGTGTTTCGGCTAAAGCTGTTAGGTCTTATTCCAGTGGAGATGGAAATGTACTTGTCGCTGGGGACGTGGAGTCGGCCAATTCTAAATCAGGCGGAGTGTGGCTTGCTAAGCTTGGTGGAGTTAATGGAGCGATTGATTGGCAAAGATATTATATGGGCAAGGAACAAACACATACATATAATGTACGTGGTATTAATGTTAATAATGATGGGCTTATAGCATTGTTAATGAAGGCGGAACCAGTAGATAAGAAACATCGTGATATCAAGTATGATGATGATATTAAAAAAGATAAAATGGCTGGCTTTGGTATTAGTGATAATAGAGGTTATGGCCACCTTATAACGCTTAGCCCACTAGGCGTTACTATGTCAGGAGATGCTTTTTACTATGGGCAGGAATCTTACTTATCCAGCTTATCATCAGATAGTTCTGGCCGCAGAATTATGGCGGGATCAGCGATAGTTAAACCCGAAACGGAAATTAAAGTAGATGTTAAAGGTGATGGTACGGCTAACCCACCGCTTCATGAACAGGGCGATGTGCATTTGCCAGATGTGGATTTATCTGACAAAGCAAAAAAGGGGTTGGCATTGTTGCAAAAGAAAATTAACGAGCAGTCATTGCTTGACCAAAAAGAAGAGAAAGAATCAAATGATAAATTGGCTAAGCATAATAATAGCGGATCGAATTTAGTCCAAAAAGGTTGGGTTGTGCTTGGTGATATGCCAGACAAGTACGTTAATAAATGTAAGTAATATAAATCAAGGTGTTATAAGTGGAAAATGAAAGTAATATATTAGATATATCAGTTCCTGATGAATATATAGGTCAAAGATCTGATAAAGCTTTAGGAGTATTATGTGGGGAATTATCAAGATCGCGAATTAAGGCGTTGATTGATGAAGGGCAGGTTTTCGCTAATGGTGAAAAAATGCTTAATGCTAAGCGGCCGGTGCAAGAGGGTGATTTATTCACTATTACCGTTCCAAAGCCCCGTGAGTGCGAGCCGCAACCAGAGAATATCGCTCTTGATATAATTTATGAAGATGATGATTTACTGGTAATTAATAAAGCGGTGGGAATGGTGGTTCACCCCGGGGCAGGGAATTGGAGTGGCACTCTTGTAAATGCATTGCTTTATCATTGCGGTGACAGCCTATCAGGTATAGGAGGGGTGATAAGACCGGGTATAGTGCATCGTTTGGACAAGGATACAAGCGGCCTTATGATGGTTGCAAAGAATGATAATGCCCACCAATCTTTAAGTGAGCAGCTTGCTGATAGAACATTAAGCCGTGTTTATCATGGGCTGGTTGTTGGTGTTCCGTTGCCGATAAAAGGGTCTTTAGATCGCCAAATTGGTCGTCATAAGCATGATCGTTTAAAGATGAGTGTAATAAGTAATAATCCTAAGGATGCGTGTACTCATTATAGGTTATTGGAATCCTATGGCGATGCTTGTTCATTGCTAGAGTGTCGTCTAGAGACTGGGAGGACGCATCAAATTCGTGTTCATATGGAGGCATTCGGCCATTGTTTAGTGGGTGATCCTATATATGGATCTCAACCAACATTGTTAAGGTCGAAATTAAAAAAAGCCGGTTATAATGTTGAGGTAATTGATAATGTTATTAATTTTTCACGCCAAGCTCTTCATGCCAAGGAAATATGTTTTAAACACCCAAAAACTGGTAATGATATGAATTTCACTTCTGATTTGCCAAGTGATTTTTCTAACATGCTGAAATTATTAAATAAAAGCCAATAACTTGTATTTACATAAAATTTTATGTATCATAGTAATATGCAGTAAAGAGAATTCTAACAGATACATGTTTTAAGTCTTTTTAGATATGATTGTTAAAAAAGTTAAGTTGAAACGATACGCGTCGAATACCTACCCCGTACAGGCGCAAAAAATTAAATTACAGTTTAAAAAACCATAAGATCAAATAAAACCGCCTTAATTGGCGGTTCTTTTTTGTCTAAATTTACAACAACTATGAGTTGCTTTTATTTTGTCTAAATTTACAACAACTATGAGTTGCTTTTATTTTAATAGGTTTTGCCAATTATTAGAGATGCTGTCTATTGTAAAACCTTCGGTTAGCTCATAAAGGCTTGTTGGCTTGTTTATGATTTGCCCTATATCGCGTCCAAAGGGGGTTATTTTATTTGTAATCGTGCTGCCTGTTGGAATGTAGCTAATGCTGCCAATTGGCAGTGTTAAGTTTAGCTCGTGATATGCTTGCGTGGTACCGCCAAAAATATCCGTATCACTTTGATCGCTTATGGTTGTTCCCATGCTTAATTTTGCGCCGTTAAGAAATTTCTTTTCAAGTCCTAATGAAATTCCTTTATCTCCGGCAAGAAAACGTCCAACACTGAGTTTTGTCGTTATATCGTATCTGGGAATATCATACCAAATAGAAGCTTGCCCACTTGTTACTTGCATACCATTAAGCCCTGAATTGAGAGTTGTTGCAGGGTCACGCCTGAAGGTCTGCCATACTTCTGCGCCAAGGGCAAAGCGTGAATATATTGGGCGGTAGAGTATTTCTCCGCCAAAGCCAGCATAAAATTCCTCAAGATACCCAGCAGTAATAGAGCTGTGAAGTTCTGGCGTTATGCTATAGCTATAGTTAAGGTAGGAGTTTTCCAGTGATATTGTTGTATTGGTAAAGTCGCTGATATCACTGCGAACGGGAAGAAGGGCGGGGGCTCTTATATCATCTAATTTATCTAGATTATCTGACATATTAAGCCTAAGTGATAATCCAGATAAGAACCCTAAAAACGGAGAGTTTTGAATATTTACCAAGGCTGATGTACGGTATAGAGCACCAGTATCTTTTTCTGAAAGGCTTAGTTGGTTATCAAGTGTAAATGAAATTGGGTTATTATCGTCACTGTCTTTTAGTAACAAGTCCTGATTACCTAATCGTTTTTTATTAGATAAAACAGCATTATTCCATATTTCATTGGGGCTTGTTCTGTTGCTGCTTATTGCTTTTTCTATATCTTTCCGAAGCAATTTTACCCTCGTGCCACGAAGGTTATGCTTTCTTAGGGTTAGGTCTATTTCTTTTATATCTTCATGGGAATATTCAGAAATATAGCGAGCGGCGCGGCCTATTTGTTTGGGAGCTGATATTTTTTCAGGAAGGCGTAAATCTGCGTAAAAAATATTATCTTTTATTGCTATGTTATTTAGGTCTATGTCATCATTTACTGCTGCCTCAAAGACTCTGCTAATATCATCTTTTTCGGTTGAAGGGTTTTTGTTAAATGGGGCAGGGTTGGTATAGGATTTATAGCCATGGGGCCATTTGGATATATTGGACTGCATAGAAATTCTGCCCATTACTTTATTCGTGCCTTGCAGGCCTATTCCTGCATTTATCCAGCCCTTATAATTATATGATAATCCAGCTCCCCAAGGTGATGGAGCATCAAAATTTGATTGCAGACTTTCTACGCTGTAGCGGTCTGAGCCATAATCCAGCTTTAGTGATAGCCCTTTAATGGGTAGAAAATATTCAACCCCTCCAAAAAATCCAACTTGATTTCCTGTAAACCAGTCGGAGGGATCATTAGGAGATTCTCCGCTTAAATCCCTATTTTTCCTAAAATTATCACTGAAAACCCTAAGCGGGTTTCTAATATGTCCAGCTGTGCCGTAGCGACCCCAACCCATTCCAGCCGTGAAATCAAAGTTATTGTAACGTTTGGACAACGAAATATACTCACCCGCCATTCTTTTGTGACCAATAGCAGATTGAAGCCCTATGACAACGGCAGGCCTGTACGTGTCTTCTTCTATAATCCTTAATTTGACATCAATGCCAGGTAGTAGCTTATCGGCATCTTTAAAAATATTAGATGTTTCGGCGGTTTGTCTGAATGTAACTGATAATGGTTTGGCAATTTGTATGCCAATAAAGCCATGCAGAAAGGGATCTAGGGTTGATGTTCCTGCCCTTATTGTTCCAGTTTTATCCATTCGCGCGCTTGGAGCAGTATTTAGACCTAAAAATCCTGTTACAGCAGGGGAGTATTTTTGCATGTTATCATTGCTAAACGCTGTAGCAGGAGTTGCTATTATAGCTCCTGATAATAGTAAAATAAAAATGTTAATTCTAAAGATCATTTGTTTGCAAGAGGATCTGGAGGCAGGAATATGTACCATATAAGTACAAATATATAGTTACTTATATACAGGCGTATGTCAAAGGGGGCGGTGAATATATACAATTATGTATAAAACTATTAAAGTAAATGCTGATATTGTGTTTGTTTCTATTATATGGGGTGTTGGTGTCTATTGGTATTATTTTTATATTATTAACCTTGGTTATTGCTGTGTTTGGGGCGTGTTTGCTCCTATATAATAGGTCGAGAGATTGTTCGGAAAAATCTGTTCTAATCGATGAAATTATAAATGCTTCTGATCGCGGACAGTTACTTTTCAATGAAAATCATGAGTTCGTTAAATGTAATAAACTTGTATTAATAAATACGAATGCTATCATGGGTAGAGAGTACGGTAAGTTAACTCAGCCTGAGTTTTTAAATAATTTATATGACCATGCCGCAGATTTTGATGAAAGCGTTAAGAATTCTATTATGAGTCAATTTGAGTCCAGCAATGCGCCTGAATTTAGAGAGGTTGTTTATCTTGATGATAAGAGTCTGTGTCTGGTGCATGCACGTAAATTAAGTAATGGCATGACGTTGTTTACGCTGATTGATATTAATATGGGACGCCAGAGAGAGGAAAATATCAAAAAGCTGAACATGATGAATAATCACCTTATGCAGGCTATTCAATCTACGGCTACGGGTATAGTAATCAGCGATCCTAAAGAAGATGGAAATCCGATACTTTTTGTTAATGATGCTTTTTGTGAATTTACAGATTCTAAGGGAGAGGATTTACTTGGTGCAGGTTGGGGCGCATTAATGCCTATGTTTGTTGATAAGGGCGAACGTGATAAATATATAGATACTTTGTCCAATTTTACTCCCGTGGAATTAGAGTTAGAGAAAATCCGTAGTGATAAAAAATATTACTATACTATGACTTTTTCAGCTTCCTACAATGATGATGGAGAGTTGGATCTTTTTATTGGTTTGTTATCTGATGTAACGATCTTGAAGCAACGTGAGTCAGAGTTCTTTCAAGCGCAAAAGCTGGAATCTTTAGGGCAGTTGGCTGCGGGTGTTGCTCATGACTTTAATAATATCCTTTCTATTATTGGTGGTTATTCAACCATGGCATCAAAGTTGATAGATGATAGTAATGAAAAGGCGCAGGAATATTTAAAGAAGATAGAAGCCGCATCTAACCGCGGGGCTGGCTTAACCAGAAAAATGCTTACATTCTCTCGTCATAAAATTGTAGCTAAAAGCTGTATTGATGTTCGGGATACGGTTGAGGAGCAGTCAGAGCTTCTTGTCCCATTGCTTGGGGTTTCTGTAGATATGGACGTTGTGATGCCAGATCATGAAGTAAATATCATGGGCAGCTCTTCTTCTGTTGGGCAGATATTAATGAATTTAGCTATAAATGCTCGTGATGCCATGCCAGAAGGCGGGAAGTTACTTGTTGATTTGTGCTGCCTAGATAAAGATGATGTGCCAAGTAAAATATCATCTGCATTAAATAGTGATGATTATGTCTGTCTTAGCGTTTCTGATACGGGAACGGGCATGGATTCCAAAACAGTAGATAAGATTTTTGATCCGTTCTTTTCTACAAAAGAGCAGGGTAAAGGCACTGGTTTAGGGCTTTCTGTTGTGTATGGTTTGGTAAATGAGCTTGGTGGGGTTATGGACGTTGTTTCAAATATAGGTCAGGGAACTAAGTTTTCTGTATATATGCCACGAAGTTTTGAAGCAAAAACAAAAGCTCTTTCTGGAGATCTTAGGGACATCAAAAATATTAGACTTGATGGCTATACCGTTCTTATAGCTGAAGATGAGCCTGATTTGCTTAATGTTGTTAAAAGCATGTTAGAGGATTTAGGGTTAAATGTTCTCACCGCCACAAATGGCGATGAAGCCCTTGTCGAACAAGAAGAGCATTTCGGCGATATTGATATTCTTCTAACCGATGTGATTATGCCTGAAATGAATGGCGTTAAGTTAGCTGAGCTGTTGACTTCTCTTCGGCCAGAAACACAAGTGGTATTTATGAGTGGCTATCCAGCTAATGGAAATATGGCTCCTGTGGAACTTCCTCAGGGCGCAACTTTTATTGCTAAACCAGTGGATTACGAAAAAATGGTTCATGTTTTATATCAAAAATTAGAGGGCAGCAGTGATAGCGCTGATGGCGTTTCACTCCCTCATTGGGAAACGTCTGAAGAAGCTCAGGGGGGCAGTGTTTAATGGCGGCAACTAATATCGAAGATTTAAAAATTCTAATAGTCGAAGATCAGGCTGATACTAGAGCCATGATTAAGGAAATGATGACTGAACTGGGGGTCACTCAGATATTCGAAGCCAAAGATGGACGGCAGGCATTGGAGTTTATTGATACGGCATTTGATTTTGTTGATATGGTTGTGTGCGATTGGAATATGCCAAGTATGAGCGGGGTGGAGCTATTGCGGCAGATACGTACCGTAGATACAAGCCTTCCTTTTCTTATGGTTACTGGTCGCGATGATATGGACTCTGTTGTTGAGGCTAAAAGATCAGGCGTTACGGCCTATATCAGAAAGCCGTTCTCTGCGGCTCAGTTAGAGGCTAAGATGCGCATTGCTTCAATGAAGGTTGCTTAACTATAGTGTTATTATATTTATAAGGTAAGACTTTCTATCCTTTTAAATGTGAATAACTTGCTGTATTCTTGTGGATAAGATGGATAATGTTCACTATGATTTATGTGTAATTGGCGGAGGAATTAACGGTGTTGGCATTGCAAGAGATGCCGCGGGTCGTGGTTTGTCTGTTATATTGGTTGAGGCTAATGATTTGGCGGGTGCAACCTCATCTGCAAGCTCAAAGCTTATACATGGTGGCTTAAGATATCTTGAAAATTACGATTTTGCATTGGTGCGCAAGGCATTAAAAGAGCGTGAGATACTTTATAAAAATTCTAGTAATTTGATTTGGCCGATTGAGTGCATTTTATCAATAGACAGCAAGCAAAGGCCAGAATGGTTCCTGCGTTTAGGATTGTGGTTTTATGACCGTTTAGGCGGGAAAAAATCATTACCAGATTCTAGCTTTGTTAAATTTTCAGAAGATGACGTCGGTAAGCTATTAAATAAAAGCTTTAAAAGCGGTTTAAAATATTTTGATTGTCAGGTTGATGATACTCGGCTTGTTATTATGAACGCTGTTGATGCCGCCTCTAGGGGGGCTAAAATCCTAACTTATACTAAGTGCGAAAATTTAAAAATTCATAATGGTCACTGGCAGGTGAGTTTGAAAGATACACGTAGTGATGATTCAATAGATATTAGTGCTTCGATGGTTGTTAATGCCACGGGGCCTTGGGTTGGTAAGTTTTTAGATTCTGTTGGAATTGGTAAAAAAGATAATGATTTACCATCAGTTCGTCTGGTTAAGGGCTCTCATATTATTTTACCGCGTATGTATGAAGGCAATAATGCCTATGTTCTTCAACAAGAAGATGGGCGTATAGTCTTTGTCGCGCCTTATGAGGGAAAATATACCTTGGTTGGTACAACGGAAGAAGATTATAAGGGCGATCCTCGTGATGCTAATATTTCAGATCAAGAGATGAGTTATTTATGTGATGCTTATAATAGTGGATTTGAAAAAGAAATTTCAAAGTCAGATGTTATTTTTACATTTAGTGGTGTGCGGCCATTATTAGATGATGGCAAGGATAGTGCGTCCAAAGTAACGCGGGAGCATTTAATTTATCATCATAGTCGTTATGAAGCGCCGCTATTATCGCTGTATGGCGGTAAATTAACAACTTACCGCGCTGTATCTCAAGATGTAGTCGATAGGCTGATGCAGATATCTGGGCGCGTTGGTGTTGGCTGGACTGCAAATGTTGCGCTTGCTGGAAGCGATTTTGGTGATAAGAGCTTCAATGAATATTGTTCGAAGCAAAAGAGCAAATATGGCTGGCTGCCTGATGTTTTATTTATGCGCTATGCGCGCTCTTATGGCGCTTATATGGATTATTTTTTGCACAGGGCTACTTCACTTGATGATCTAGGAGATCATTACGGAGATAATATTTATGAGGCTGAAGTCGAATATCTAAAAAAATATGAGTGGGTGAGTTGCGCGGAAGATGTAATTTGGCGCCGATCAAAATTAGGGCTTTATATTTCTGAGAAGACTTTGGCAAATATAGAGGCATCTTTTTAAGATTGATAAGTTCATAGTTTTTGAAAATTGGAGTGATTGTGGGAACATATATTTTATCTATTGATATCGGAACAAGCAGTTCGCGCGCCATTTTATTTACACGTGATGGAGGCGTACACTCAGTTGCCAGTAAAGAGCTATCTCTATCTTATCCACAAGATGGCTGGGTTGAACAAAACCCACAAGAGCTTGTTGATAATACTGTATGGGCTGTGCAAAAGGTAATTTCACAATCGGGTGTAAGCACATCTGATATTGCAGGGGTGGGGATTACCAATCAACGCGAAACAACCATTATTTGGGATAAGAAAACAGGAGAGCCAATCTATAATGCTATTGTTTGGCAAGATAGGCGCACATCAGAATATTGTGAATCCTTAAAACGTGATGGTTGTGAGGATATGATTAGGTTAAAGACTGGGTTATTGCTTGATCCATATTTCTCGGCAACAAAAATTAAGTGGATATTAGATAATGTTGAAGGGGTAAGGACGCGAGCAGAAAATGGAGAATTGCTGTTTGGTACTGTTGATAGTTATATATTATGGAATTTAACTGATGGGCACGTACATGCCACTGATGCTACTAATGCATCGCGGACTATGCTGTATAATATAATTGGTCAAAATTGGGATAAAGACCTCTTGAAGCTCTTTAATATACCTGATTCTATGCTTCCTGATGTGTTTAGCAATATATACGATTATGGCCGAATCAATTTGAACATAGCAGGCGGTAAATTGGCAATAGGTGGTATGGCAGGGGATCAGCAAGCTGCGCTTATAGGGCAGGGTTGCTTGAAGCAGGGTATGGCGAAATCAACCTATGGAACAGGTTGTTTTTCTATGGTTAATATGGGCAGTGAAATGTCGGTTTCTGAGTATAAGATGCTAACAACCATTGGTTATGATATTGGTGGTAATATTACTTATGCTCTTGAAGGTTCGATATTTAATGCAGGCACTGCAATTCAGTTTTTACGCGATAATTTATGCTTTTTTGAAAATGTAAAAGAAACACAAGATATGGCTCTATCCGTAAGTGATAATGGCGGCGTATATTTTGTTCCTGCTTTTACCGGTCTTGGTGCGCCTTATTGGCGACCAGAGGCTAAGGGGCTTATTTATGGGCTATCTCGTGATACAAAAAAGGAGCATATTGTAAGGGCTGCGTTAGAGGCTCAAGCCTATCAAACTCGTGATTTAATTACTGCTATGGAGCAAGATTTAGGGCATGATATAAGCTCTATGCGTATTGATGGTGGCATGGTCGCAAATGAATTTATGTGCCAGTTTTTGGCGGATATGTTGGGGATTAGAGTAGAAGTCCCTAGCGTTTTAGAAAGTACGGCATGGGGAGCAGCGTGTTTGGCGGGTGTTAATGCATGCCTGTTTGAAAACCTTGAAGATAGTACAACTATGTGGAAATCCAGTAAGTCCTATAATTTTGAGGTCAAAAAAGATGCTGTTGATAAAAACTATCTAGAATGGAAGGAGGCTGTGAATAAAACTTATTAGATTTTATTCCACAGCCTTATCCCCACGTACAATTATTTATAGTTATACTATAATCCTGTTACATTTGCTGCTTCTGTATCAACTAGAAGGGTAACTATTCCATCTGTATAGACATCATAGTTTTCATCAAAAGAATTAACATTATCTACATTGTAAAATGTGTTTCCTGATGAGCTATCATTATCAAAATTTAGAGTATCACCACTATCCATATTTATTTTAATAACATTATCGTCACTCATATTTATGACTTCGTTATATGAAAGGTTTATTATGTTTCCCTGACCATTGTCAGTGTTGATAGTATCCATGAAAATTATAGCTGCACCAGCAGATGATATATTTCCAAAATCAATTGTTCCACCAGAGTTGAACCTAATTACATCATTACTACCTGTTCCGCCATTTATAACTGTCCCAGTACTTGATGATTGTAATTGAGTTAATGCCGCAGAATCTTCAATTATGAAAATATCATTACCGTCACCACCATAAGATTTACCCTGAATTTCATATATACTGAAAATATCATCTCCTAAATCTCCGTAGGCATAATAGCCAGTAGATCCTAAGTTTAGGACTAAGGTATCATCGCCATCACCAGTTTTTATGTAGGCATTAGTTCCTGCAACGTTAACAATGTTATCGCTGTTATCAATATCCGAGAATACTTTGGCATTACTTCCTGTTATTGTAATAGATGCATCATTACCGGAATATGTTTCGTTGCCACCCACTACCGGTATTAAAGTATCCTGAGCATAAATATCAAATGCAAATGTTTGGTCAACAAAATTTCCACTTAATTCTGTTGCACGTATTGTAAATGTGAAAGCTGCAACGTCATCTACGGTTACATTATTATCAAGTGTAAAACTTAGATTTCCATTGTTATCAAGTGAATAACTGGCAAGATCTGCATGTGAAGGATTGCCGCCAAAAAAGCTATAAGAAACTATTTGGTTTTCAGGGTCATTAAAGTTTTGTGATATATCATAATTTATAATTGAATTTTCTGACCCGCTGAAATAGTTATCTGTTCCCGTTAACATAGGGGTAAGAAAGGAGTTATACGTCATCGTCTCATCGACATTAATAATATCAAGGTCAATTTTCTGAGCTATCTTAGATGCTCCGCTTTCATTAGTTGCGCCAATATATAGGCCAAATGGATTATCAGCATCTATTTCAACACCAGCTTTTACAGTAATTAAGAAGTTATTGGCATCTTCACGGGTTATATCATAGAAATTATTAGAAGGTCCTAATAGCACCATTTTTGTAAGGTTGGTAAAGTTACCGGTTACTCTCGCAACTTGTTGTCCTCCTGTGCTGCTACCAACAGGTTCTGTAAAGGTTAGCTTTGTTACTGTAAGTGTAAAAGGTGTTATTAGTTGTGTAGTTCCAATATCAGGTGAAGAAGTATCATCTGAAGGTGCGCTTGGTTTAGAAGTTACTACAGGTTGCGTTGTAACAGTAGTTGGAGCTATTACTGTTGTTACCTCTGTATCTAAGCTTGACCCAGTTATATCATCACTAGTTATTATTGTATTTTGAGTTGGCGCTGTCTGATTTGTTGCTTCATCTGTCGTAGTATCAGCGTTTTGTCCATCTTCTGCATTATCTGATGCGCTGGCCTCTTTATCTTGAGGTTGGTCGGTAGCATCTTGAGTTTGGGGCTTATTATTATCTTGCATTGTTTCCGCCGCAGAGTCCTCTATAGAAGAAAATAAATCCGCAGCCACAGTTGAGACGCTCATAAATCTTGAGCCAACATCGCCAGCCTCCAGTTCTCCTATATGATCGATTGTATTTTCAGAAGGGTTGAATTTTGCGGTTTCATACTGATTTGAAAGAGTTAGCGTATTGCCTGAAAAATCGTAAAGTACGATAGCTCCCTCAATAACTGTAATCTCTCCATGATCAACATCACCTGCAATAATTGTTCCGCGTATACCAATAGAGCCAGATGGGGTGTTAATCATAACATCATCAGGGTCTTCTCTGCCTATTAGACCAGAGGTAAATACAAAAACACCTTTTAGAACAGAAAAATTTGTTGTTCCCGTTTGTGTGGCAGGATCAAAAACATATTCATCAATTGCAAGTCGCGCATCTTCGGATACCGCAAATGTTGTTTCATCAATAAACATAATATTAACCGCGCCGTCTTCGTCGGTTTCAACTATATCGCCTTGGTAAATTGGTGTGCCAATGCCTACGGTTTCTACTGTGCCATTAAGGCGGGTAACTGTGGCTTCGCCAGAAATTTCCTGTACTGCGCCAACAGGGGAGGCATCATTAGTACTTAAACCAGAGTTTGCGTATTGATTGTCACTATGCACAAATGAATTAACTAGAGAGGGTGTTAATGCCATTCCTTCTGGGGATACAAGATGAGGAGTTGGTTCAGCGGCAAAGTAGCCTTCTATAATAACTGTTCCATCTGAAGTTTCCAGCACAAGGTTTGTGCCATCACGAGATATATCAGAATCTGTAACATAAGATAAATCTGGTAAATCAACTTGCGAGCCATTTATTGTTATTAAATTATCGTGCGCTGTATCTGTGTTATTTGCTAGATCATCAGAAAAATTATCTTGTACTCTATATACCATTTGTGTCCCCACACTAAAAAAGTAAAATTGCTAATATTTTGTATTATTGTTCTTTATACAAAACTCCCTTAAATACTAATTACTTATCAATAATATTATGGGAAACCTTAATATATAGTAATAATTATATAAAATTTTATATATATTGAACAGAATGGAATATGTTTTTGATGCGTATAATGGCATATTAACTGTAGTAAATTTTATATAGTGAGGTTTTTGTGCGCGTACATATTTATATCCTGTTACTTATTGTTTTTGTATTTTCTGCGCCAGTTATGGCAGCGGATAAAGATCATTCTTTTAAGCTCAATGGTTATAAAAGGGCGTTTACCGTCCATACTCCGCCATCATATAAATATGATAGAAAAATGCCCATGGTTATGGTTTTGCATGGCGGTGGTGGTAATAATAAGCATGTTGTTGAGCAAACTAAAATGAATGAAACGGCGGATAAGCGCGGATTTATCGTTGTTTATCCTGAAGGAACAGGAAGAAAATTTCATACTTGGAACGCTGGGGCTTGCTGCGGCAAAGCAAAGGATAAGAATGTTGATGATGTTGCCTTTATTTCAAATCTGATTGATGAAATGGGCAAGCTTTATAATATCGATAAGAAAAGGGTTTATTCGACAGGCTTATCCAATGGTGCGATGATGAGTTACCGCCTGTCATGTGAGCTATCAGATAAAATTACGGCTATTGCGCCAGTGGCTGCGCAAAATATTACTATCCCATGTAAGGCAAAGCGGGCTGTTCCTACCATTCATTTTCATGGCACAGCGGATAGATGCGCTCTTTATGGTGGAGGGCAGTGTGGAGGGTGCTTTGCCGATATTTTCAAAAGCATTGGAATTCCTATGAAAAAGAAGCTGTGGGAGTGTAAGTCAGTTTTAGATACTGTGGAAGCAAGAGCCGCTGAGTTTTCATGTAAATCTTCATCGGAAATTGTATATCGCAAAGGCGATGTAACCTGTCAGCGTTGGTCGGGTTGCTATGGCGGGGCAGAGGTGGAATTATGCTCTATTGAAAATGGTGGGCATAATTGGCCTAGAAAAGATTTAGTTCCGTCAAATTGTGTTTCAAGACCTAACGGTAAAATATGTAAAGCGCGTAAAAAATCTATGGGTCATGTAACGCATGACATAAACATGAATGAAGCCATATGGGCGTTCTTTACTCGTTTTTCTTTGTAGGTGCATTGGAGGGGCTATTCTACTTTAATGTTATTAAATTTAGAGAGCCTTCTTAACCGTTGTTTTTCATCTATATAATTTACCCCATGGTAAGCTGCACAACTCATACGATATTCAACCGCATGACCTGACTCAGATTTTACAATATCCTGATCAACATACATAAGATATTCTTTCCCTAGCTCATACCCTATTGCGCACTGTCCAACGTGCACAGATATTTTTTTAATTGCCGTATTTTCTGGGTATGCAAGCTCATTTTTATAGATTTCCTGAACTTCAAATTCAATCATGGCTCTACCACTATACCTTCCAGCGAGAGGTCTTTTTTGCCGGAACCCTTCGTATATTTCCCTGCGAATTACACGTCCTTTAAAAATAAGAGGTGCTTTCGCAATATCACTAAAACCCGCTATGTTCAAATTTGTTTTCCAGTTTCGCAGTAGTTTAATTTTTTCTTCTGGTGCCATCCCTGTTCTTGAACACCCTAAAAACCAAATGAGCCAATCGTCATCACCTTTTGAAAGTTTACTATAGAAAATATATTCGATACTTGGATCAATATTTATGTGTTTGCTAATCTTATATTTAAGTTTTTCACTTGGAAAGTTACTGCCCCGCAATCGATCTTTAAACAACTCAGTAACTTTAAATTCCGTGATATTTTTTTCTTTGTTTGGAACTACATAACCTGAAAATATAACATCTGCCATTAGGTAGGTTTTTTCTAGAGAAGTATATTCTTTACGACAGTTAGTCGCATATGAATAACTTGTAGAATAGATTAAACAAAATGAGAGTACACATAGTATTTTAAATATATTTTTCATTATTTCACCATATAACAAAAACGTACTGTATCGTTTTACAGCGTATTAGAATCTTTCTTATATTCCTAACTATCTTCGGCCAATATGTATAGCTTTTTGACGTAAGGGTGTTTCCTATTAATGCCGCGATTATTACTTTTTTAGATCCTACTGCCATGGTGATGATTTATAACAACTTTTGCATATCTTGCAATAGGTGGGTAATATGACGGTGATGGTTTTAATAAAAATATTAAGAGGGTGATTTTTATGGGAGTGTTTGAAGATAGCTTTGATGAGTTACAAAAATTTCATGATGATTTAGAAAATCAACCCAAGCATATTAGAGATTATATCGCACAAATAAATCATTTGCTTGATAAGTCTATAGATTGCATTACATGCGATGCTCAAAAATCAATTCTAGGTCAGTATGTTGATGATTATAAATCAGAGGCTATAACGCCTCTTAATATGTCATTGGATAATATAAAATTAAAGGTTGCGGATATGTTTATGTATTTGGCAGCATTATGTGCAATTGATGACCCTGAGAATTTCCCTGTTAATTTTGCCGATCAGGTGCGGGAAGTAAGCTCTCCGTTATTGCTAGATAAGCCCGAAGATGTAAGAGATCAGCTCCAATCATTTTATAATGCCTCTAGTGATAATCCTGCTACCAGATTAGATGATGGTGTCTCCGATATATTAAATGAGGTTGAAAATGTATTTGCAAGGGATTTTTCTCGGCGTTTAGATGATTATTTAGGCGTAGAAGAAAAACTTGCCCTTGTTATTGAGTAATAGTCACGGCAATCTATACATGCTTAATATTATTTACAAAATATGTAGCTATAGATGGATAATAAAAAATACATATTAGATGCGCGGCTTTTTGTATCTGTAGCGATATATGTTGCTATGGTGCTTGCGCTGTTTGTGCCACTTGGTTTTGTTGACCCTGATTTCCTGCCAATTAAATACCCCGTAAGCGCAGGTCAGGACTTTTATATATTTAACGAGGGGTTTCATTTTAATCCTTTTATTGAGCTTGTATTCATCTCTCTTACATCAATTCTTGTTGCCATTATAGTCTTTGGAGCGTTAAAGGTTAAGTTGCGGGCTATCATTGTTCTTGCGGCGATTGTTTCTATCTATATGCCATTGTCATTTTTGCTAAATCTTATCCCTTATTTTTTGGATTATATCTCGGATTCTATTCAGGCGGCGATAAGAAGCATTATTTGTGAAAGGCACCATACAGGCATTGTTTCCACAAGTAAGAACTATCTTTATGATTGCCCTTTGGGTAGCTATGTTGGAGTTTTTATAATAATAAATAATTTCTTTGTGCTTATAAATCTTACTATATTATCCACAATTTCTGGGTTTGTTTTTGTGATAATATCCTCTTTATTTCAAAATGATAAAGAGTATGTAACAGTCCATAAATATGTGTATTTCTGTTTGCCAATTTTTGCAGGTTATTTGCCGTTGATATTTGTTATGGCTATAGGACAGTTTTTTGATTTATATATTTATATAATTTATCAAGGGCTGGTTATTTTTGCATTTATAGTTTCATTTATCCCTGTAATTATCCATTTTTGTAATGAAACTAATGTGAAGGAAATCATTAAGTTCGATATAAAGAAAATCTGTTTTATTATTGCGGTGTTATTTTTTACTATTACAGCATGCGGGCTTATATATGTTGTAACCTTCATATTTGATTATGATATTTTGTATTTATTTATATTGGTTGGTAGAATTGATTATTACCTTCTGTTCGCATCTTTTTATATGTTTTTCGTTGTTATTATGACTCTGCAAATTTTTAGTTTTAATGCCGATGATTTTTCATTATCGGACATGTCTTTGGTTGTATTCGTATCTATTATTTTAGGTGCAGCATTTACATTTTTTATTCTGGATATTGGGATTGATGAGCATTATTTGTGGCAGAGCCAAGCCAGATTAATTGGCAAGCAAATATATGAGAATTGTATATCGCTGAGTGGAAAAGGTATATGCCCTTACTTGCCTTACTAGATCAATTTTTTGGGAAAAAGATATTGGTGCCCGGGGGCAGAATCGAACTGCCGACACAGGGATTTTCAGTCCCTTGCTCTACCCCTGAGCTACCCGGGCAACGGGAAACCTCATAGAAGGGTATAAAGCTTATAAAAGAATGGAACGTAACTGTCTAGTATTAACTTGAACTATATATGATGTTTCAGAGTTTTTATTGTCATACCGACCGTAAGGTCGATTTTGGTTTAAAACCACCGTATTTCAAGCGGTAGAATCAGGTTTAAAATGTGTATGCGAAGAATACGATTAAAAAACGGCTTCAGCCATAATACGAAAGTCGGTAGTGGTTCAGTACAACCCGTATTTATAATCACCTAGATTAGCATTTTTCATGCTTTATATGCAAATTTTGCTGGTGATAATAATATTAAAAAGCTATTCCGTCAAATCTCTTATTTAATGATGGTGTGCGCCGTTTACGAGTTATTTCCATTAGCCCTAATTTTGTGAATCCGTGGATTTGTACGGTGCAAGGATCGCTATAGGTTTCATCATCAAGAATTTTAAGGAGTTTATCCGTATCTTTCTTATTGGTTTTAAGAAAATCGATAATGATAATACCGCCAATATTCCTAAGCCTTATCTGACGCGCAGTTTCTTTGGCGGCATCTATGTTTACTGCTAGGTGAGAGCGCTTATCACTGCCCTTATTAACATCTATTGCGGTAAGTGCAGCGGTTTCTTGAATAATCAAGCTGCCGCCATTCATCAGCATTATATAGCCATGGAATAAGGCTTCTATTTGCCCTAGAACGTCGCGATGATCTAGCAGTGCTAAATCCTGTGAGGCATCGTCTAATTCTATCGGTATTATTTTTGTCATCAAATCTGGTGCAAATATAGAACACCAATCCTCTATTTGTGAGTAGTGATCCATAGTTACCACTTCGATTCTTTCAATCGGGTTGGTTGCTTTGTCGCCTAATATGCGTTGAATAGAATCTGGCCCCATGGCAATTAATGTCGGATCATTACCCTTAAAATAAGCCGATAATTCACTCCATATTTCTTTTAAAATATATGCTTCACGTTCTAAAATATCAGTTTGTAGATCAGCCGCAGAAGAGCGCAGTATAAACCCTTGCAGGTTTTTTAGGCTACGGATCATATCATCAAGGCGTTTACGAAGAGATTTCCCCTTGATGCGCCTTGAAATGCTGTTTTTCTGTAGGGTGGGGCAGTAAATTAAGTATCGACCTGCAATTGTAATATCCATGCTGACACGTGCATTTTTATCTTCATCAAACCAGAAATCATCTTCACTTACTATATGCGCGGTTTTAGCTTGAACGGCGATCATATCACCGGGGTGTAGTATTTTACCAATAGGCTTGTCACCACCTTTACAGGTTTTTCCATCTTTATCGGTATAGCGCACATCTTTATTAAATATTATTCCTGTATTATCGCCATCAAGATTTACAAAGGCAGCATCAAGTGAGGTGTCTATGCTCTCAACTTTGGCATAATATATAGAGCCATATCGAACTGTTTCATTAACGGGGTCTATTTCTAAACCTTCAAGACGACCATCCTCAAGAGCAACAGCCCAGATATTCTCTTCATATTCTTCAATAAGTATATCCATGGAGAGCCTTTACCCTATGTTGGTAGAGGAACAAAAAAGCCATTTCCTCTTAGGATTTGCATTATATCATAAAGAGATAATCCCACCACATTAGAATATGATCCTTGGGTAAAAGATATATATCCTGCGGCTAATCCTTGAATTGCGTAACCTCCGGCTTTTCCCTGCCACTCACCAAATTCTATGTACTCATCTATTTCTTGTGGGGTTAGTCGTTTGAATTTAACTACTGTATCGCAAAGCCGTGTTATTATTTTGCCACTATCTGTAATAACGCATATTCCACCATAAACATGATGACGACGACCAGAGAGTAGGCTAAGGCAATTCCGCGCTTCTTTTTCGGTTTCTGCTTTTGGTAATATACGCCTTCCGCAAGCAACAACCGTATCGCCAGCTATTATAAAAATGTCTTTATTGTCTTGAGATATGGCCATAGCTTTTTCTTTAGCAAGGCGCAGGGCTAGATCACGGGGAAGCTCACCCTTAAGGGGCGTTTCGTCTATGTTCGCTGGGTTAATTTCTGTGGGCTTAATGCCTAATTGCTCTAAAAGTTGCACTCTTCGAGGGGAGGCAGAGGCAAGTATAAGGTCTTTGTGAGAATTATTTTTCACGGAAAATGATCCGCCCCTTGCTTAGATCATAGGGAGTCATTTCAACAACAACTGAATCACCTTGTAAAACTCTAATGCGGTTTCTGCGCATTTTGCCAGCAGTATGAGCAAGGATTATGTGGTCGTTTTCCAAGGTAACGCGGAACATTGCGTTAGGAAGCACTTCGGTTACAACACCTTTAAATTCAATTAGATCTTCTTTTGCCATGGATTTATTTTTCTTTTCCTAGATAAATATTAAGTTAAATCAGATAATTCAGTAGTTTTTATACTCTTAATGAATAAAAAAGCAAATAACTTTTATATAACTAGCGTAAAATATGGGCTTTTCCACTATGTAAAACGCAAATAAGAGTAAAAAGTCTGCGCGATGTATCCATATCAAGCTCGATCTTATCGCTTAGTCGTTCTTGTAGCAATTCTGCCCCTTCATTATGCAGGCCGCGCCTACCCATATCTATGGCTTCTATACGAGAGGGCTTTCCATCACGCATAGCCTCATCATAGCTTTTCACAATCATAAAATAATCTTTTATTAAGCGGCGATACGGGGTTAGCGATAGTACAAGATAGGGCAGGTCTTTATTATCACTGTTTTGAATATGAAATATAAGACGGTTATCTTCTATATAAAGCTCAATTTCATAAGGGCCTTTATCATCACCAATAGGGTAGAAATGACTGCTTTGCTTGAGGTCGTTAAGAGCTATCTCACAATCGCGCTTGATTAGTGAATTGTCTTTTAATGCGCTTTGTTCAGTTAAGCGAATAGATTTTACAGTGGTTTTTGGTGAAGGTGTAATCATAATAATGACATTCTTACCTTCTATATATTTATTTATCGTTAACGGCTTTGTGGAAAGAGTTTACCCATTTTTTTATTTCATCAGGATTGGTTTTTTGAATACTGCGATTCACTATAAGGCGTGACGATACGTCCAGTATTTTTTCTATTTCGACCATGTTATTGGCTTTGAGCGTACTTCCTGTGGATACAAGATCAACAATTCTGCGTGCAAGACCTAGGGCGGGGGCAATCTCCATTGCTCCGTTAAGTTTAATACATTCTGTTTGCACTCCGCGTTTTGCAAAGTGACGAGCGGTTAGGTTGGGGTATTTGGTGGCAACTCTTATATGACTCCATTGCTTTGGATTTTCCTTTGCTGCTTCCTTGGTTGGCATGGCAACAGATAGGTGGCAATGTCCTATATTAAGGTCTAAAGGAGCGTATATTTCAGAGTAAGAAAATTCCTCTATCGCGTCACTGCCAACAACACCAAGATGCGCGCCGCCATAGGCAACAAATGTGGCAACATCAAAGGCGCGTACGCGAATAATGTCTAATTCTGGGTGGTTGGTGGTGAATTGTAGCTTACGACTTTTGCTGTTTGTGAAATCATCTTCGGGGATAATGTCGCATGCCAATAATAGAGGGGTTAGCTCTTCTAAAATGCGTCCCTTGGGAACGGCAAGTATCAGTTTTTTCTTATCATCTTTGTTCATAGGGTTTATGTAACGCGAATAAGTAAAGAATCCAAGGTTATTTTTATGAATGATCGGGAGTAGGAAATAGCGGGACTATCTTACCTTTTTCTGCAATAGGTTTTTCTTTAAGATCAATATCCACAATGGTTGCTTTTCTTACAATCATTTCTTCCAATGATGATCTGTCTTCATTTATTCTTATGGCATCTATGTGATCTAAAATATTATTTGCAAAATTAGATGTATCTGTTGTTATTGACCTATGATTTTTCACTTCATTTTCTGATGATTTGAAAAAGCTGTTTAGCTCATGAGTAACCATAACAAGATGCAAGGCTTTGCTTTCTAAATCTGAGTAATCTTTGTTAAAAAAATCTGGGCGTTGTCTGTATTTCTCGGCTGTTTTTGCCATTTTGTATGCATCAGCACCAATAAGCCCTATGTATTCATCTGTTTTATATTTATCTCTTATGGCCATATATGCAATAGTAGCAGCATATATATCATCAGATAGCTCTTTGCTTTGACCATGATTTTCTATATATTCGCCAGCATAAAGTCGCAGAGTATTTACAGGTGCAAGACTTATTTTTTCCATTTGTTTTATTATATCTTCTAACTGATAGCCACTTTCATGTAGTTCTTGAGTAATACTATCATATTGCATGAGATAGGCGTTCCTAATTATGCGGGAATCTGGTACTTCATGTTCGCCAGCATATTTTTCAAAAGATTCAACGGCTAGGTGAAGTATTCCATTATTTTTAAGGTATTTAAAAGCTTTGTTATCAGCTCGCTGATTTTGTTTTTCTACAAATTCATCTCTTAAATCGTCCATTTTCATCACCATTTTATTATTATGGTTTTAAATGTGCCATGAAACAGGGATGCTTTTCTAGTAAAATATCATATATAGGCGTTACTCACCGCTTGCACGTCTTATATTCGCGCCAACGCCGCCAAGTTTTCCGACAATGTCTTCATATCCGCGCTCAAGATGATAAATGCGGTTTACAGTGGTTTCTCCCTCAGCAATAAGTCCTGCGAGGACTAGGGCAACGCTTGCACGTAAATCTGTGGCCATAACTTCTGCACCTTTTAGTTTTTCTACGCCGCGCACTATGGCAGAGTTTCCCTGTGTTGTTATATCTGCTCCCATACGGTTTAGCTCTGGCACATGCATGAAACGGTTTTCGAATATGGTTTCTGTTACCATTCCTGCTCCGCTTGCTATGGTTAACATAGCCATAAATTGTGCCTGTAGATCGGTTGGAAAGCCGGGATAGGGCTCGGTCATTATATCAACGCCACGCAAGCGCTCTATTTCACGGCTTACAATAATATCATTGCCTGATTGCTCAACTTCTATACCAGCTTGGCAAAGATGCCCTAAAACCGCACTTAAATCATCTATTCGCGCATTTTGCAGCCTCACAGTACCCCCAGCCATGCCCGCAGCAATGATGTAAGTTCCTGCTTCAATACGATCAGGTATAATACTGTGATGTGCGCCATTTAGGTTTTTTGTGCCTTCGATGCGTATCGTATCGCCACCTAGACCTTCTATCTTTGCACCCATTTTTATTAAACATTCGCCTAAGTCACTGATTTCAGGCTCTTTAGCAGCGTTTGTCAGGGTGGTGGTGCCATTTGCAAGGGTTGCCGCCATCATTAGGTTTTCTGTTGCGCCAACTGATACTTTTGGAAAGATTATGTTTGCCCCTTGAAGACCGCCTTTGGGGGCTCTGGCATTGATATATCCTTCTTCTAAGGTGATTGTAGCGCCTAGTTCTTCTAGCCCCTTGATATGCAAATCAACTGGCCGCGTTCCAATCGCGCATCCTCCCGGAAGGGAAACTTTTGCCTCTCCAAAGCGGGCAAGCAAAGGCCCTAGCACTAAGATACTTCCGCGCATTTTGCGAACAATATCATAAGGAGCAGTATAGGTTTTGATGTTACCAGCGTTGATTGCCATTACATCGCCTTCGCGTTTAATCACGCAACCAAGATATTCCAGAAGTTCTACTTGAGATTTCATATCGCGTAAGCTGTTAGGGCTGTTATCAAAATAAATAGATTCCCCAGTAAGCAGCGATGCACACATAAGTTTAAGAGCGCAGTTCTTTGCTCCGCTAATAGGGATTATGCCGTTAAGCTGAGCTCCGCCAATAACTTTAATTTTATCAAGCTGAGATGATTGAATTTGGTTTGAAATCGTATTTTTGCTTTTCCCAGCCTTAAAGTCGGGGAAGAGTGACTCCACGTTGTCCCATGTATTTTCCGCAGCGGTCGGCGTAGCTTGTTTCACAAGGCTCACTCCCTTTAAAAAATAAAAATTGTGCAATGCCTTCATTGGCATAAACACGCGCTGGAAGGGGGGTTGTGTTGGATATTTCCAACGTAACATGACCTTCCCAACCTGGTTCTAACGGTGTGACATTAACAATCAATCCACACCTTGCATATGTACTTTTCCCCAGACATATAACCAGCACATCTTTTGGTATGCGGAAATATTCAACCGTGTGGGTTAGAACAAAGCTGTTGGGCGGTATTACACAAATATCGCTCTGTCTGTCAACAAAACTCTGATCCGAGAAGTCTTTTGGATCAACAAGTGCATTATCTATATTAGTAAAAATCTTAAAATCTTCGGAGCATCTTGCATCATATCCATAGGACGATAATCCGTATGATATAATGCCATGATTCTTCTGTTTTTCAACGAACGGCTCAATCATGCCTTGGCTTTTTGCCAGCTCTCTTATTTGGTGGTCAGCAAGAATACCAGGCTGCATAATCATATTATTTTCGTTATTCGCTTTGGGTAGTGCCATCTTTACTCTCTTTATTACTCTGTTTTTCTTGGTTTTTTTGAGTTTTGGCCTTTGCTTTGCGACGTTTTAAATTATCACGCAGCGCAGACGCCCGTTTGTCGATTTTTTCATTCTTCATTTGTGTCATGATTCTACAATACTAAAATATTCCTCAAGAGTAAGCGATAAAATGATTTTAGATTAGTTTTGCTTGGGGATAGTGGGGGTAAATATTTATGGATTGAGGTGGTTATATGGATCTTTATCTATTTTAGGCGGAGGAAAAACAATTGCACTAACCGCTCTAACTGTTTCAGCGTTAATATACAGGCAAAGATGCTCACGAATTTTATCGGCTATGTCTTGCGATATGTTGGATACTTGGATAGTTACTGTATCTTTTGAAAAATTTATATCACGGGCAATGTCGCTTATAGGAACATTTATGTTGGGGCAGGTTTTATTGTCTGCTGGCTTATCCTTATATGTCAGTAATATATATTTCCCCTTATACTTGCGGATAATTCCTGATTTTTCAAAAGCTTCATTCATTTTTATATGAGCAATATTTTTATTAGATTTATAAGTCGCACTATCTATTGATATTACTAGGGTATTATTTAGCGAGCTTGTTTCCGGTAAAGGGATTTGCTCTGCAACCTTTGTAATATGCTCTGTTTTTATGATTGGGGGCATGTCGTACATATTATTAAGTGTAGACTTATTGTGATGATTTGTACATTTTTTCAAAACCACGTGACATAAGAATATTTTTAATGTATTTTTCGGCACATCTTTTGAGGATGCCGCGGTAGCTCAGTGGTAGAGCGCGTCATTGGTAAGGGTGAAGTCAAGTACCATTATTATTTTTACAAGCCCTTATCCACTGCGGTTTTTAGCCTGTTTGTGAATTCATAGAATTTTACACCCCACTCATACCCCACTTTGAGTCTCTTATAATTCAAATGATTTAAGGTTTGAGTCCCTATCTCTGAGTATATGAGAACACTTTTGCTTGATGGGGGGCAAGGAAAAATGCCCCCTAGTGTTTATTGGTAAATAAGCTCATCCGAAATATTTTATGTATTTTTTGCAATATCTGCTATTTATGTACCTTTATAGGCAATTTGGAAAAGAGTAAATGGCGCATATTTTAAATAAACTTACTTTAAAAAATCATCCTGTTCTTTGTGATTTTGAGTGGTCAAACATTCCGCAGTTTTGTGTGATTACTGGTGTTAATGGCGCTGGTAAAACGCAATTACTGGAAGCTGTAAATATGCAAATTTCTTCCCAAACTCAGCATATAGTAAAAGGATTTGATCTTATTCTCGATAAAGAACCTCAAGTGAAAGAATATGGCTACGTTCCTTGGCAACAAAATTTAGGTGGATTTGAAAGGGGAAATTATGCGGATTTGCAAGCAGATTTGGAAAACTTTATTAATAAATCAAAAAACAACCAATTAAATAATCAAGACCAGAATATTTGGAAAATTTATACAGCTTTAAAAGAAATACTCGAGTTTGATCCTAAAGGCAAAACAGAACAATATTATAGAACTGATTATGAGTTTACTGATGCTTTTAGAACTGCGTGGGCATATGCACGGGACATAACTCTTAACAAATATATTAACCGATTTTTTGTAAATTATGTAGTAAGGCGTGAGCGTTTAATTTTAATATCGCATAATAAAGATACTGGAGACTCGGTGAAAGAAGACACTATAATTAAAGAACTGGGCGAAACACCTTGGGATTTAATTAATTGTTTGTTCAAAAAATACGGATTTAAATACAGTATAAATAATCCAGAAAGTTCACACGGTTTTTATGATGTTAAGTTCATTTTAGAAACAGATAATAGTGTCCAGATACCTTTTGAAAAACTTTCATCGGGAGAGCAGATGATAGTGATGCTCATTTTGTGGTCATTTAATGATGAATTAGGGCAGTTAAAGAAGCTCATAATTTTAGATGAACCGGATGCTCACCTACATCCTGAAATGGCATTAATGTTCAAAGAAATTATTTCCGATGTGCTTGTAAAAAAATTTGATATTCAAATCATAATGACCACACATTCTCCAACAACTCTTTGCTGGATGGATGAGGAAAGTATTTTTCTTATGAATAAAGATAAAGGGATTGAAAAAGCTTCGAAACAAGATGCTCTTAATAAGCTTACTTCTGGACTGCTCTTTGTGCATGAAGCATTTAAGATAGTTTTAGTTGAGGGAGAGGACGACAGCAAATTCTATCAAAAGGTCTTTGATAATTTAATTTATAACAAGCAATTGGATGGGCAAGCGCGTCTAGTATTCTGTCCCGTTGAAACGCCCAAAGCAAATGGTGGAGGGAAAACAAACGTGCTAGAAGTTTGTCGTCAGTGGAACAATTTTTCTGATGGCACAGAAGTGTCTGATCTGATTAGTGGTTTGGTGGATAAGGATAATGATCCAAATAGCGGTCTGCCAGAAAATGTAGAACATTTATCGCGATATTGCTTTGAGAACTATTTGGCTGATCCTTTAGTTGTGTTTACACTTCTCGTTCAAGAAGAAGAAGCCGAAGTTTCTAAGTTTGCAAAAGATATTGATTATCAGCATGGAGAGGAGCTCCGTTTTAAAAAAGGTGAGATAAAGAACGCGCAGGGTATAGTGGATTTTATTTTACAAAAACTTGTTGATTGTTCAGATACCATCTTACAGGAAAGTGATGTTCAAGGTAAAAATGATGTTGAATATATCAATGGTATAAAGGTGAAAATTCCTAAGGTATTCTTTGAGCAAAGTGGTAAAGATGTTTTGTTGGGCTACTATAAAAAAACTTTTGCAGATAAGGCATCTAATATTAACAGGCACAAACTTACAGACATGATAATAAAAACTCACCTGATACCGCTAGAGTTGAAAGGTTTGTATAGCTCTTTGATGTAGTAATGTCTCAATGTACTTCAAAACATCAGTGATACATCTGAATTTCTAAAACTACACTAGGCGTATAAACAAGTGTAGCATCATCAGCGTTATTATTGTTATTCTAAGGGTTATAACCTCTAAAAACCATGAGGATTGACAAAACACCTCATGTACTTTCTTCTAGAAAAATGAGCCTTGATAAAGAAGAGTTAAAAGAGATTATTTTAAACTACCTTGTTTATAACGAACGAGATGAGGCAAGTGTTGATCTTTTTATCGATGAGTTGTTTGAAGAGCTAAGCGGTGAAAAAACAAATCTTTCTTTCCACAAAGGTCTTGGCGATCTATCGCTATCTATAAATAACTGGAATCGTTCTTATGAAGAAAACAGAATAAAGCTTTCCAAAAAACTTGAAAAATTCATGGAAGATTATTTAACATATAAAGACTGCCTTACATCTGTAAATGATTTTTTAGGAGATGCACAAATTGAATATCATTTACAAAGAGGCGAACTAGTAGAAAATCATGATGATAAAACACAAGGCTTATATCGCTGGACACACAGTTTATACGATATAGACCCAGAAGACGGGATCGTCTCTTTTGAAGAGACTGTAAGACGTTTTGAAGAAGGCATGTTGGTTCTACATGAAGTATTAAATATAGAATCCTCCCTGAGCCATAAGAAAAGTGGCAGACCAAAAAGTTGGGGCACCTACACAGACTTCATCGCGTTTACGAGCGTGCTTTGCGAATGTTTCCTTGATTTGAAAATTAAAAAAACAAACAATGAAAATGACCAGTTTTATCAAGTTATTTCTTGTTGCTTTAGACTTGCACAAGAACAGTTCGACACTAATGAAAATTCCATCAATTTAGGTAGAGAAATACAGCCCTGTTTTAGCGATTATTCAGTAGTTAAATCAATGGGCCATTACTATAAGAAATATGACCGTTTAGACCTCTATATTGAGCATGTAAAAAGAACCAATCAAGTTGATTGTGTTATTGGCTATTTTGAGGATGAGTGGTCAGGTTGGAAAAAACCTAATAATTATCAGTCCCTTATAGCAATGACAAAAACTGCCTAAAACTTTCTTATATTACTGTCACAGAAAACCTTCTCCTTTTTTGAGATTGTGAAGATAGAGATCGGCATTGTGTTGATTTCACAATTTTAAAAATTAAGGAGCTACTAATGCCCCCTGTACTTATTTGCGACAAAGAAGTCGCTAGGTTAATTGGAATGTCACCCTCATGGATTAGAGTTCAAAGGTGGAAAAGACGTAAAGGAGAAGAACATACTTTTATAGTTGATCCCGTCTTAATTGGAACCTCACCTCGATACAGGGTAGATGATATCAACGCTTGGATTGCTTCATTGGGAATAGGGAGATAATAAAATGCCACTTAATAATGATATAGTTAATCCATACGAGAATTCAGTTCCTATGGAGTTTGATTGGGAAACAGATGATCTCAGATTGGACGATGCAGTAGAGGACTTACTCCCATTATTTGAAAACGTTCAAGGACATAAGAGCCTTTTAAGAAAGCATTTGAGATTAGTATTGATCGTGTGTAGTCGTATGTTTAAATACAACCCAAGTAAATATGTTGGTTACGTCAGGGACAATAATTACACTGGATCAAGAAAGCATAGAAATCCGTTAGGTTGTACTACACGTCCTTTAATTAAAGTTATAGACACTCTTGTTGAAAATGATTTTCTTGAACATCATATGGGCTTTAATGGTCCAGTTAGGATAAGAAGAAGCTCTCGTTTTAAAGCAACGGAAATGTTGGTGGATTTTATTCAAGATTATGAACTTGAGAGCTTAAGGTTTAGAAGGGAATTAATTCGTGATGGTATCGTACTTAATGATCTGGCAAGGGTTTAATGGACAGTTTTTTAAGCGACATTCTGAATGTGTTCAAAATCCACAGGAGACATATAATCATTTGCAGAATGAATTCTGATCCGATTATAGAATACTTCTATATATTCGAATATGGCATGCCTGGCTTCCTCTCTATCTTTAAATTTGTGATGATGCGTTAATTCAGTTTTGAGCGTATGAAAAAAGCTTTCAGCAACGGCATTATCCCAGCAATCACCCTTACGGCTCATACTTTGTGTAACATGGTGGCGTTTCAAGAGCGTTCGATGGCTTTTTGAAGCATATTGGCTTCCTTGATCTGTGTGCCATATCAATCCTTTTGCAGGTTTTCTTTTCCAAATAGCCATAAGAAGCGCGTCATTCACCAGTTTGGCTTGCATGCGGTGGCTCATAGACCAACCAACAACTTGACGAGAATAAAGATCAATGACTGTAGCAAGATACAGCCATCCTTGACTGGTAGGAATGTAAGTAATATCGCCGACCCAATATTGATCTGGCCCCGAGACATTAAATCGCCGTTGCAATAAATTGGGTGATATCGGGTGATTATGTTTCGAGTTGGTTGTTATTTTGAATTTACGCTTGGTTTTGCAATATAACTGCGCGGCCTTCATTAATCGTGCAATGCGCGTACGGCTAATGCTCTTTCCGCAGCGTTGTAATCTCTTCCTGATCCGCCGTGTGCCATAAAGACCGCGACTTTCAACAAAAATAGTCCTGATCATCTCGGTTAATTCCTCATTTTCTTTTTCCCTATTGGTTTTTGACGGATTGAGCCATTGATAATAAGCGCTGCGCGACACTTCCAAGAAGTCGCACATGGTGGCAATAGGAAAAAGATGGTGATGCTTCGTAATCCAGGCGTACTTTACAGGGCGTCCTTGGCAAAGTACGCCGCTGCTTTTTTTAATATATCACGCTCCAACGTCACTTTTGAAAGCTCTTTCTTGAGGCGTTTAATTTCTTCTGATTGTGGCTCTTTCGAGGTGTTCGTTTTGCAATGATCGCCTGAATATGTGTTGACCCAGCCATATAAGCTTTTTGGACTCACCCCAAGTTCGCGAGCCGTTTGGCTCATGGGCTGATCGGATTCCATGGCTAATTTTGCTGATGAAACCCTGAATTCCAAGGGATAACGGTTATATTTCTTTGATGACATGAGTGCGGTTCCTTATTTTAGACTTTTATAACTTTTCTGTCCGCAATAGTGTAGCCACATCA
>Ga0316209_1001045_pt1 | contig 33959 bp, 33 predicted proteins | sample 6monopyrite_MG_FD_204945 | JGI IMG/M metagenome (GOLD analysis project Ga0316209, IMG submission 204945) | Microbial mat bacterial communities from mineral coupon in-situ incubated in ocean water Damariscotta River, Maine, United States -... | ecosystem: Environmental > Aquatic > Marine >...
GCGTCCAGAGCGATACTGGACGGTCACGTTGTGCTATCGCGTGAACTGGCGGATTCGGGGCATTATCCGGCGATCGACATAGAAGGTTCGGTCAGCCGGGTAATCAATCAGATCACCAGCCAGGAACATCGTGACGCGCTCAATCAGCTAAAGCATCTTTACTCTACTTTTCAGCAAAACAAGGATTTGATAACCGTTGGTGCCTACCAGAAAGGCAGCGATCCCTTGACCGACGAGAGTATCGAAATGATGCCGGAAATACGCAAGTTTTTGTGCCAGCAGATCGACGAAAAAGTCGCTATGCCTCAGAGTATCGCGGATTTACAGCAAATGATGCAATAGGCACCTATACTTATCATTACTTGCATTTGCAGTGATTGGATAAATTGCTTAACGCGTCGCTAATCGACGCCAGCGAACGGAGTTTACATGGTCAGATCAAAGCGCTTGAAACCGATCAGAAAAATGGCGCAGGATAAAGAAAAAGCGGCCGCACAAGCGCTTGGGCAATCCCTTGAGCTGCAGAAAACCGAACAGCAGAAACTCACTCAACTCAAGCAATATCGGCAGGAATACCTGGCTGATATGATGCAAAAAGTTGCTACTGGCATCAATGGCGCCAGTCTGCAGCACTACCACCATTTTCTGAATAAGATCGATGAAGCAATCTCCCAACAAGACGAGGTGCTGTGCCGTTGTGGCGATCAATTGACCGCCAGTCAGGGAGAATGGCGTGATAAGCGCAGCCGTGCCAAAGCGATCACTCAGGTTATGGGTAAAATGAGTGCAAAAGAGAAAAAAGCGCTGGATAAAAAGGAAGCGAATCAAAATGACGAGCTTTCCACCCAGGCTTTCCTGCGCCGCCAGGGCGTGCAGACCCACGGCTGAGGCTTTTTTATTCGCTTGTGGCAAATACCTGCACAACTTGTTAAATATCTGCTATACCTAATCATAAGAAGATACTTATCGCAGGTTTAGCGCAGAAATTTGGTTTATCAATATAAATCGAACGAGTTAGATAAAAACTGTGGTGGAATACAAAAGATTAAGGGGCTGGTTTTGACTAAGACAACATCCGTTTCTTTAGGGAGCGCTCTCGATATTGTTCAGGTATCGAGTCTGAAATCCAGGCTGTCCAAAGCGTTAGCGAAAAACTTATCTATACAGTTGGTCGCCGATAAAGTTGAAAAGGCCGATACTGCGGGCCTTCAATTGATATACGCCTTTATTCAAAAAGCGCAGCAAAAAGACCATTCTGTCTGCTGGAAAAAACCATCCGATGCGCTGCTTCAGGCAAGCGAAATTCTCGGTATGCGTAACGCGCTTAATCTAAACTAATAATTAATTGGAGATTTCCGGATGACTAAAATACTTGCCGTTGATGATTCTGCATCAATGCGCCATATGGTGAGTTTTACCCTTAAGAGCGCGGGCTTTGACGTAACCGAAGCCAGCGATGGAGTAGAAGGGTTAAAAACCGCGCAAACTGACAAATTTGACCTGGTCATTTCCGACGTTAATATGCCAAACATGGACGGGATCGCAATGATTAAGGCGCTAAGGGAGCTGCAAAACTACCGGTTTACGCCGATCCTGATGCTCACTACGGAATCCTCTTCAGATAAAAAACAGGATGGACGAGCGGCTGGTGCGACCGGATGGATCGTCAAACCTTTCAATCCGGATCAATTACTAGCGACCGTCAGGAAAGTCATCGCTTAAGTGCTCAGTCGCAGAGAGTACACAAAAGATTCCTAAAGAGCTGCAGAGGAAATTAATGGAAATCGATTTAAGCCAGTTTCATCCCGTATTTTTTGAAGAAAGCTTCGAAGGGCTGGATACCATGGAACAGGAATTGCTGGCGCTGGAGGAAGATTCGGATCGGGAAAATATCAATACCATTTTTCGGGCTGCGCACTCAATAAAAGGCGGCAGTGCGACCTTTAATTTTAAAGAGGTCGCGGATTTTACCCATGTGCTGGAGACACTGTTAGATGAAATGCGGGAAGGTCAGAGGGCGGTGAGTAAACCCGTTGTAGACCTTTTGCTACGCGCTGTCGATTGTCTCAGAAACATGCTTAACCAATTACAGGATGGAGAGCCTGTGGGCGATGCACACGTCGAGCTGGTCGAGTATTTCAATCAGTTATTAACCTCACAACAAGGCTCTGAACCAGAAGATCAGGATGCCTTAGCGGAAATAGTCAACTCCTCACTGTCGGGATCGGTTTCACCTGTCGGCTGGAATATCCGGTTTGAGCCTGAGCCACATATTTTGCAAACCGGTAATGAGCCGTTAAGGATGCTACGGGAGCTTAAAACTTTTGGGCAGCTGGAGAGTAAGGCTAATTTGCAAAAAGTCCCCGATTTTGACGAACTGCAACCTGAATCCTGTTTTATCTCCTGGGACTTGAAGCTCGACACTGAGGTAGAAGAGAGCGCCATTTCGGAGGTGTTCGAATGGGTTTCTGAAGACTGCCAGTTGGCAATATCTCCGATTGCGAAAGCCGATAGCGAGCAACAGGATCTTAGCCGGTCGGATAACGGCAACAATGCTGAATCGGGTTCAAGGGATGGCTCGCAAAGCGTGGACAAAGTTGAGGTTGTTAAAGAGCAACCTGCCACACCGCCAGCAAAAAAGTCTGAGTTGTCTGGCAAACACGTCGTTCCGGTCAAACAGAAAACCGAAAGCGCGCAGGAAAAAGTCGGCAAACCGACTGGCGTAGCGTCCATCAGAGTCGGTATCGATAAAGTTGATACTTTGATCGATCTGGTTGGCGAGTTGGTGATCACCCAGTCTATGCTGAGTGAACTGGGAGAAAATTTTGAGGTATCAAAGCTTAAACAGCTGATTTCAGGGTTGAGTGAGCTGGAGCAGAATACGCGGGAATTGCAGGAAAGTGTGATGCGTATTCGAATGCTGCCAATCAGTTTTGTTTTTAATCGATTGCCGCGAATGGTCCGTGATTTGTCTGCTCAGCTGGGAAAACAAATTGACCTGAAAATTAAAGGTGAGTCGACTGAATTGGATAAAACGGTCATGGAGCAAATTGGCGACCCGCTGACCCATCTGGTTCGTAATGCGTTAGACCATGGAATAGAGCCGGTAGAGCAAAGGCTGGCTGCCGGAAAGCCGGAAGTCGGTTTGGTGACCCTTAACGCGTTCCATCAGGGCGGCAATATTGTGATAGAAATTTTCGATGATGGCGGCGGCATTGATACAGAGGTGATTTATCAAAAAGCGGTAGACAAAGGGCTTATTGAAGACGGCGTGGAGTTACCCGAAGAACAGATCCTGTCGCTGATTATGGAACCGGGTTTTTCAACGGCAGAAGTGGTTAGCGATGTATCAGGTCGTGGCGTTGGTATGGATGTAGTCAAACGTAACATTAACAACCTGGGTGGAAATGTGGAAATTCAGTCGAAGCGAGGCAGTGGAACCTGTTTCACTATTCGCCTGCCATTGACCCTGGCAATTCTTGACGGGCAGCTGATTAGGGTGGCACAGGAAGTCTTTGTGCTACCGCTGGTTTCCATCATTGAATCGGTTCCCTTGTCGGCGGCCGAAGTATCGAGAGTCGCCGGTAACATGCCGGTGTTTAAGCTGGCTAACGAATATATTCCGATTGTTGATCTTTCCGCCGAATTTGAAATTAAACAAAGTGTTGCAAACGGAGCTGATGGTTTGCTGGCTATTGTGGAAGGCGAAAACAGGAAATTGGCGTTACGCATCGACGAATTACTGGGTCAACAACAGGTCGTGATAAAAAGTCTGGAGAGTCATTACAAAGCTATCCAGGGCGTTTCAGGCGCGACCATATTAGGCGATGGTAAAGTCGCACTAATTTTGGACATTGTTGGGCTGGCAAAGCGAGCGGCACAAAATTCAGGTCGCCAACGCGAACGGGTTGCATGAAAATGACAACAAATAGCGGGGCTAACACGAGTAATAAAAGCGTTTGAAGCAATAGAAAAGACGCAGTCGGGAACTTTATTTTCGGACAAAAATCGACTGGCGCCTTTCAGAACTGCAACTAGAAAAGAGCCAAATCTGTTGAGAGAATTATTTTAATGTCCTCAGAAATAATACAAGTCATTCAGGAACAGAGCAGTCTGCGTCAAGCAGAAAGCAGTGATGCCGGACTGGCTGAGTCAGAAGCTGAATCTCAATACCTGAGTTTTGAAGTGGGCAACGAAATATTTGCGGTAAGTATTCTCAAAGTTCAGGAAATCAGAGCCTGGGAGCACCCGACTTTCCTACCCAACTCGCCCGAATATATTAATGGCGTACTCAATCTTCGAGGGACAATTGTTCCAGTAATGGATTTACGAAAACGATTTAAATTTGGATCTTATCTTTATGATGCGACTACCGTCATTATTATTCTCAAAAACAAGATTGCCAACAAGGACAGGTTAATGGGTTGCGTCGTGGATGGGGTCTCCGATGTGTTTTCTTATGACGAAAATGACATCAGCGACGCGCCCGATTATGCCAGCAATCTGGATGCACGATTTATTGCAGGAATCATGAGCGTGCACAAACAGGCGGTTACTTTACTTAATTTGAACAACCTGCTCAATCTGGAAATGATTGATCACCCGTTTTCTGGAGACAAGTTGCGACATGGTTGAGCAGCAAAATATATTGTCCGCGGCAAACAAAGATAATAAGGCCGATAAAAGTTGCGAGCAGTACTTAACTTTTGTTCTGGGCGTCGATGAATATGGTGTAGATATTCTTGCAGTGCAGGAAATTCACGGTTGGGTCGAGCCTCGCCCTATTCCCAATACGCCTGAATTTGTCAAAGGCGTTATTGAATGGCGCGGTACCATTGTACCCATTGTTGACCTGCGTTTGAGGTTCAGCTATCCAGATGCAGAATACAGTAAAACGACGGTGGTCATCATATTACAGACTCAGATAGACGAACTGGCAGAACCCATTATTGTTGGAGTCGTCGTCGACGCTGTTTCTGAAGTTCACGAAATAAATTCATCGCAACTTAAAAAAGCGCCAGGCTTAGGCAGCAAAGTTGATACCCGATATATAAAAGGATTAGCAAGCATCGAGCAGTCAATGATAGTCCTGCTGGAGCTAAAAAAGCTGATCAATCTTGACGAACTGGATTCCTCCGCATGATGGCTATGCGTTAGAATATTTGAACTGGAGACTTAAAGTGGAAACCGTAAAGGCAAGTGGCAACAACCAAGATAAGGGCGACGAAATGCAATCGATAAGCAATGATGAATATCTGGCGGCGCTGAACAATTTGAATACCGCAATTATGATGGTTGACAGGGATTTGAATATCGTTTTTATCAACCGTGAATCGGAGAAGCTGCTCTCTACCCTGGAGAAAGAATTTCAACAAAACTGGCCTGCCTTTAAAGGAACAAAAGACTATCTTCTGGGCCAGTGCATTGACCAGTTTCATAAAGATCCCAGTCACCAGCGAAAATTATTAGGCGACCCCAAGAATTTACCCTACGTGTCGGGTTTCATCGTCGGAGAAGTCCATATTCGATTAGATGTGTCTGCCAGAGTAGACGCTAAGGGTAACTATCTCGGCGCGACACTGGAATGGTCCGACATCACCGCACAACAGGCCGCCGAAACAGAAGTCGGTCGGCTGGTATCAGCGGTTCACGGAATGTCGACCAATTTAATGATGGCTGACCCTGATGGCGTTATCAATTTTTTAAATCCTGCCGTTGTAAGAATGCTGGAAAAGCGCGAAAAACAGCTTCAGGAATCCTTGCCCGGCTTTTCTGTCGACACGGTCATCGGCTCCAGTTTCGATAAGTTTCACAAAAATCCAGCCCATCAACAAAATCTGTTGAAACCAGAAAACCTGCCCTATAGCTCGAGTATAAAAGTTGCCGGACTTTCGTTTGACCTGACCGCAGTTGCACTGCGCGACACCAATGGTAATCACCTGGGCACCGCAGTGGAATGGATCGACACCACCGAAATGGTAAACGCTCAGACGCAGGTCGAAGCTTTAATCTCAAAAGCGGCGCGTGGCGAATTGAGTGAGCGGCTGGACTCCGATGGGTTTGAAGGTTTTATGAAAAATCTTTCGGAAGGCGTAAACACCATGTTAGATACGGTGGTTGAGCCGATCGAAAATTGTCAGAAAGTGTTGGAGGAAATGGCCAAGGGCGGTCTGCAACAACGTATGGAAGGAGCCTATCACGGGTTGTTCAAACAACTCCAGTCCTCGATTAATACCAGTATCGATAACTTACGTAATATGGTGGGTGAAATCATGGAAGCTTCAAGCCATGTTTCAACCTCGTCCAAAGAAATTTCTCAGGGTAATACCGATCTGAGTCAGCGAACCGAAGAGCAGGCTTCAAGCCTTGAGCAAACCGCCGCCAGCATGGAAGAGCTCACCGGGACGGTTAAAGAAAATGCCGAAGCGGCAACCAAAGCCAATCAGCTGACAGTCGATACTATGAATCAGGCTGAAAGCGGCGGCGAGGTGGTTACCGAAGCGATCAGGGCCATGAAGGAAATCAACGAAGCTTCGCGGGAGATCTCGGATATCATCGGTGTAATTGACGAGATAGCATTTCAGACAAATTTACTGGCGTTAAATGCCGCTGTGGAAGCGGCCAGAGCTGGCGACCAGGGGAGAGGGTTTGCGGTAGTCGCAGCGGAAGTGCGTAATCTGGCGCAAAGAAGTGCCAGCGCCGCCAAGGATATAAAAAACCTTATTCGTAATAGCGTTAACAAGGTGGACCAGGGTAGTCAGCTGGTCAATGATTCAGGCCAGCGATTAACCGATATTGTTGAGTCGGTGCGTAACGTGACGCAACTGGTCAGAGAAATATCCAACGCCAGCGAAGAGCAGGCCTCGGGTATTGAACAGGTGAATCAGGCCATTTCACAAATGGATAATATGACGCAGCAAAATTCTGCGCTGGTAGAAGAAGCGGCCGCATCTGCCGAGAGTTTGAATGAACAGGCTGGAAATTTGATGGAGCTGATGAGTTTTTTCAAGACAGGCGAAGAAAGTGGTCAGCAGGGTGAGCATATCGTTTCGCCGTTGAAAGCACAAAATAAGACGGCGATTAAACGAAAATTAGCCGGGGCTGATTCTGACGACGAGTGGGAAGAATTTTAGTGGGCTGTTAGAGAAGCTTGAGCCGAATTATTGAGTCTCCAGATTGTTTAGCTCTGGAATAGAATGGTTAAGCTTTGCTCTCTAGCCCGTTTATTACTATTGATTGGCTCGATAGAGGAAACGATTTGTAATGCTGTCTAAAAATCGAGTGCCAGAAAGCGACCAGCAGGAGAGCGTGTTACTGGCGAACCGGGAATTTCATTTTACCCGGAGCAATTTTGAGAAAATTGTGTCGCTGCTTGGTGACTTGACTGGTATCAGTCTGTCGGAAAGAAAAACGGACATGGTGTACTCCCGCCTGGCTCGAAGATTAAGAAAGCTGTCCTTGACTGATTTTGACTCTTATCTGGAACTAGTAAAAAATAATGAGCAGGAACAAACAGAGTTTATTAATTCACTGACTACAAATCTGACTCATTTTTTTCGCGAGCAGCACCATTTTGATTACCTTGAAAAAACCTATTTTCCAGAATTGTTTTCACAAAATAAAAAAAGAATTCGTTTCTGGTCGGCTGGTTGCTCGACCGGTGAGGAGCCATACTCTCTCGCGATGATTTGGCAGACGCTAAAGTCAAGGCCATCGGACATCGACTTTAAAATACTCGCGACGGATTTAGACACCAACGTATTAGAAAAATGCAAAGAAGGTATTTACAGCGATGAAAAACTAAACGTAGTCGGCGACCCTTACCTGAATTTCTTCAGCAAAACCAAGCGTTGTAGTCCTGCGCAAAAAGAAATTCATCCCGAGTTGAAAGCGTTGATCTTTTTTAAACAACTTAATTTGATGAATGACTGGCCTATGCGTGGGCCACTTGATTTAATCATTTGCCGAAATGTTCTGATCTATTTTGATAAACCGACGCAACGTGACCTGGTTTCCCGTTTCCATCAACTGCTGGGGCCGAACGGATGCCTGATGCTCGGGCACTCGGAAAACCTGAGCGCAAATCGGAAACTGTTTAAACCCCTTGGCAGAACGACATACAGGAAGACTGGATAAATGACGGCCGGTTTTGATAGAGATAATTTGCCTTCCTGCTGGCAGGAGTTCAACCATATTAATCGCTATTGGGATAAAAATACGGGCATGCCTACGGCCAAAATATTACCCGGTGAATTTTATGTGACCGCAGTTAATGAAGCCATCACGACGGTTCTTGGTTCGTGTATTTCTGCTTGCATCAGAGACCCCGCTGTAGGGATTGGTGGGATGAACCACTTTATGCTGCCGGTAAAATCAGAGCACGATGTCTCCGATGATTTAAGTACCGCCGCAAGATATGGTAATTTTGCGATGGAGCAGATGATCAATGATATTTTGCGCAATGGCGGTAAACGAGAGTCTCTGGAAATAAAAATTTTTGGTGGTGGCAAAGTAATGAAAGCGATGACTGATGTAGGCAAGAGGAATATCGCATTTGTAAAGAATTATGTAACGCTAGAGGGATTCAATTTAGTCGCAGAAGATGTTGGCGGATTGTACCCGAGAAAAGTCATGTATTTTCCTAAAACAGGGAAAGTCATGGTGAAGAAACTCTATAGTAAACATAATGAAACAATTGAGTCGAGAGATGAAAAATACATGACTCAAATTTCTAAAAGCGAAGTGAAGAGCGATATCGAATTATTCGATTAGCAGGATGAGGAAAAGATTCCAAAAAATGAGACGTCATGCAACGAAGCCCTGTTAAAGTACTAATCGTCGATGACTCGGCGTTTATCCGTATGCTCCTCAGTCAAATTCTCGACAGCGATTCGGATATTAAAGTGGTCGCAACCGCAGAAGATCCTTATGACGCCAGGGAAAAAATAAAAAAATATAATCCTGATGTGATCACTCTGGACGTAGAAATGCCAAGAATGGACGGACTGACGTTTCTGGGCAATATTATGCGTCTCAGGCCGATGCCGGTAGTGATGGTTTCGACGTTGACTCAAGCTGGCGCCGATGTGACTATTCGGGCGTTGGAATTAGGCGCTTTTGACTTTGTCGCTAAACCCGTCACGGAGGTTAAAGAGCAACTCACCCTGTTGGCGCAATCATTAATAGACAAAGTAAAAGCCGCCGCCGCGTGCAACGCCGTGGCATTGGAAACAATACCTCCGGGCGCTAAGCCCTTACTCAATTTAGAACAAAGTAGCGATCAAGTTGACCTGATTACCATCGGCGCATCTACCGGAGGGACAGAGGCGATTCATCGGGTGATTGAGCGTCTCCCGGCAAAATTACCACCGATAGTGATGACACAACATATCCCGGATGTTTTCTCGACGTCGTATGCCAAGCGGCTAAACGACGAGGTGATTATTAATGTGCAGGAAGTCCGTTCGCCGCAAAAGTTGGAGTTTGGTCATGCTTATCTGGCGCCGGGGCATCAACATATGAAAATAGAGCGCCACAAAAATGAGCTTTGGGCAGTTCTGAGTGACGCCGAACCGGTAAACCGCCATAAGCCAGCGGTTGATGTGTTATTTGAATCTGTCGTTGCAAGCGTGGGTGAGCGCTGCATCGGCGTATTGCTTACGGGAATGGGTCAGGATGGTGCGCGCGGACTGCTGAAAATCAGAAAAAATGGCGGCTTGACCTGCGTTCAGGATGAGCAAACCAGTGTGGTGTGGGGAATGCCGGGTGCGGCAGTAAAACTCGACGCGACTAATCGAGTTTTACCCTTGAGCCAGATCCCGGGATTCCTGCTGGATAATCTGTAGCGCCAGCGAGAAAAATAATTAGTCAAAAGCCATAGTTTGCTCTATGCTTAGCCTAGGAATTGATTTCTAATAACCCCTTCGAGAACAAGAGGTTATTACTAAAATAGTACAAGGGGAAGGTTATGTCTGTGAGTTCTCACCTGTCAGCGGACGGGAAATTATTGACTATTTCAATTGTTGGTCGCTTTGACTTTAGCGCCCATCAGGCATTCAGGGACGCGTATGAGAAACTCGCTCCGATGCCCTGCGATATTGTCGTTGACATGGTCGAAACAACTTATCTTGATAGCTCTGCGTTGGGCATGCTGCTACTGCTTCGGGATCATGCCGGTGGCGATAATTCCAATATTGTCTTGAGTAATTGTAATGAAGACATCAGAAAAATTCTGACCATCTCCAATTTCGAGCAACTCTTTAAAATCTGACAATTTTGAAAATCTTAATTGCCGATGACAACCGCGTCGAGCGCTTTATCCTGTTAAAAGTGCTTGAGCAGTGCGGTCATGAGGTAATTCAGGCCGAAACCGGCCGCGAAGCAATTCAGTTGTTTTTTGAGCACCGTCCGGCGCTGGTTTTTCTGGATGTGCTGATGCCGGACGTCGATGGTTACGAAGTTGCTGCGGCGATCAGCGGTAATGACCGTTCTCACTGGGTTCCCATCATTTTTCTGACCTCTCTGACCGAAGCTTCTGATCTGGCCAAGTGCATCGAGTGTGGGGGCGATGACTTTGTCTCCAAGCCAATCAACCGTATCATCATAAAAGCCAAAGTAGATGCTTTTTCGCGCATATCAAAGCTCTACGAAACCATCGAAGTCCAAAAAAACGAAATTGAATTTCACAACGAGCACCTGATCAAAGAGCAGGAAGCCGCTAAACGGATCTTTAACAATATTGCCCACCGCGGCTGCCTGGATTCGGATAATATTAATTATCATCTGTCACCCATGTCTATTTTTAACGGCGACTTGTTGCTGGCCGCAGAAACGCCAATGGGCGGCACGCGATTGATGTTGGCGGACTTTACCGGCCACGGTCTGCCTGCCGCAATGGGTGCTCTACCAACCTCTGAAATTTTTTACAGTATGACTCGCAAGGGGTTCGCCATCAGCGATGTTATGACGGAAATGAACACGCGCCTGCACGAGGTTTTGCCAAGGGGAATTTTTTGTTGTGTAGTGATTGCCGATATTGACGCAGTGTACGAGCAAATCTCCCTCTGGAATGCCGGGTTACCTCAGGCGTTTATTATTAACCAGAACGACGGTGAAATTAAAAGTATCCAGTCAAGTCATCTGCCACTCGGCGTACAATCGCCGGAAAAATTCAGCGTTGAACCTCAGGTGCTGGCTTTTGGCGAAAAGCACAAACTTCTGGCGGTGACCGATGGCATTATTGAGTCGACCAACCGAAATGATGAAATGTTCGGTGAAGAGCGAATTCTGGATTACATTAAAAAAGACCTGGAGTTATCCCGGTTATCTCAACCTGGCCCATCACAGCGAAATATGTGCGATGGTTTGGTTGATAAGGTCGTGGCTTTCACCAATAACGCAGCGCAAGGCGACGATTTAAGCTTGTTGGAAGTCTCTTTTCCTCACCATCAGAAAATGGACGATAATCTGCTGGAAGGCCGTCAAATGACAGCGCTGACCGGAACGCTGGATTCTAGTTTGAGTCTTTCATTGCGCGGCAAATCGCTCGCCAGATTTGACCCAATACCGTTATTGTTGCAGACGATACTCGAATGCCGCGAACTGACCCCGCATCGCTCACGAATTTTCACAATACTTTCCGAGCTATATAATAATGCGGTAGAGCACGGCGTGCTCGGGTTAGACTCTAAAATCAAAAATGGCCCTCAGGGATTTTCAAACTATTACCGCTTACGTCATGAATTACTTGAGTCATTAAGCGATGGTCAGGTCACGCTTAAATTTGACCACCGTCCGCTTGCCGATGGTGGCGAAATCATATTTGACGTAGTCGACAGCGGAACCGGATTTGACGTAAAAAAAATCGATTTTTCGCAAGGTGACGAGTACAGTGGGCGAGGATTGCCGCTGTTACTCAGCCTTTGTGACTCGTTGGAGCAGCTGGAGGGTGGCCGCCATGTTCGTGCGACTTATCGCTGGTTTGCCCGCGCCGGTTCAAGTTCAAATTAAAGATTTGGAAAATAAAACTCGATGCCCGCAAAAAACCAGTTTATTTCGTCTCCAATACTCGACAGTAATATTGTCGTCGAACTTAAAATTATTATGGAAAACGAATTTGAAAATCTATACCTGACTTATTTAACCGATAGTGAAGACAAGTTGCAATCGCTGGCTAGCGCCGTCGAGGCGTTAGATGCCAAAACAACCCGGCTTATTGCCCATAGCTTAAAGGGCAGTAGCCAGAATGTCGGTGCCGTAGCCGTTTCTGCAAACTGCGAACTTCTGGAAAACGCCGCCAGAGAAGGGGATATCGACGCCTGGCACGGGCTACTCGCTCAAATCGAAAACACTTTTATCAGCCTTAAACAGGAAATAATTGACGAACTCCTATCCTGAGCCGTCGTGCATATATCCAGAGTAGTCAATCAATAGCCGGATCGAAAGAGCGCATTGTCGATTGGCAATTGTCATCTCCCTGAATCACAATTTGGCACTCAGATTGCATCTGTGTTTACCACATGCCCGAAAGGGGAATCGTGGGAAACTCAAAATGGCGATTAATTCACAGTTGAACTTGCTTGCATTATTGTCGGCTTCGGCCGGGGCTTCGTCCGCAACAGGCACAGAAAAATCCGGCAAAGCTGGCTCTGGCGCCGGGCTGCAGCCGAAAACAAGCGAACTTGGATTTGCGCGGTTATTTGGCGATGCCCGATTAGAGGGACCGCGTGCTTTGTTGACTGAAGCGGGTGAATCAGAATTGCTCGACTTAACCGGTGGCGTTGTGGCTGGTGGCGGATCCGCTACAAAAGGCAATAATTTTCCGCTTTTTCAAAGGACGATTCCTTCTGAAGAAGCTCTTTCTATCAACTTGGCCGATGATTCAGATAAAATTGGCGAAGACTCAGCTTTATTCAACCCGTTATTATCCGACGAACTAATCTCGCAGGCCGGCAACAAGCAATCTGGTTCGAGCGGGCGTGCTACAGGCGAGCTTGGGAGTAGCGGGGTGACAGGGGATGATGAGTCGGCTTTAGCTCAATTGACTCAAACCGCTTATACGAAGGGGATGTCGTATTCGTCAGCTTATTCAGACGGCGCATTGGCGCGCGGCCAGCGAAATTCTGGTGAAGCGTTAGCAGGCTTTAAAAACGGCGCAATCGCAGCCACAGGTAAAATGGGCGAGATGACAAAGTCGGGAATGAGTGCGTTGGAAAGTGCTTTAATCGCAAAAGATCAGGTTGCGAATAAAGGCCTGGGCAAAGATGCGAGTATGGCGGCGCTAGAGGCAGAAGGGAACATCAAATCCGGGATTGGTCAGTTAGAGCGTTCATTGTTTGTACTTTCAGGTGACAAGCGTGATCAGCTAAACCTGCGGACGGTGATTCAGGATGGTCTGTTCCAGGAAAAACTGCAAAGTTTGGACAAATCCAGCCTGGATATTACCGGGGCGGGCAAATCCCTGATAGGTGCACGAACAGGTGATGAGGGAAGCGCTCAATCAGTAAGCTCTGCTTTACTGTCAAATCTTAATAGTGCCTCTTATAGCGGAGCGTCAGCACAAGGTTCGGCAGTGGAAGCGGTGCTTGATTCGCGCATTGGCGAGGCTTCGCAAGTACTTAAGCCTCAGCTATCAGGAGAGCCCGCTCAAGGGCTCAACCTGAAACAGAACTTTACCCCCAACCTGGCTCTCAGGATCCAGTGGATGTTCAACCAGGCGCTGTCGAGCGCCGAAATTCTGATGGATCCGCCCGAAATGGGACCGCTCAGCGTAAAAATTCAACAGCATAATGGCGAAGCTAATGTTCTTTTTCAGGTTTCCAACGCGGCGACCAAGGAAATGCTTGATGAAAACCTGAATAAGCTTAGAGATATGCTTGAGCAGCAAGGGATCCGTCTGGGAGAAGCTCAGGTTGAGGAAGAAAACCGATCAGACAACTCCGAACAAGACGAGTCGCGAAACGCTGACACTAATTCTGAAACCGGGATGGTGGAATCCAGCGGGCAAGATGTCAGTCGGATCACCGAAAGCGATCAACTGGTAGATGTTTACAGCTGATCCGGTTTTTTCTAAGCAAAGTGAAAAGACAGTCAGGCAAGACGAAACTAAAAGCCTTTGAATAGCCACCGACATGAAATTGACGCTGGAATCGGCCTGCCAGGTCAAAAAATTCGCTCATTAAATTCTAATTCTCTCTCCTATCGCCAACAAATTGACTATACTCAGTCTGTCTGTTTTCCCTAACTCGTTGATTCCTATTTGTTTTACCAGTTTCTGGTAATTGGTATATGTTTTGCATAATGCCACTTATAGAGTCAGGGCGAGTCGGATTTATCCTATCAAACTGAAAAATTGGAGTAATTATGGCTGACGATGACCAGGATCTGGAACTTGACCTTGAAAATGAAGAAGAGACGGGTGGAAGTGCTAAAAAATTTATTATTTTAGGTGTAGCCGCGCTGCTAGTGATCGCCATCGCCGTAGCCGCGTTTTTGTTCCTCGGTGGCGACGATACTGCTCCAACCGAAGGCGAGGAAAGTGCAACGGCAGAAGAAACTTCTGAGCCTAAAGGGCCGGCGCAGTATGTTGGCGTGCCAGAAGCGATCACCAGCAACCTGCCAGGTAAAAATAAATCGCGCACAGTGCAGATAAAAATGAGTTTTATGGTACGCGGAGACGATGCAAGGGAAGCGGTGCGAACTCATATGCCGCAACTGAAGAATGACGTATTAATGTTGGTCAGCCAGCAATCTGCGGATGAATTGAAAACCCCTGAAGGCCGAAAGGCGCTTCAGCAAAAAGCTTTACAAACGGTGCAAGCGACGCTGACAGAACTGGTCGGAGAGCCAACCGTAGAGAAAGTTCTTTTTGTTAGTTTTGTGATGCAATAAAAGCCTATGTCAGACTTACTCAGCCAGGACGAAATAGACGCGTTACTCCACGGAGTTGACGACGGTGATATCGATTTCGAAGAAGATTCTCTCGACCCCTCCGAGGCGCGTCCCTACGATTTTTCTTCTCAAGATCGGATCGTGCGCGGGCGTATGCCATCGCTGGAAATGGTCAACGAACGTTTTGCCAGGCACATGCGGATCAGTTTATTTAACATGATGCGACGCAGTGCAGAAATTTCTGTCAATGGCATCCAGATGATTAAATTCAGCGAGTATATTCACTCGCTGTTTGTTCCGACCAGTCTCAATATGGTTAAAATAAAACCGTTGCGCGGTACTGCACTGTTTACTCTAGAAGCTAAACTGGTTTTTATTCTGGTAGATAACTTTTTTGGCGGAGACGGACGGTTTCACGCCAAAATTGAGGGTCGGGAATTTACCCCGACCGAAAGACGAATTATTCAGCTCTTATTGCAGCAGGCGTTTGTTGATTTACGCGAAGCCTGGTCTCCGGTAATGAAGGTTGAATTTGAATATATGGACTCCGAAGTTAATCCGGCGCTTGCCACCATTGTCAGCCCGTCGGAGGTTGTTTGTGTGTGCAGTTTCAATATCGAACTGGATGGCGGTGGCGGTAATTTTCACGTGACCATGCCTTACTCTATGTTGGAACCCATTCGCGATAAATTGGACGCTGGCATTCAAAGCGACCGGGACGATGTCGATGATCGGTGGACCGATGCGTTGCGCGAGGAAATTTTAACCGCAGAAGTTGAGCTAAGTTGTGAGCTGGTCGAAACCGAAGTCAGTCTGCGGGACGTTATGGAGTTCAAAGAAGGCGATATTATTCCCATCGACCTTCCTGAACATATCACTTTAAAGGCTCAAAACACGCCGTGTTTCAGAGCAAAATTTGGCGCGTCAAATGGTTATATGGCGGTCAAAGTTGAAGAAGAAATTTCTCGCGATCATATTATGCGAACACTTGTAGAGGATTAAATCAATGGCTGGTGAAGATAATGGTACCGATGATTGGGCTGATGCTATGAATGAGCAGGCAAGTTCCGAGGCGCAAACGGCGACCATGGATACATTACAGGAGGACAGTGGTGCTTTCAAAGCGGTAGATAATGAAAAACTGGATGTGATCCTGGATATCCCGGTTTCCTTGTCGATGGAAGTCGGGCGAACTCAAATTCCAATTCGCAATTTGTTGCAACTGACCCAGGGTTCAGTCGTGGAGCTGGACCGACTGGCCGGTGAACCGCTTGATGTGATGGTGAACGGCACAATGATCGCACACGGTGAAGTGGTTGTCGTGAACGAAAAATACGGTATTCGACTAACCGATGTAATGAGCCCTGCTGAGCGTATCCAGAAATTGAAATAGGCAGGTAATAAAACAAGCACTTTTACTTTTGTAAGAGCCAGTCAACCCAAAAAATTATTGGATCCTCTGTGAAAATAGTTCAAACAAAAATTATCAGACCTGTCGCAAGGATTGGCTATTTTCTGGCGATAGCGAGTTACTTTGTGAACTTCAGAGTCTTCGCGGCCAATCCGGAACTGGACAAAAAAATCAATAACCTGACTCCTGCAGACAGTGTGTTGCCAATGTTACTTGGTCTTATTGGTGTACTGGCTATCATTGTCATACTGGCGCTGCTATTGAAAAAAATAACCGGGTTGAATCCCGCTTCCGGTCATATCAAGATGATCGACTCAACCCGTCTTGGAGCAAAAGAAAAGCTGGTGATCGTGGAGATTCAACAACAGCAATATGTCCTGGGCGTTACCGCCCATTCCATTAGTACGGTTTGCCAGCTGCAGCAACCGATAGTCAAAAAAGCACCGTCAATGTCGTTCGACAAAATGATGAAGCAGTTTTTGCAACCGTCGCAAATTAAATTAAATCAGACAGAAAGTACTTCGTCGCCCGAACTCGGGGAAAAATAATGCGATCGCTGTTGTTCATTATTTTAATCGGCTTATTCTCTCCGGCGCTGCTGGCTGATACCGGCGTGCCGGTACTCACCATGGAAACCAACCAGTCCGGCAATCAACAATACAGTGTAACTCTTCAAGTTCTGGGTTTAATGACGCTGCTGACATTCCTGCCAGCAATTATCATGATGATGACCTCGTTTATTCGGGTGACAGTGGTATTTGCCATTTTAAGGCAGGCGCTCGGTATGCAGCAGACACCGAGTAATCAGATCCTGATTGGACTGAGTTTATTTCTGACACTCTTTATTATGTCACCGGTGATTGAACGCGTTAACACCGAAGCGGTACAACCTTATTTAAACGAGACTCTGGGTGCGACTCAGGCGCTCCAAACTGCGCAGACACCGTTCAGCGAGTTTATGCTCGGGCAAACACGCGAAAGTGACCTGGTATTATTTATGCGGCTTTCCGGCACCGAAGCGCTGGAAGAAGGTCAATTGCCACCATTTAAAGTTTTGGTTCCTGCATTTATCATCAGCGAACTTAAAACCGCATTTCAGATTGGTTTCTTGTTGTTTATTCCGTTTTTGATTATCGATCTGGTGATCGCCAGTATCTTAATGGCTATGGGGATGATGATGCTATCGCCTTTGATTATTTCACTGCCATTTAAAATCATGCTGTTTGTTCTGGTGGATGGCTGGGCGCTGGTGGTGGGAACGCTCGCCAATAGCTTTACTTAATTCACACTCGGGAGATTTACCATGTCGCCGGAAGTGGTCGTCGAAGTTTTCAGGAGCGGGCTTTACATCATTATTTTATTGGTGGCAGCCATGATCATTCCAGGGTTACTCGTTGGTTTGTTAGTCGCGGTGTTTCAGGCGGCAACCAGTATCAATGAACAGACCTTGTCGTTCCTGCCGCGATTGCTGGTTACCCTGGCGACCATCATGTATTTGGCCAACTGGATTTTTGCCACCTTAATTGGATTCGCCACCGAACTGTACTTGTCTATTCCTGAACTGATCGGTTAACGCTCTGAAATGGATCAGGATGAAAGAAACCAAAAACGGGGTAATTTAAGAATAAAGTCATGATCATCAACGCTGAACAAATCCTGTCATTAATGGCAATTTACATTTTGCCGTTTGCCCGCTTGTCCGGGTTTCTAATGACCCTGGCAGTGGTTGGTTCGCGCAACTTTGCGGCTCGCTTTCGTTTGTTGCTGGCGCTGGCGATCGTGGTTCTGGTCGCGCCCATGTTACCGCCGAGCGAACAGGTCGAGTTGTTTTCTTTTTCCAGTTTTCTGGCGATTACCGAACAGACACTGATCGGGATTCTGCTGGGATTTATTTCGCGTTTGCTTCTGGAAACTTTCGTGATCGGTGCGCAAATTGTCGCGATGCAATCGGGTCTGGGTTTTGCCTCTCTGGTTGACCCGGCCAACGGTACCAGTGTTCCGGCACTCGGTCAGTTTTTTCTGATGTTGACCACATTATTATTCTTGTCTTTTGACGGTCATCTGCTGATGGTTCGACTGGTGGTCGAAAGTTTTTATTCGCTGCCAATCGACGGTGACCATAGCGTGTTTGAAATGCTTTTTCAGGTTGTGATCTGGAGTAAATGGATTTTTGCAACGGCATTGGTGATGGCGCTGGTCAGTATCGCCTCGTTATTGATTGTAAACATCGCCTTTGGCGTGATGACGCGAGCGGCACCTCAGATAAATGTCTTTGCGGTTGGGTTTCCCCTGACTATGGTTTCCGGATTGATCCTGGTGTGGATAAGTCTGGCCTATTTTATGCCTCATTTTGAAGGTCAGCTGGCCCGGGCTGGCGCTTTGATGTGCGATCTGGTTAAGCTGGAGTGTTAGCCGATGGCCGAAAATGATGCAGGCGAACGTTCAGAACAGGCGACCCCCAAACGCCAGAGTGAGGCTCGCGACAAAGGCCAGGTTGCGCGTTCGCGCGAGCTGACTACGGCGTTATTACTGATGACGGCCTCTGGCTCCTTATACAGCTTTTCCGGCTTTATGGGGGAAGGTTTTGCCAATATGGCTTCACACGCGTGGTCACCGACACGCAAAAATCTGTTTGAACCGTCGCAAATGCTAAGCGCTCTGGGTCATTTGTTTGCCGAAGTTGGCGTTGCAATGTTGCCTTTTTTCCTGATGTTATTTGCCCTCGGAGCGCTCTCTCAACTATTGATTGGCGGTCTGTCCCTGAGCAACAAAGCGTTGGCACCCCAGGCTAAACGAATGTCGCCGGGCAAAGGTTTTAAACGGATGTTCGGCATGCACGCGCTGGTTGAGCTGGTCAAAGCGCTGGCTAAAGTACTGGTGGTGTTTGTCGTGGGCTTTCTGGTGGTATCGCAGGTCTTTCCGGAATTGCTGGCCCTCGGCTCCGGCGAGGTTCGAACCGGTATTGGTAGAGCGATGGATTTGGTTGCCCGTAGTTTTTTTCTGATCTCGCTGTCGTTGCTGGTGATTGCCTTAATTGATGTGCCTTACCAGATTTGGAACCACGCCAAGCAACTTAAAATGACCAAGCAGGAAGTGAAAGACGAATTCAAGGAAACCGAAGGAAAGCCCGAGGTTAAAAGTAAAGTGCGTCAGGTTCAACGCGAGTTGGCGCAACAAAGAATGATGGAAGCGATCCCGGATGCGGATGTGGTAGTGACCAACCCGGAACACTATTCGGTGGCAATTAAATACGACGCTATTCATTCAAGTGCGCCGATTGTGCTGGCCAAAGGCGCCGATGTAATCGCAATGCAGATCCGTAAAGTGGCCATCGCAAATGATGTACCGATTATGGCGGCGCCACCGCTGGCAAGAGCTATCTATCACACCACCGAGATCAACCAGGAGGTTCCGCAAGGACTTTATCTGGCGGTAGCGCAGGTATTAGCTTACATATTCCAGTTGAACAGTTTTAAAGCAGGGAAAGGCGAACGTCCACCGGCACCGGGCGATCTGCCTATTCCTGACGATTATAAATATTAGTGCGCATGAAGTTACTTAGCGGACAATTAAACGGTAGCAAATTTAACAGAGAAGTCTTATGGCAGAGCTAGTCGGTCAAAAACTATCAAATCGAGTTATTTCAGGGTTGGGTACGCCAGTCCTGTTGTTGACGCTGTTGGCAATGATGATCTTGCCAATGCCAACTTTTCTGTTGGATATTCTGTTTACCTTTAATATTTCTCTGGCACTGGTGGTTGTGCTCGCCACTGTTTATGCAAATCGTCCCCTCGATTTTGCCGTTTTCCCAACTATTTTGCTGGTTACTACTTTATTGCGCCTGGCGCTAAATGTCGCCTCAACACGAGTCGTTTTAATTAACGGTCATACCGGCGCAGGTGCTGCGGGGGACGTAATCGAGTCGTTTGGCTCGGTAGTGATCGGTGGCAACTATGCGGTTGGACTGGTGGTGTTTGCCATTCTAGTCATTATTAATTTTGTTGTGGTCACCAAAGGCGCTGGAAGAATATCTGAAGTTAGCGCCCGCTTTACCCTGGACGCCATGCCAGGTAAGCAAATGGCAATTGATGCCGACCTTAACGCGGGTTTATTGACGCAGGAAGAAGCGCGTGACAGGCGGCGTGAAGTTGCCGAAGAAGCTGATTTTTACGGTGCTATGGACGGTGCTTCGAAATTTGTTCGCGGTGATGCGGTAGCGGGTCTGTTGATCCTGCTGATTAACATATTAGGCGGCGTTTCCATCGGTATGGCACAACATAGCCTGGATTTTTCAACGGCGATGCAATATTACGCGCTGCTGACCATCGGTGACGGCCTGGTCGCGCAGATTCCGGCGCTGTTATTGTCGACCTCGGCGGCAATTATGGTAACGCGCCAAAACGCCGCGCAAAACATGGGTGAGCAACTGGTTGTTCAACTGGTCAGAAATCATCGTGTGCTTTATGTATGCAGTGGCGTACTTTTTATTATGGGTATCATTCCCGGAATGCCGCATGTCGCTTTCCTGCTTTTGTCGCTGGTAACGGGTAGTTTGGGTTATCTGGTGCAATCGAAGCGGGCTCAGGAGAAGGTTGAGCAGGAGCAGGAAATTCAGGAAAAAGCTGCGGCGCCGGAAGCGCCGGTGGTAAAAGAGCTTAGTTGGGAAGATGTGCCTCCGGTGGATCAGATCGGGCTGGAAGTAGGCTATCGACTTATCCCTATGGTCGACCCGGCGCAGGACGGCAAGCTGATGGGGCGTATTAAAGGCGTACGCAAGAAAATTTCACAAGAGCTGGGTTTTTTGATTTCGCCGGTTCACATCAGAGACAATCTCGACCTTTCGCCCAACGCTTACCGGATAGCTATTTTAGGCGCGACCGTCGGTGAATCCGAGGTTTATCCGGACAAGGAGATGGCGATTAATCCGGGACAGGTTTTTGGCAAGCTGGAGGGCATTGAAACCAAAGATCCGGCATTTGGTCTGGAAGCGCTCTGGATTGACTCCGGTCAAAAAGATAATGCACAAGCGCTTGGTTATACGGTAGTGGACGCCAGTACGGTTATCGCGACTCATCTGAGCCATTTGATCCAGAACCATGCGGCAGAATTGTTCGGCCACGAAGAAGCCGAGCAGATGCTCAAAGGTCTTGCCAAATCCGCGCCCAAACTGGCCGAAACTCTGGTGCCGGATAATGTCAGTCTGGGCACGCTGGTTAAAGTGCTGCAAAACCTGTTACTTGAGCAGGTTCCAATCAAGGATATCCGTACGATCGCCGAATGTCTGGCAGAGTATTCTGCTCGGAGTCAAGATCCCGCCGTTTTGACCAGCGCCGTCAGAATTGCGCTAAACCGATTAATTATCCAGACAATCAACGGGTTACAAGCAGAAATCCCGGTTGTAACGCTGGCGCCAGATCTGGAACAGATATTGCAGCAATCCATTGCAAGCGGCAGTGGCGACGCGGTCGGAATTGAGCCTGGTCTGGCTGATCGAATTCAGTCGAGTTTGAAACAGCTGGTCAGCCAGCAGGAAGCGGCGGGGCAACCGGCAATTTTGCTCACTTCGCCAGCTTTAAGGCCTTCACTGGCCAAGTTTGCCCGCTTTGGCATTAAGGGATTGCATGTGCTCAGTTATCAGGAAATTCCAGATAACAAGCAAATCAAAGTTATCGCCAGCGTGGGAAATAACAGTAATTAAAATTGAGCTTTAATCGGGTTGAGCCCAATCGCTAAGTAGCCACCGAATTTCAGGCAGCGATGAAACAATAGATTCTTATAGAGAATTCAGCGTATGAAAATTAGACGATTTTACAGCAATAATGTACGTTCGGCCTTACGTCAGGTTACCGAGACGTTTGGCGAAGACGCGGCTATTTTGTCGAATAAAAAAGTTCAGGGCGGGGTCGAGATCATCGCGGCGCTGGATTATGACGAAAGTCTGCTGCAATCAAAACGGGGTGTCCGCCCAGAGCGCAAACAAACTGGTGAAGCGGCAAATGTTCAACAAGCTGAGCCCGGCGGCAACTCTGAAAGCACAAGTGAGGGAGCCGTTTATACGCCTTCACAAGAGCAGGTCTTGCAACAGGCTTCAAACGACAAATTTGAGTTTGAAGCGGCGACAAATCAAACGCCGCGCAACTCCACGCCTGATTTTGAGTCTTTTGTCAGTGGTGGAAGCAATCAGCTGGAGTGGTCTATGGACCCGAGCCTACAAGCGATGAAGCAAGAGCTTGGCCTGATGCGTTCGATGATGTCGCAGCAGCTTAAAGGCATGAGCTGGCGGCGATTTAATGAGCAGGATCCCTTACGCGCCATGATAGCCCGCCGCCTGCACGGATTAGGACTGGACAGTGACAATATTAACCGCTTATTGCCGTTAATTGACGACTCGCAGGACGCCGAAATCTGCTGGCAGAAGGTTTTAGCGCTACTGGCGAAATCTGTTACAATCGCCACTAATGATTTAATGGAAAATGGCGGCGTTCTGGCGTTACTTGGGCCGACCGGCGTCGGAAAAACCACCACCATCGCTAAACTGGCTGCTCAGTTCGTATTAAAGCACGGCAGCGACTCAGTCGCGCTAATTTCTACCGATACTTTCAGAATTTCGGCGCAGGAACAACTGGTAACTTTCGGTAAAATACTGAATGTGGAAACTGCCAGAGTTGATGAAAAAACGCCGCTGGACTCTTTGCTAAAACGGTTTGCGCGCAAGCGTCTGGTATTGATCGATACTGCCGGGATCAGCAGCAATGATCCGAAACTAATGAAGCAGTTAGATGGAATCAGCCATCGTCTGCGACCGGTTCATAAGTGGCTTTTACTGCCGGCTGCCGCGCAAGCTGCAGTGCTTGAGCGCACAGTTTCGCTGTTTGCATCATTTTCAGTGACCGGCCTGATCATAACCAAATTAGACGAGGCCACCAGTCTGGGAGAGGTTCTTAGCGTTGCGATACGTTCGGCTTTGCCGGTGTTTTTTACCACCGACGGACAGAAAATACCGGAAGATATACGCCTCGCCAGAAGTCACCACCTGGTATCCAAAGCGGTCTGGCTGGCCAATAAGTTTAATCAGGAAAGTGATGAATGGGCGCTGGCGCAGGTGCTGGATAAAGTTAAAATCGCTTAATGGCTAACTTTTTTATGAATCGTGGAAACATTAAAGGTAAAATGTTCTATGCTTAGACCATACTGGCATAAAGTGTGATTGTTACAGCCAGAGTCTATTTATACCCTGTTCCAGGGTGTTTTTTTACAGGAGATCAGGTGCTTGAATCGAGTAATCGATATTTCGCCGGCCACGCGCTCAAAACCGGTTAAGGTTATTGCTGTCACTGGCGGTAAAGGTGGCGTTGGGAAAACCAATGTTTCCGTTAACCTTGCTTTAACCCTTGGGCAGCAGGGATTTAAAGTGATGCTGCTTGACGCCGACCTGGGGCTGGCAAATATTGACGTTTTGCTGGGGTTGTCGAGTAAACAGAATTTATCACACGTTTTAAGCGGTGAATGCGAACTAAAAGATATCGTCATCCGGGGGCCGCATGGCGTACAAATTGTACCGGCTTCCTCTGGCACTAAAAATATGGCGGAATTGTCGGCGATGGAACACGCCGGTATTATTCAGGCGTTTAGCGAAATCGGACACAACCTCGATTTTCTGATTGTCGATACGGCCGCCGGGATCACCGACATGGTGGTCAATTTTGCGCACGCGGCGCAGGATATTTTAGCGGTCGTCTGTGATGAGCCAACATCCATTACCGACGCTTACGCATTGATGAAAGTACTAAATCGCGATCATAAGATTGTCCGTTTTCACGTGCTGGCCAACATGGTGAGAACCAGCCAGGAAGGACGCGAACTTTATGCCAAACTCAGCGGTGTTTGCAATCGCTTTTTAGACGTAACCCTGGATTACATGGGGTCGGTACCCTTTGATGAAAACGTGCGCAAATCGGTTAAAAAACAGAAAGCGTTGGTGGAAATGTTTCCACGTAGCCCTGCGGCGATTGCGATGAAAAGTCTGGCAAAGAAAATTCAGGCGTGGCCAATGCCAAAAGACGCGAGCGGGCATATCGAATTTTTTATGGAAAGGCTGGTTACAGGCGCCGGTTGATAACCGGTAGCGTCATCGACTAGCGCGAGCCGAAACGGATTAATGGAAAATTTTAAATAAGGTTTATTTTGTGACTGGTGCAGATACCTACAGTCAAATTCAACAGCAGGACTTTGCCGCACGTTACGCGCCATTGGTAAAGCGCATTGCGCACCATATGTTGGCTCGTCTGCCGTCCAGCGTACAGCTTGAAGATTTATTACAGGCGGGAATGGTCGGGTTGCTGGAAGCGCGTGGAAATTTTGACGCCAGCAAAGGCGCCAGTTTTGAAACCTTCGCCGGGATCAGAATTCGTGGCGCCATGATTGATGAGATTAGGCGCGGTGACTGGGTGCCAAGGTCAGTACACAAAAATTCAAGGTCGATAGCCGCCGCGATCAAAGCCATTGAGCAGGAAACCGGGCGTGACGCCCGAGATACCGAAGTCGCCGAAAGATTGTCGGTTGAGGTCAGCGAATACCGTCAGATGCTGATGGAAGTCAGCAACGGCCACATGATGGATTTTGAGGGGCTCGGCGTCACCGAGGACTTTTTCAGTCAGGGTTTATCGGATAGTTCATTGACGCCATTGGAGAGGATCCAGAAAGAAGATTTTAGAAACTCACTCGCCAGTGCAATATCGACCTTGCCTGAGCGGGAAAAACTGGTGTTAGCGCTATATTACGACGAGGAGCTAAACCTGAAAGAAATTGGCGAGGTGATGGGCGTCAGCGAATCGCGTATCAGCCAAATTAACAGTCAGGCGATGCTGAGACTACAATCACGCTTAAAAGATTGGAAGAAATAGCCAATCTTGACTAGATTTAGGTTAACTGTAACTGACTTAATCGATAATTGAATCATTCAGACGGAGATAGACGTTGGATAAGAATATGAAAATCCTGGTAGTAGATGATTTTTCGACTATGCGCCGAATTATCAAGAACCTGCTGAGAGACCTTGGATTCACCAATACCCACGAAGCCGACGACGGCACTACAGCGCTTCCTATGCTGCAGAACGGAAATTTTGATTTTCTGGTGACCGACTGGAATATGCCTGGCATGCAGGGAATAGACCTGCTAAAAGCGGTGAGGGCCGACGACAAGCTTAAATCCCTGCCGGTACTCATGGTCACCGCGGAATCCAAACGCGAGCAAATCATCGAAGCGGCACAGGCTGGAGTCAACGGTTACATTGTAAAACCCTTCACCGCTGCAACTTTAAATGAAAAGCTGGGCAAAATATTCGAGCGCATCGACGGCTGAGCAACGCTTCCCATAAAGGAATAAATTAATGAAGTTATCAAATAAGGAGCAGCTCGAGCAAACCATCGTGCAAACTCGAGAACTGCTGGAACACCTTGAAAAAGACGAAATAGAAGACGCGCAGGAGTTAATTGACTCTCTCGCCCGCGGCGGTGACGAAGATCTGTTTATTGAAATCGGTAAATTAACCCGTCGTTTGCACGAAGCGCTAAACAGTTTTCAGTTGGACTCTCGCATCACCAACATTGCCGCTTCTGAGATCCCTGACGCTAAAGATCGACTTAATTATGTGATCGAAAGAACAGAAGAAGCCGCCAATAAAACCATGGATAAAGTGGACCACTGTAATCAGCTGGCAGACGTTATTTCGAAAGACTCGCAGGAATTGCTGCAGGAATGGCAGAAACTCTACCGGCGGGAACTGGAGCCGGGTGACTTTAGAAAGCTGTGCAAGCGGATTGAGTCTCACCTGCAAAAAAACAAAAATACCGCGGATGAGCTTCATTCCGGGTTATCCGATGTTTTGTTGGCACAGGACTATCAGGATTTAACCGGACAGGTCATTCGACAGGTCATCACTTTGGTGCACGACGTCGAAGAAAGCATGGTCAATGTAATCAGAATGTTTGGCAATATGGATGGGTATGCCGCGGCAAAGAATCAGGAAACCGTCACCAAAGGCGTAGAAGGACCGGTGATTAATAAAGAAAAAAGAAATGATGTCGTCAGTGGCCAGGACGAAGTTGATGACCTGTTGTCCAGTCTGGGGTTTTAGGGGTAGTTAAATGTCGTTTGAAGCAGATGAAGAAATCCTTCAGGACTTTCTGATAGAGGCCGGGGAAATACTGGAAACCATGTCGGAACAACTGGTTGCATTGGAAAATGAGCCAGAAGACATGGATTTGCTCAATGGAATTTTCAGAGGGTTTCATACAGTTAAAGGCGGCGCCGGTTTTCTGGCGCTCGAACCGCTGGTCGAAATCTGCCATATTACCGAAAATATTTTTGATATCCTGCGTAACGGAGGACGAACCGCCGACGCCGATCTGATGGACCACATTCTTCAGGCGCTGGATGTCATCAATGAAATGTTTGACTCAGTCAGAAATGGCGAGTACCCACAGGAAGCCGAACCTGAATTACTGAAAAAACTCGGAACCTACGCCTCGGTTGATACGGGAGAATCCGCTGCTGACGCAGAGCCTGTTGTTGAGGCAGAGCTGGACCCTGAGGCAAAAGCGGTTGACAATTCGGAGCAGGAAATTCTTGATAACGAGTTTGACGCCTTGCTGGATGAGTTAAATGGTTCTGCCGGGGTGTCGGCTGCGAGCAACGCAGCTGCAAAGGTTTCGACAACAGTAGAACCAGGCGCAGCGGATAATGAAGAGCGAGCGGCCAGTAGTGACGACATCAGCGATGATGAATTTGAAGCACTATTAGATGAGCTTCATGGCGCGGGCCAATTTTCGACAGCCGAGAAAGAATCTGCCACTCAAGCAACCTCCGACTCAACAAAAAGCGGCACAAAAGCGGCACCGGCGCCCGCGGAATCTCCATCGCCAAGCGACGATATCAGCGACGATGAATTTGAAGCGCTACTCGATGAGTTGCACGGTAAAGGCGGCCCGATAACTGCAAAACCGGAAAAGCCAAAAGAAACCAAAGCGCCCAAATCACCGAAAGCGGCGAAGCCCACTGCGAAAGCGTCAGCGGATTCCGAGTTGATTGATGATTCTGAATTTGAAGCCCTGCTCGACGAATTACACGGGGCCGGTAAAGGGCCTGCTACCAATGACAAGAGCGGGAAGTCTGTCAAAAACAAATTAAAATCGGACTCGAGTGTACAGGCCAGCGCCAAAAGTAAGGCCAAAGCTCCTGCCGACAAAAAGCCGACGCCAAAAGCCAAAGCGAAACCTTCGCCTGCGGCTAAGCCGGTAACAAAAGATAGCGTGGTCAAAAGCGCAGTCAAACCGGTCAATAAACCCGTTGCCAAAAAAGCGGGTCCTGCGACCGTTACAGAAGCAACGGTCAGGGTCGATACCAAACGACTCGATGACATCATGAATATGGTCGGTGAGCTGGTATTGGCGCGAAATCGTTTAAAGACTATCGGCCAGGCCAGTCAGGATGAAGTGCTTGGTAAGGCGATTGCCAATCTGGATATTGTCACCGGCGACCTGCAGGGTGCGGTGATGAAAACCCGGATGCAACCAATCAAGAAAGTTTTTGGTCGATTCCCAAGGGTTGTCAGAGATTTAGCGCGAAGTCTCAAAAAAGAGATCAAGCTGGAAATGGTGGGTGAAGAGACGGATCTGGACAAAAATCTGGTGGAAGCGCTGGCCGACCCCCTGGTTCACCTGGTCAGAAACTCAGTTGACCACGGCATCGAATCTCCAGAAGACCGGGTGGCCGCAGGTAAATCGCGAAGCGGTACTATCGTGTTATCGGCGGCGCAGGAAGGCGACCACATTATGTTGGCGATTGAAGATGATGGCAAAGGAATGGACGCAGATTTTCTGCGCGAATTAGCCATCGAAAAAGGGCTGATGGACCGCGAGCAGGCGGAAAGATTGACGCACACTGAATGTTACAACCTGATCTTTATGGCCGGCTTTTCAACAAAAAAAGAGATCTCCGATATTTCTGGCCGTGGCGTCGGCATGGACGTGGTTAAAACCAAAATATCCCAGCTTAACGGCAATGTTTCGATTGATTCAACGCCGGGCAAGGGCACCAGACTACTCATCAAAGTACCGTTAACACTGGCCATTTTGCCGACCTTGATGGTCAAGGTGAAAAATCAGGCGTTTGCGTTGCCACTTACTTCGGTTAACGAAATTTTTCATCTGGATCTGACTAAAACCAACATCGTCGACGGTCAGCTGGTCATTGTGGTCAGAGAAAAAGCGTTGCCGTTATTTTTCCTTAACGAGTGGTTGTCGCGCGACAGTTTTAGTGGTGAGCGCAAGAGCGAAGGGCACGTGGTTTTGGTTCAGCTCGGCACGCAAAGAGTCGGGTTTGTGGTGGACTCGCTGGTAGGTCAGGAAGAAGTTGTGATCAAGCCGCTTGGCAAGTCGCTCCATGGTACACCGGGAATGGCGGGTGCTACCATCACCAGCGATGGCGGTATCGCATTAATTATCGACATACCCAGTTTGCTTAAACATTATGCCGGGTAGGCGGGAAAAAAATGAAATTTTCCAGTTTTGCGGGAGGATGCTTTGAGTATTAAAGTTCTCATTGTCGACGACTCGCACTTTTTTTGCCGGCGCGTTGGTTCTATTTTAAACGCGGCGCATGATATCAGTATTGTCGGCGTCGCCAATAATGGACGTGAGGCGATAGATAAAGCAAAAAAACTCCAACCGGATGTGATCACGCTGGACGTGGAAATGCCGGTAATGGACGGCGTGACCGCGCTCAAGCAAATTGTCAAAGTGTGCGATGCTCGCGTATTAATGTTGTCCTCGCTGACCTATGAGAATGCAAAAATCACCCTCGATGCACTCGACGCGGGCGCGACCGATTTTCTACTCAAGTCATACGAGTCCCTTTCTGATGATAGCGGTGGCATGGTGGTGCAACTGCAAAAGAAAATTCGTGAAATGGGGCGGGCGAAAAAATTTGCGCCGGTTAAACCAATTGCCTCACCGGCAAAACCGCAGCAAGCGGCCAGGCCAGCGCCAGTTGCTCCGACGCGAGGCGTTAGCCGCAAAGCAAAAGTAAACCCGGAAAATAAACTGATCGCCATCGGCGCGTCAACCGGCGGCCCGGTAGCTCTGCAAAAAGTGTTATCAACTCTGCCAGCCAATTTCCCTTTTCCAATAACGGTAACTCAACACATGCCAGGAACATTTACCGGCGCTTTTGCCAGTCGCCTGAATGGAATTTGCCAGTTGAAGGTGGTCGAGGCGACTGATGGAATGCCGCTACAAAAAGGACATGTGTATATCGCGCCGGGTGGCAAACAAATGGTTTTTGATGGTTCGGTCAATGCGGCACGTGTGCGTGTCAGGCCAACAGATGCCAGACTACAGTTTTCACCTTCGGTCGATGTGACTTTTGGCTCTGCATCCAAATTATTCGGCGGAAAAGTGTTGGCGATCATTCTTACCGGCATGGGGTCGGACGGAACCGAAGGCAGCCGTTTAATCAAAAACAAAGGTGGCCAGATATGGGCTCAGGACGAAGCCAGTTGCGTGGTGTACGGCATGCCTATGTCGGTTACCAAAGCAGGGTTGACGGATTTACAGCTTTCAATTGAGCAGTTTGCGCCAACGCTCGCCGGGCAGAGATAACAGATGGACAGGCTGACCATACTGGGGTTAATCATCGCGGTCAGCGCGATTTTTGGCGGACAACTGTTAGAAGGCGGCAGTATCGACGCGCTGCTTGACTGGGCGGCGTTTGTAATTGTCGTCGGGGGGAGTATTGGCGCAGTGATGGTACAGTCCCATCGTTCAACTTTTATTAAAGCGATGAAGATAGTCCTGTGGGCCTTCAGACCGCCAGAGCACCCTCTGGAAGAAAGCGTCCTGAGAGTGACCGCGTGGAGTAACCTGGCGCGCCGGGAAGGTCTGCTCGGACTAGAAAAAAATATTGACGAATCGCTGGATCCTTTTGTACTGAAAGGACTCAATATGCTGGTCGATGGCAACGACCCGGAAGCGATTCGCAAATCCCTCTATGTTGAACTCGATACTTACGACAAAGAATTGCTCAAAGCGGCCAAGGTATTTGAGTCGATGGGCGGTTACTCGCCAACTTTGGGGATCGTCGGCGCGGTATTGGGGCTAATCCACGTGATGGGCAACCTCAGCAATCCAGAGTTGCTTGGCGCTGGAATCGCCACCGCCTTTGTGGCGACAATTTACGGTGTCGGTTTTGCCAATTTGTTTTTTTTACCTATCTACCACAAACTGCGCGCGGTTATTGCACTGCAGTCCCAATACCGGGAAATGATCGTTGAGGGGATCGCCTGCATTGCCGAAGGAGAAAATCCCAGGGTGATCGAAAGCAAGCTTAAAGGTTACCTGGTCAGGTGATCCTATGCGACGAAACCGATCCCAGTTATTTGATGATGAGCAGGAAGTAGGCCGCTGGCTGATTTCTTACGCCGATTTCATTACCTTGCTTTTTGCATTTTTTGTGGTGATGTATTCCATCTCACAAGTGAACGAAAGCAAGTACAAAATGCTCACCGATTCACTGGTTCAGGCCTTTGATACCCCGCAGAAAAGTATGCAGCCGATCCAGATCGGCGAAATCAATCGCAGCCAGCAGCCGATCACAGGCGACGACCTCGAACAACCCGAAGTGAGTGAAAGTGAAGACGAGTCGGGTAATATGGAATCGCAAAATTTTGCCAGCAGCGAAGAATTTAACGCGCTGGAAAATGGCCTTCGAAATTCACTTGGCGACCTGATCGAGCAGGATCTGGCGTCAATCACTTCAGATTCAAATTGGATCAACATTAATCTGAGGAGCGGGCTTTTGTTTCCTTCCGGAAGCGATCGCCTCAATATTGGTGCCGACCCCCTGTTGCAGGAATTGGCAAAACACCTCAACACCAATTATCAGATGATTCTGGTTCACGGACATACCGATAACATCCCAATCGATACCGAGCGCTTTCCTTCTAACTGGGAATTGTCCAGCGCGCGAGCGGTCGCGGTGGTACGCAAATTGCAAAACCTAACCGTGTACGCGCCAAGAATGAGTATTGAAGGTCACGGTGAATTTCAGCCGATCGCGACCAACGATACCGCAGAGGGGCGCGCGAAAAATCGGCGAGTTGTTATTTCGATATCTCGTAAACAAAGAGTGCCCAGAGTGGCAAAGCCAGAGACTACCGCTGATTCGGGCACGCCGACTGAAATGTCGGACGAGACACAATCTGAAACCGAAGCACAACAAAATGAGGCGGCGGCAGACGATCAGGATGTTGTCAGTCCACAAAAAGATGTGGAACCGGAATTTGAGATCGTCAAATTGCCTGGCGGTGGCATACTGATACGCGGCAAGGAATTGCCGAAGGACGCAGATAACAAAGCCAGCAATGAAGCGGATAGCGGCATAACCGGATCTGAAGCGGACTCAGAAAACGATACAGAATCTGAAGGCGATGAAAACAAATAACCAACAAAAATACCGACTAAACCCCGGGCGAGGCAACGAGTGAAGATCTGGACGGTAGCAAACCAGAAAGGTGGCGTTGGTAAAACGACAACGGTCGCGGCTCTGGCTGGCATTCTGGCCGAAAGAGGCGCACGTGTGCTGATGCTCGACTGCGACCCGCACGCATCACTGACTGCTTACTTTGGTTTCGATAGCGAGAATCTTTCCCAATCCCTGTTTAACTGGTTTTCGCAAACGCCAACCACCAGGCAGCAGGTTCTGGGGACCATTTTGCCGCTGACCGAAAAAAACCTGAGTTTAATGCCAGCGTCTTTGAGCCTGGCAACGCTGGATAAACGCTTCAGCCAAAAAGAAGGCATGGGGTTAGTGGTGTCCAGAGTACTCAAGCTGGTGTCCAAAGAGTATGATTATGTGCTAATCGATTGTCCCCCGGTACTCGGTATTTTGCTGATAAACGCGCTCGCCGCCTGTCAGCAATTGATCATTCCGGTGCAAACCGAGTTTCTGGCGATTAAAGGGCTGGAAAGAATGATGAACACACTCAACATGGTGATCAAAGCGCAGCACCATACCATTGGCTACACTATAGTTCCGACCATGTTCGACCGCAGAACCAAAGCTTCTATTCAGGCGTTAAGAAACATGCGCGACGAGTTTGGCGGCCATCTGTGGGACAGAGTGATCCCGGTGGATACAAAATTCAGAGACGCGTCTCGCCAGCACCAGACCCCTTCGCAGGCCTACCCTGAAACTCATGGTGTGCACGCTTATTACAAGTTAGCTGACAGCATGATAGCGCTCACCGTTAACGATAAAGTCGCCTGATCGGGTATTTGACCAATGAAACTCAATAAACCGCCGGTGAGTGAAGAGCAGTCAGCGCTGGAAGAGTACGTTGACTTTCTGCTGACCGATCTATCTAATGTCACTCCTATCAGAGGTCGCCAGACCTCGGACGATATTGAGGCAAGCAAAAGTAAACCCGTCACCGAAAAATCGTCGCCGCAAAGTGATAAGCGTAAGAAGAGCAAGCCCCGGCTTGACGAAACGCAAGCCGCAAATGATAAAGTCGTCCAGCCTGAAGTATTTAGCGAAAAAAAACAGGGTAGCGCCAGGACTTTAGCTAAAACGCCCGAATCGCATGAGGTTTCAGAAAAGACCAGTCGAGAATCAATCAGTAAAATCACTACGCAAGAAAATGAGGCGTCTCAACCTGAAGAGTTTGAGCCTGAGAAAGAAATCGCCGAAAAAGCCGAACTCGAAAAGGCGGTTTCTGATGTACTGAGACCTGATGTTGCGAGAACAGGCGTATCAAGAGCAGAAGTGCAGAAATCCGAATCGCCTGAATCCAAAGCTCAAGAATCTGAAGAGGAAGAGGCGCTCCGCTGGGATGCGCTTCTGAAAAAAGAAAAAAACGAAGAACAAGATCAAATTAAAAATGAAGAAGAAATCAAAGTGTTAACTAAAAACAGGTTGCCTGCGCAGCCGATGGCCAAGGCGCCCAAGCCTGTAGAGTCTAGAAAACCGCAATTTGCGCCGGACGAAGCAGATCAAAGACTGGCCAAAGTGGAAAAGTTGCTTGCCAGAATTACGGTCGCTTCCAGGCCAATGACCCAAGTAGACGGTAAACTATCTGAAGGCCGAACCAGTGATAAAGCTGCCACAGTTGATGAAAGCAGCGCGATGAGTACAGAAAGAGTCGAAGCTTCTTTTGTTAAGCGCTCGAGCCAGCGCTCGCGAGCAATCCTTCCTGAAGTATTCCAGACACTCATTTTTGAAGTGGGCAAACTCCCGCTTTCTGTTCCATTGCTCAAATTGGGCGGCATCGTTAAGGTCAGTGACGAAGACATTACCCCTTTGGTAGGAACGCCCGACTGGTTTATGGGACTGGTGCCCAACGATCGCGGCAATTTGATGGTGGTCGACACACAAAAATTTCTGATGCCGGAGCGAGGGGACGCCCCAGCGCCAAATAAAAATCAGGGGCAATCAGGTAATGACGTTAAACCGTCGGGCTATGAATACCTGATCCTGCTGGATGACTCCAATTGGGCGCTCGCCTGCAATACCGTTGGTGACGCCAAAAACCTGACCCAGGACGACATCCGCTGGTCAGAAAAGTCCTCAAAGCGGCCCTGGTTTGCCGGTATGGTCGTTG
>Ga0316209_1001047_pt1 | contig 33848 bp, 34 predicted proteins | sample 6monopyrite_MG_FD_204945 | JGI IMG/M metagenome (GOLD analysis project Ga0316209, IMG submission 204945) | Microbial mat bacterial communities from mineral coupon in-situ incubated in ocean water Damariscotta River, Maine, United States -... | ecosystem: Environmental > Aquatic > Marine >...
TAAAGCTGAAAACACAAAATACATTACAGACAAGGCATTAAAGTTGGTACATCAAAAAGTTGATTTGGATACATTTACCGAAGAAATGAAAACAATGAATCAATAATCACAAAAACACAATAAAAAAGAAGCTGTCTAAAAAGTGTCATTCTGAATGAAAATAAAGAATCTCATAAAAATTAAAATGTTGATTTATAGATTATTGAGATTTTTCAACTAAGCTCAAAATGACAATAAAATCACTTTTCAGACAGCCTCTTTTTTATATCTTATACTTGGTTTATTTGGCTTTATGCATAAATTCTTCAACCTTTTCAACCATATTTTTACTTCCACAAACAAATGGCACACGTTGATGTAACTGGGTTGGTTTTAAATCTAAAATCCTATTAAAACCGTCACTAGCCTTACCATTGGCTTGTTCGGCTATAAATGCCATTGGGTTGGTCTCATAAAGTAAGCGTAATTTTCCGGTTGGATATCTTGAACTTTCAGGATACATATAGACGCCTCCTTTTATCATATTTCTATGAAAATCAGACACTAAAGAACCAATGTATCTTGAAGTATAAGGACGATCGCCTTCTTCTAACTGGCAATATTTTATATAATCTTTAATTCCTTGTGGGAAACGAATATAATTTCCTTCGTTTACAGAATAAATTTGTCCGTCTTCAGGAAATTGCATGTTTGGATGCGATAAATAAAACGTACCAATAGCAGGATTTAAAGTAAAGCCATTAACACCATCGCCTGTTGTATAAACTAGCATTGTAGAAGTTCCATAAATAACATATCCTGCTGCTACTTGTTGGTTTCCTTTTTGCAAAAAATCTTCTAAAGTCACTGGAGTGCCAACTGGAGTAACACGTCTATAAATAGAAAAAATGGTCCCAACCGATACATTTACATCAATATTGGAAGATCCATCCAATGGATCCATTAAAACTATGTATTTGTTTTGGTTGTTTTCATCTTGGCTGTTAATGGTTATAAAATCGTCTTCTTCTTCACTTGCAATACCACACACTATATTTCTATTTGTAAGCGTTTGAATAAATTTTTCGTTGGCATAAACATCCAATTTTTGCTGATTTTCACCTTGGATGTTTTGATCGCCAGCAGCACCAAGAATATCTACCAAACCCGCTTTGTTCACTTCATAATTCACAACTTTAGCAGCTAATCTTATCGAATTTATCAATCGTGATAATTCTCCCGAAGTATATTTAAAAGACGTTTGGTTTTCAATAATAAACTCTCCTAAAGTTTGATTTTTTTGAGACATATAAGGATGTGGTTAATTTTGTGCAAATATCGTACTTTTTAACAAATTTATGCGGTTTCGTTATATAATAAATAAACAATATTATCAACTTTAAACTATCTTTGGCCTTAATAATTTTCTAGATAATTATTATGAATTTTACAATTAGAGATGCTACCAAAAATGATATGCCCAGTGTTTTGGCTCTCATAAAAGAATTAGCAGAATTTGAAAAAGAAGCCGATGCTGTTGAAGTGACTATTAATGATTTACAAAAAGATGGCTTTGGAGATCACCCAGCGTTTAAGTGTTTTGTTGCCGAAGCAAATAATAAAGTACAAGGAACTGCCATTGTTTATAACCGCTTTTCTACTTGGAAAGGAAAAATAATACACCTTGAAGATTTGGTTGTAAGCCAAAAAATGAGAGGTCATGGCATTGGTACTGCACTTCTAGATAAAGTCGTTATGTATGGTCATGAACTAGGCGTGAAACGTATTAACTGGGAAGTTCTAGATTGGAACAAAGGTGCCATAAAATTATATGAAGCGAAAGGAGCCAAAATTTTACGTGATTGGGATGTTGTGCATTTAGATGAAAAAGGGATTAAAAATTATATATCAAAATTAGGCTAATGCAAATATTTAAATTTGGTGGCGCATCAGTTAAAGATGCTCAAGGCGTAAAAAATCTAGTAAATGTAATACAAACTGTTGGGTACGAAAATACATTGGTAATTGTCTCGGCAATGGGAAAAACCACCAATGCACTTGAAGGTGTTATCGATAATTACTTAAATAATGTAAAAGAACTCCAAAGTTCTATTCAAGAAGTAAAAAAATTTCATAATGCTATTTTATTGGATCTTTTTGATCCCGATAGCTATCGGGACGAAAACTATCCGGTTTTTAAAACCATAGACCATCTATTTGAAGAGCTAAACGTTTTCTTTAGCCGAAACAAATCGCCAGATTACAACTTTGTATATGATCAAGTAGTTGGTATTGGAGAGCTTGCATCTACCACAATTATAAGTAATTATCTTGATGTTTTAGGCATAAAAAACAACTTATTGGATGCTAGGAATTTTATTAAAACAGACAGTTATTATAGAAATGCAACTGTAGATTGGGATGCTACTCAAGAACATATATCAAAAAAAGTAAATACTTCTGTTTTAAACCTTTCTCAAGGTTTTATTGGAAGCGACAAAAATAATTTTTCTACAACTCTGGGAAGGGAAGGAAGTGATTATACAGCTGCTATTTTTGCTTATTGCCTAAATGCCGAAAGTGTTACCATTTGGAAAGATGTTCCAGGTGTTCTAAATGCCGATCCAAGATATTTTGAAAACACACAATTATTACATAAAATATCCTATAGAGAAGCTATTGAGTTGGCTTTTTATGGTGCTTCGGTCATTCATCCTAAAACCTTGCAGCCCTTACAAAGAAAGGAAATTCCTTTGTTTGTAAAATCCTTTAAAAACCCTAAAGAAAAAGGCACTTTGGTTGGTAAAGGCATCGATCTTGAGCCAAAAATCCCTTGTTTTATAGTTAAGAAAAATCAGGTATTAATTTCCCTATCTTCATTGGATTTCTCATTTATTGTAGAAGAAAATATTAGTCATATTTTTCAATTGCTTCACCTTTATAAAATGAAAGTGGATGTTATACAAAATTCGGCTATAAGTTTTTCGGTTTGTGTAGATAATAACTATGATAATCTTGATGAATTATTACTGCATCTCAAAGCAAAATTTAAGGTAGATTTCTTTAACAACGTATCCCTCTACACCATTCGACATTATAACAGTCAAGTTATTAAATCATTAGAGAAAGATAAAACCATTTTATTGAAACAAATTTACCAAGAAACCGTTCAAATTGTAACAAAATAAGGCAACCTTTTGTCTTTATCAATATGAAAAAATTGATTAGGTTTGTAACTCTTTCATTAAAATAACTAAATGGGACTCGTAACCGCAAAAGAAGTAGCAAAAGCCATTCATATTGATAAGTATGGGTTTATTGGAACTTTTTTTGGTTGGATACTAATGAAAGTCCTTAATATCTCTGCTATTAATAAAATTTACAATAGAAATAAACACCTTAAAGATCTCTCTTTTTTAAATGCCCTTTTAAACGATTTTCAAATAAAATTTGAAATCCCAGATGAAGACTTAAAACGCCTCCCAAAAGATGGTGCTTATATCACAGTTTCAAACCATCCATTAGGTGGTATTGATGGCATTTTACTGCTTAAATTAATGATTGAACAACGCAGTGATTTTAAAATCATAGGGAATTTTTTATTACATCGCATTGAGCCTTTAAAGCCATACATAATGCCTGTTAATCCATTTGAAGACAGAAAGGATGTTAAGTCAAGTGTTGCTGGCTTTAAAAATTCTTTGTTGCATTTAAGGCAAGGACATCCGTTAGGTGTTTTTCCAGCAGGAGAAGTATCTACTTATAAAGATGGCAAACTAGTAGTTGACAAACCTTGGGAAGAGGCTGCTATGAAGCTTGTAAAAAAAGCCGAAGTCCCTGTTGTTCCAATTTATTTTCATGCAAAAAACAGTCGTTTGTTTTATAGGCTTTCAAAAATTAGCGATACAATGCGTACCGCAAAATTACCTTCAGAATTGCTAACACAAAAGCATAGAACCATAAAGGTAAGAGTTGGAAAACCAATTTCTGTTAGTGACCAGAAAGAGCATGAATCCCTAAAAGATTTTTCAGAGTTTATTAGACGAAAAACGTATATGTTGTCTAATGTTTTTGAAAAGCCTAAAAGACTTGATAACTTTCAGTCTAGTTTAAAAGTTCCAAAAGCCCCTAAAAACATTGTAACTCCAGTAAGCACTAAAACTATGGCTTTAGAGGTTGAGGCTCTAAACGAAAGTGACTGTAGGCTTTTAAAAAGTAAAAACTACGAGGTCTATTTATGCCCTGCCCAACAAATACCAAATATTTTACGCGAAATTGGTCGTTTAAGAGAAATTACTTTTAGAGAAGTTGGCGAAGGCACCAATGAAGCGATAGACTTGGATAAATTTGATACTTATTATCACCACATGTTTCTTTGGGATGCCGATAAAAAAGTAATAGCAGGTGCTTACAGAATGGGATTAGGTTCAAAGATTTTCGAGAAATTTGGTATCGATGGGTTTTACCTTCAAGATTTATTTAGGTTTGAACCAGAACTTTATAAAATGATGAGTCAGTCCATAGAAATGGGTCGTGCTTTTATTATAAAAAGCTATCAGCAAAAGCCCATGCCATTGTTTTTACTATGGAAAGGCATTGTACATACTACATTACGATTCCCAGAGCATAAGTATTTAATAGGTGGTGTAAGTATTAGCAATCAGTTTTCTAACTTCTCAAAATCATTAATGATTGAGTTTATGAAATCGCATTACTACGATCCTTATGTAGCACAATATGTACACCCAAAAAAGGAGTTTAAAGTAAAATTAAAAGATGCCGATAAAGACTTTGTTTTTGATGCCACCGAAGCAGATTTAAACAAGTTCGATAAAATTATTGATGAAGTTGAACCTGGAGCACTTCGTTTACCAGTTTTACTTAAAAAGTACATAAAACAAAATGCTCGTTTAGTTGCTTTTAATGTTGACCCTTTGTTTAACAATGCTGTTGATGGCTTGATGTATATTAAAATTGCCGACTTACCAGAAAGCACTGTGAAACCTGTTATGGAAGAGTTTCAAGCTGAATTAGAACGTAAATTTTCAAATAATAACGATGAGTAAGCCATTATGTTTTTTATGCTTATTCATTACCACATCGTTTCTTTATTCTCAAATACTTTCAGGAAAGGTTTTTGATATTAAAACAAAACAGCCTCTTATGGCTGTATCCATTTATTTTGATAATACCACAATAGGAACAACTACCGATGAGTTTGGGAATTTTAACATAGAATATTCAGATGCTATACAATCTAATCTTATTATTTCTTACTTAGGTTATGAGACTGTTATCGTTTCGGATTACAGAAGCAAAAGCAATATTACAGTTAAACTAAAAGAGGCTTTAAATCAATTAAATGAAGTTGTTGTTTATGCAGATGATGGTCTTTCTCGTAAACAAAAAATTAAGCTATTTAGAAAACAATTTTTAGGATTTTCAAAGTTTTCTAAGTCGTGTAGAATTCTAAATGAAGAAGACTTAATATTACGATATAATAAAAAAGATAACACACTTACAGTTAGTGCTAAAAAACCTGTATTAGTTAAAAATAGGAGTTTGCAATATGAAATTACTTATGATATTATAGATTTTGAAATTGTATTTCGTTATGTAGATCCAAAACTAGATAAATATTCAATACAGTCTGTATTGTACACAGGAACAGCATTTTATAAAGATTTAAACACGACAAATAAGCGAAGCGTATCTGTAAATAGAGAAAAAGCTTTCAAAGGATCTGTACAGCATTTTATGCGCTCATTATTTGATAAAAACCTAAGAAAAGAAGGTTTTGATATTTTTTACAAAAGGTTACAAGTAGATGAGTGGCAGTTTTTTAAAGTTGAAGACATTAGTAATTCTTCGTTTAAAAAAGTAGCTCTTGAAACAAAGGTTGATATTCTATTTAAATTAAAATATCAATCCGTTTTAAAACCATTAGTTACTCATTTTTATGTAGATAAATATGGAAATTATTCACCGATTAAAGAATTGCTTTTTGGTGGTGTAATGGGAGACCAACGCATTGGAGACTTATTACCAATTAACTACGGTTTAGGTGAAAATTAAAATTGTTGATTAACAAATGTTTCGAAATAAGATTTTATCTTATCGCTGGCTTACCTAAAAGGTACGGTAAGGCCTGTAATGGAAGAGTTTGAGGCATAGCTGGAGCAAAAGTTTTTTGGAAACAACAGTAACGAACAATAAATATGTTAATTTTTTGTTAAAAAATCATTACGGAAAAACCGTAATATTGAGCAATACTTGATACTCTAGACCGCAATAGTTTGGTAACCAAAGTAGTGCCTGTTATTTTTTATGAAAATATTTTTGACAATTACTCTTTTTTTTTAGCTTTGGAATGTTAAAGAGTGGTTATTGGTTATTTTGAAGTTCCTAACTATCAACTCGATAACACAAGTTAACTTAACTGGGCTCAGTTTTTCCCTAGAACTGACTAATAGCAATTAATACTTCAAAACACAATACTTCAAACTGTAATACTTCAAACTGTAATACTTCATAAAACAACTATTGTTTAACTGTTGGTTATTTTAACCAACCAAAATTTAGAAATTATGAAAAAATTAGTTTTAATTTTAGTATGTGCTTTTGCAAGTTTTGCCTTTGCCGAGAACGCTTCGTTAGAAAAAAACATTGAAGTTCCAGGTCCTTGTGATGGGTATGGAGGTGTTGTTACAATTAACCTTACTGTTAATTGCGATGGGGATGATACTCCTGAATTCCAAGGAACTGTTAATACTTGTGCAGATCAAGCTATTGCATTAGTTAAAACATATAAAAGTCTTTGCCAAGAATAAATATAAAGCCTATAAGGCTATACTATCAAAATAAACCTATTAGTATAGCCTTGAATCTGTATAAATTAAATTATTATGAAATTCTTTATAACTTTAACAATAATATTATTTAATACTTACATTTTTGCTCAAAACACACCTAATGGGCTAGTATTGTATGGTCACAAACAAAGTTTGGGCATGGGTGCCCCTATTGGTATAGATTATAATGCCACATTAACTTTCAGCAACAATAAGTCTTCTTATGTTTGCAAAAAAGATTCCCTTGAGGGCGGACATGTAAATGAACATATTACTTCGCGAAGTGGAAATACTATAACACTTTCACAAAAAATAACCAATGAAAAAGGGTTTATCTATTTTTATGATAAAAACAAGAATATTTCCAAAAGCCGGGATATAGGGTTTATGTATGTAAAAGAACCTATACCTAAAATTAATTGGAAAATTAGCTCTGAGTCAAAAAAAATAGGTGACTTTGTATGCTCTAAAGCTACAGCGCATTTTAGAGGTAGAGATTATACCGCATGGTTTACAACTGTTATACCATTACCTTTTGGGCCATGGAAACTACAAGGATTACCTGGGCTAATACTTGAAGCCTATGATACCAATAAAGAAGTATATTTTTATTTTAAGTCAGTGAAATACCCATATAATGGCGAAGCCTTTATTGAAGATCCAGACCCAACTTCTGAAAATAAGAAATGGATAACATTTGACGATTTTAAGCTAGCTACCATAAAAGCATATAACCGTGGTGTTGAGAATTTTAGATTAGTGACCGAACAGAATAGTGATAATATAATAGAAAGTAAAAAACCCTTAATGAAAAACGCTTATCTTGAAGTTTTTGATCATTAAATTATGAGTAATTTTAAAAGGCATATCCTTTTAATGGCTTTTGTATTGTTACCTCATTATGCTTTTAATCAAACTATTATTACTGGGCAAATAAAAAATACTTCCAATAAGCCATTATCTAATGTAAGTATTGTTATTTATGAAAATAATAGCATAATTGGCTATTCTTATAGTAACGGTGAAGGCAAATACCAAATAAATATAGACAAATTAAATATCACTATACTTAAAATAGCAGCTAATATTTTAGGGTATAAACCTCAAGAAAAAATAATTCAGCTTCAAAAAGAAACTACCAAGATAGATTTTATTCTAGAAGAGCATTTTGAATCACTTAACGAAGTCGTTTTAGAAGCTTGGGAAAAAATAAATATAAAAAAAGATACCATAACATTTAAAGCAATAGCCTTTAAAGATGGCTCTGAACAAGTTGTTGAAGATTTGCTAAAAAACATACCAGGAATAGAGGTATCCAATAATGGTAATATTAAAGTTAATGGCAAAGCCATAGATAAGCTTCTAATAGAGGGTGATGATCTTTTTGATGATAAATACAAGTTACTCACAAAAAATTTGGATGCAAACACTATTAAAGAAGTACAAATACTAAATAATTTTGAAGACAATCCTGTTTTAAAAAGCTTCCAAGAATCAGAAAAGGTGGCATTAAACCTTAATTTAAAAGACGATAAAAAAAATGTGTGGTTTGGTAATTTAGATATAGGTTTAGGAACTAATGTGAGTTACAATAGCTCAGCAAACATTGGGTTGCTTAAAAAAAAGATTAAACTTTTTAATTTATCAAATCTTAATAATATTAGTCAAACTGCTGTTTCTCAAGTAAAAAACACAAGTACAATAAGCTATACAGGGGTTAATACAGACAAAAATATTGAAAAAAAAAATAATGAAATTGTAAATATTGATAATTCAATATCTCCCAATTTTACAAATAACGAAAATGTTTTTAATGATTCGTTTTTAAATTCTTTAAGTTTTGTAACTAATTTATCAGAAAAAACAAAACTTAGAAGTCTTAGCTATTTTACTTTTGATAAAATTGAAAACCAAAACTCAAATTTAACTGAATATTTTATAGAACCAGAAACAATCAAGTTTACAGAACAAAATAATATATCTATAAATGACCTATCTTTTGCAACCGAACTCGAATTAAATCATTACTCAAAAAACGAAACCTATTATACTTACGATTTTACATTTGAAACAAATCCAACTAGAAAAAAAGGAAATTTAATTTTTAACGACAGCTTAATAAAACAGCTTCAAAAAGATAAAAAGTATAACTTTTTTAATCATCTAAATGCAACTAAAAAAATCTCTAATAACAAGCTATTATTATTTTACGCCTATTTGGGATTAAATAAAACAAAACAAGATTTTAAAATAGAGCCTAATATTTTCAATGATATTTTTCAAAATGAAGAATCGTTGACTATTAGACAAAATTCTAGCTCACCATTAACTTATTATGGGATTATTTCTGAAATTATTGGCAAAACCAAGAAGCATGATTATAGCTTAGAATTTTCTTCTAAAGTTGATAAAGATGAAGTGAATTCTACTTTTAATTTCATGAGTAATCCCGTAATTGATTCGCTTTCCAACAATACCCTTTATAAAAAAACAGAGTTAAGCATCTCTGGAAGATATAGTTATAACCTCACTAGAAAATTAAAAATTAGCACAAGAATAAAAATAGCTGAAAACTTTGTAAATCTTAATAATAATAGAGAACAATTGTTCTCTATTAATCCAAGTATAAGGTTCAACCTAAAGAAAACAGGAATAGGGAACTTTGGAATTGGATATAGTTTTAAAAATAATCTACCTGCTATCCAATATTTTAACGAGAATTTTATTTTAAAAAATTATAGAAGTTTTACTAGAGGTATAGGTGATATTTTGCAAATTGGAAATCATAATTTTAATTTCTTTTACACTTTTGCAGATTTTAAAAAACAATTTTTAATTAGCACTTTTTTATCACATAGTTTTTCAAACAACAGTTATGGTTTACAAAGCATTATTAGTGAACGCGTAAATTTTAATGAATACAAAATCATAGATGGCAATAAATTCACTAATTATAATCTTAACGTATCTAAATACATATCGCCTCTTTCTTCGAGTATCAAAATAAGTACACAACAATCATGGAGTATAACACCAACAATTATTAATGGTGTAATAAATGAGATAGAAAATTATAATTCTAATTATCGTCTGCAAGGTACAACTTATTTTGAGCTACCTATAAACTTTAAATTTGCATTACAATACAATCGTTCGAAAGGAAAATTCAATAATCAAATTACATCTAACGCCTATTTTGAAAGCCTATTAGTTTCTACTTTAAAAGTATCAAAAAAAATAATCTTGCGATTAGATAACAATTACTATTCAATAAATAACAACGATTATTTATTTACAAATATGCTAATTAGCTATAATCCTAGAGAGAGTAAGTTTTCATATCGCTTAACCGCAAATAATTTATCTAATATTAACAGCTATTCTAATGTATATATTTCTGAAATTCAAAGAAATGAAACGAGTGTTAGAATTTTACCAAGATATATTTTAGTAAATATAAAATATCGATTTTAGTTTAGTGCAGTTTTAGCAAACCCATCACAAAAGCTTTTATCTTACCCCTAGACTTTAAAAAAACCGTCTAAATTCCCTTTTTGTTCCCTTGACTTTTGAAGGGTCTAAAAAATGATGATGCAATCTTAATTTCCTATTGACCAAAAAATAGTTTAATCAACCGTAAGCCATTTGCCTTCTACATGAGTTTCCTTTACACAATACTAAAATGCTTTACATAATATTTCCTGCGAAGGCAGGAATCTTTTTTAAGTCAACTCATTTATTCTAAAGGTTTCGCATCTCGACTCCGCTCGATGTGACAGCTCAACCTAACATTTATAAAAACTTTGGGCTTCGTCTTTCCATTAAATTATTATCGTACCATATACCATCGCGTTTGCCTACTTTTTCTCTAATGCCTACGACTCTAAACCCACATTTTTTGTGCAATTCAATACTTGAAATATTTTCTGAGAAAATGCCTGCTTGCAAGGTCCAAAACCCTTGTTTCTCACTCTCATCAACTAAAGCTTCAAGCAATTGTTTACCTATACCTTTTCCTCTTTTTTCTTGAGCTACATAAACTGTTACCTCTGCTACACCTTTATAAACTTTACGCTTAGAGGCTTGAGAGAGTACTGCAAACCCAATAACTTTATCATTGAGTTCAGCTACTAAACGGCATTTTTTTATGAATTTTTTATTCCAAACATCCCAAGAAGGCACTTCGGTTTCAAAAGTTGCAATTCCAGTGGCAATGCCTTCTGCATAAATTCTTGAAACCGAAGTCCAATCGTGTTCTTTAAATGCTCGGATTATGATTTTCATTTAATAAGATTCTTCGTTTGCTCTTCGACTGCGCTCAGTGTGACACTCAGAATTGACAAAAGCTAACAACAATTTCCTTCAGGTGAGCAACAAGGCTCATCTTGTACTAATTCAGCTTTCACTTCCTCAACAACACCACAAACCGTTTTAGCTTTACAGTCAGTTTTTTCTACGCCTAACTTAATAATTAAATTACTATCGCGTATTTCGAAATCGTTAACAAACATTTGAGCTGTGTGAAATTTATTATTACTGTATTCAAACTTAACCTCTGCTTCCATGTCGTAAGGCTTCATTTTGCCCACTTTATTTAGAATGCTCAACGCTTTATAAACAGTCATAAATTCTGTTTTTCCAATTTCATCAGGGCTTTCATATAACTGTATAATGGTTTCATTCCAAGCATCTGTCCCTGAACCACAATCGACCGAATCAATTTTAGTATGTTTAACTTCGGTAATATGGTAATTTGCTTTTACAAACTCGTTAGGTTTGTATTCAAAAAGTAACGACTTATCTTTATGTTCGTTAAAGACTTCCAATAATTCTTTTGTTTTCATGTCTATAAATTTATGTTTTCGTTTAAGTGAGATAAATAAATACGCCTTAGGCGTTAACAGCAGTTTGATTTTGTTTGATTAAAAAATGAATTAAATATGCTTTGTAATTCTTGAAAGCGGTTAACATTTAGGCAGTAACATAGGCTTTTCCCTTCAAAAGTACCATCAAGCAAACCTGCATCATTTATAACCTTTAAATGTTGTGAAATTGTTGCTTGTGCTAAGCCAATTTCATCAACAATATCGTTACAAATACAAGCTTGCTGCTTGCTTATGTACTGTAAAATAGCCACACGCGCTGGATGAGAAAACACCTTTGCAATTGTAGCAATTTTATTTATTTCGTTTGAATATATATCAACTTTAGAAGCTCCCATTTGCTTAATTTTAGAATACAAATATACAAATTAATTGTATTATTGCAATATTACGATAATAAATATTTTAAAAAAGGCCGAAATCAATTTTTCGACCTTATGTAAACTATCTTAAAACCAAGATTTTTTCCCTACTTGGTATGTATTATGAAACTCCGTATCTGTTTTAGTTAAATAAATAATGCCTTCTACTAAACCAATAATACCTGAAATTGCTGATGTAATGCCGCAAGTAAAAAAACCTAAGAGACCTAATACCAATAATATAACTCCCTCAGTATTATAGCCTAAAATAAATTTATGAACTCCTAACCATCCTAACAGAATTGCAAGAATCCCTGTGATTAGTTTTTTGTTGTCTCCTGATGTAACTTCATTGTAAGTCTCTTTGGCGCTACTGGAAAATTCTTTGGCGCTTTCCTTTGCTTCTTCAGCAAATTCACTTGCTTTTTCTTTTGCTTCTTCGGCAAACTCACTAGCTTTTTTACCTGCTCTATCGGCTGCTTTTTTTACTTCGTCCTTTGCGTCGCCTAACATGTCATTAAGGTCGTCGCCTAAATTTTTTTCGTCTGACATTTTAAATAATTTTGGTTAGATACATAAATATACTAAAAATTAAGGTTGGTTAGTGTATTATTTTTCAATTGATTACATCATTCTTCACTATTTAAAAGCTGTATCTACTGGTTCCCATAATTCAATTTTATTACCATCGTTGTCCATAATATATCCAAACTTTCCATAATCATATTCTTGGATATCACCAATAACTGTAACACCTTCTTCTTTCAAAGCAGTTAATAATTCACTTAAATTTTCTACACGATAATTAAACATGAAATCCTTTTTTGAAGGCTCATAATATTTGGTGTCTTTTGCAAATGGACTCCATTGTGTAGAGCAGTCTTTACCTTCGTTGTCTTTCCACCAAAAGGTACAGCCATAATCATCGGTATTAAAGCCTAAATGCTTCTTGTACCAATCTTTAGTTGCTTTTGGGTCTTTGGTTTTAAAAAACAAACCACCTATTCCTGTGACTCTTTTTTTCATGGTTTAATATATTAGTATTCATTTATATTGTTTTGTTACAGAGTTACTTTTTCTTCTTGTAAGCATTTTCATAAATCTGAATCCATTCTTCTGTACTGACTTTTGCTGTAAGTTCTCCTATTAAATCATAAGGAATATCATCTATTCGCTTAAAACGGATACAACTTTTTCCCATGTCTAACTTATACTTACAGCGTTTGGCATACTCCAAAGTAAACCAGTCCATAACTTCTTTTTTAGCATAAATAGCCATACTATAAACTGCTACAAAATTCTTTTGTGAAGCCAAATTCATAAAAGGTAACGGTTGTTTTGGGTTGCAATGGTAACCATCTGGATATACTGAATGTGGAATGACATAGCCTAACATGCCATAATTCATTGTTTCTTCCATGCCTGTTGGCATATTATTTAAAATTTGTTGTCTTAATTTTCGAATTGGTTCTTTTCGGTCTTCAGGTAATTCGTCTAGATACTGCTGTGGTGTGGTAGCCATTGATTGCATAGAAACTTATTTATGCTTTAAAGTTAACAAAATTCTTTCTTATTTTATCAACAATGGTTTGTGCCAGTTTTTCTTTGCTTTCGACTGTCCAACCTGCTACATGAGGCGTTAATAACACATTACTTGATTTGATTAAGTATTGAAATGCTTCAGGTAGGTTATACTGTTTAATGTCTGGTCGAGCGCAGTCGAGACCTAATAGAGACCTCTCGCAAGCTGCGCTTTTATCTTCAAATAAAAATATATTTTCATTTTCAATAATGCTCGAGGTGACAGTTGTTTTAAATAAATTTTCAAATGATGCCTTCTCATATTCTAAAACGTCTAAACCTGCGCCAAGAATTTTACCAGATTTTAAGGCTTCAACTAAATCTGAAGTTACAACACTTTTGCCACGAGCAGTATTGATGAGCCAAAATGGTTTTTTAAAGGCATTTATAAAATCAGAGTTTACCATATTTAGAGTCAACTCTGTTTGTGGTGTATGCAAACTCAGTACGTCTGCTTTATTTTGAAGCTCATCAAGCGATACTTGCTTAGCATTTTCGTCTCCAACATTTGGTTGAATATCGTAACACAATACATCAACATCAAAGCCTTTGAGTTTTTTAGCAAAGGCTTTTCCCATATTACCATAGCCAATAAGTCCAACAGTTTTTCCGTCGAGTTCAATACCTCGATTGTCTTCTCTCAACCATTTGCCTTGTCTAACTTCTTTATCAGCCTTATTAAGTTTATTGAATAATGATAATAACATTCCTAAGGTATGTTCGCCAACAGCATTTCTATTGCCTTCTGGAGCCGAAATAAGAAAAACTCCTTTTGATTTGGCATAATCGCAATCTATATTTTCCAGTCCTGCACCAACACGACCAATGAATTTAAGATTGGTTGCTTTGTCTAAAAACTGTTTGTCTATTGTAAATCGGCTACGAATGATTATTCCATCATAATCTGAAATTTTGGCTTCAATTTCTGGTTTTGAAGATGTATAATCTTCATGATTTGTAAAGCCTAAATCATTGAGTTGATTTATGAGTAATGATTGATTTTTATCTAGGTGAAGGATTTTCATAAGCCCATCTAAATCTTCCCAAAGGGAAGACTTATTATGTTTGTTTGAATATTACTCAAAAGTATAAAGAATAAGATGCTGAAACAAGTTCAGCATGACAAAGTCATATTTTAGGATAATGCGTTTGTGTCTTTTCATGTTCAACTTTTCCAGTATGAGCTGTTGATAGTTTCTCGAACAACAATACATGTACTTCTTCGTCATTTTTTGTATAAGGATTATGCTCTACACCTTTTGGAACAACTATAATTTCACCTTCCTTAATAACCTCAGTTCTTATTCCTCCTTCACTTCCAGTTTCGGACGACGAAGCTCTAAACTGCATATACAAAGTACCTTTAACTACTTGAAATAGCTCGTCTTCATCCTCATGACTATGCCATACAAATTCACCTTTTAGTTTGGCTAAAAGGACTTGCATATTATCTACCACAGCTATTTGATGTGGATGCCAGTTTTTAGAAAACTTAGTGAATTTTTCAGATATATTTATTGGTTTCATTTGCTTATTTTTATTTGCTTTTAATGGTCAAAATGTAATTCGCCAATAATCATTTTGGGTGGTTGTAAACAAATCGTTATAGCTCATTTCATATCACAAAAATTAAATCGTGGATACTAAATGTTTAGTATCAATTTTGCAATCCAGAAATATAACAATATACCTAAAATATCGTTGCTAGTGGTAATAAATGGTCCAGTGGCAATTGCTGGATCAATTCCTCTTTTATTTAAAAATAACGGAACAAATGTGCCTATTAATCCAGCCACAATAATCACAACAACAAGTGATACTGAAATAGCTAGAGCTGTAGTTTGGTCTTTGGTTAACCAAACAAATAAAAACAAAAACAGTGCTAAAATAACTCCGTTAAGTGTAGCCAAAAACATTTCTTTTAAAAGTCTGCTATTAACGCTACCTTTTATGTCATCATTTGCCAAACCTTGTACAATAATAGCACTAGATTGTACGCCAACATTTCCTGCCATTGCAGCAATTAAAGGCGTAAAAAAGAATAAAACCGCATATTGTTTAAACGATTCCTGAAAGCCTTCCATAATTAAAAAGGCACCAACACCACCAACCAGCCCTAAGAACAGCCAAGGTAAACGTGCTTTGGTAAGCTCTAATATGCTATCATCAGCTTCAACATCTTGTGTAATACCTGCTGCTAATTGATAATCTTTATCTGCTTCCTCCTTTAAAACATCGACAATATCATCAATGGTAATTCTCCCTAACAATGTTTGATTTTCATCAACTACTGGAATAGCCTCCAAATCGTACTTAGACATGATTTTCGCAACATCCTCCGCATCGTCATTCACATTAACAAAATCTACATTTGCATTTGAGATTTCAGCAATTTTTTGCTCGCTTTTGGCTACTATTAAATCTTTGAGAGATAAGCGACCTATAAGCCTTTCTTGTTTATCTACTACATAAATGGAGTGTACTCTGGTAACGTCTTTGGCTTGTCCACGAATCCTTCGCATGCAACCTGCAACGGTCCAGGTTTCATAAACTTTTACAAGCTCTTTTGCCATAAGTCCACCAGCTGTATCTTCATCATAAGCCAATAATTCTTCAATCTCGGCCTTGTGCGCTTTGTCTTCAATGTTTGAGATTACTTCTTCCTGGCGTTCTTCAGGAAGTTCCATAATCATATCGGCAGCATCATCAGTATCTAGTTCTTCAATTTCTTCGGCAATTTCTTTGGCCGATAAATTTTGAAGGACTTTCTCCCTAATGTCTTCATCGAGCTCCATCAAGATATCTGAAGTCGTTTCAGAATCGAGTAATTTAATCACATACGTAGCCTCTTCTAAATCGAGTTCATTTAGAATTTCGGCAATATCAGCGTAATGAAATTCATCTAATAATAGCTGTAGCTCTTTGTCGTTTTTATTCTCGACTAGTTGCTCAACTTGTTCAATGAGTTCATCAGTGAGTTGAAATTGTATGTTTTCTTTTTCTTCTGACATGAGATTAAACTACTTCTCGATACATCCTTCGCCATTCTCAGGACACTCGAAGTGACGTTATTATTTATCTTTCTCAATTAACTGCGTAAGCTCTATAAAAGAATCTACGCTTAATTGTTCTGGACGTTTGCCAAATATAACATTTGCTTTTAAATTATTGGAAAGATTGAAGGTTTTTAAACTGTTACGTAATGTTTTTCGGCGTTGTTGAAAAGCTGTTTTAACCACTCTGAAAAATAATTTTTCATCGCATGGCAAATCAAAATGTTCTTTTCTGGTTAAACGAAGTACTCCAGAATCGACTTTTGGTGGTGGATTAAACACAGATGGTGGTACTGTAAATAAATACTCGGCATCATAAAAAGCTTGCGTTAATACTGAAAGGATTCCGTAGGTTTTACTGCCTTCTTTTTCGCAAATACGCTCGGCAACTTCTTTTTGAAACATTCCTGAAAACTCAGGAATTTGATGACGCATTTCCAAGGTTTTAAAAATAATTTGTGAGGATATATTATACGGAAAGTTTCCTATGATGGCGAAAGGCTCTTGGTTAAAAACTTCGTTTAAATTGTATTTTAAAAAGTTTTTTTCAATAATTCTTGGTGCTAAGTTTAGGTAATTAGCTTGAAGGTATTCAACTGATTCGGAATCAATTTCAATGACATACGTTATAATATCTTTTTCAAGTAGGTACTTGGTGAGCACTCCCATTCCTGGACCTATTTCCAAAACCTTTTTGTAGTCTTTCAAGCTTAAGGAATCTGCAATTTTTTTTGCAATATTCTCGTCTCGCAAAAAATGCTGTCCTAAATGTTTTTTAGCTCTTACTGACAAGGTGTTAGGTGTTAGGTGAAATTAACAGAATACTCATCTATAACTTCAAGTTCAGTACGAAATGCCAGCATTTTATCTGCAAATCGTTTAAGTCCGTCTTGTCGTAATCGTTCAGCATCTTGTTGGTAATAGTCGTCTAAATCTTTTCTGGACTTAGCTCTGTACTGCACAGAGTAGGTTGTTCCTCCCATTTCTTCTTGAACCAAGACTTTGGTGAGTTTGGCTTCAGTGAATTTTCCTGTTGCCAGAACTTGCGGTATGTGCTCTTTAATCCATGTTAACCATTCGTTGTGAATGCTTTCGGCAATATTGATGGTTACATTGTATATTATCATATTCTCAAGAAAGTAGATTCCTGCCTTCGCAGGAATGACAGTTAAAGTAATTGTTTTGCAAATAACAGGAGTTCTTTGCCATCATCAAAGGGTTTTATCTTTTTTTCGAAAGAAAAGTCTAATTTTTCTAATAAGTGTATGGAACTTTTGTTCTTAGGATTAGTTATTGCGCATACTTTTTCCAACTTAAAAATATTTTTTGCCAACCCCATTATTGCAATAGAGGATTCAAAACCAAAGCCCATGCCTTCATAATCTGGTAAAAAACCAAAGCCAATATCTGTATGCTCTAATTCCTTTCGTTTTATCAAACCCACAATACCTATGGCCTTATCTGGCTCTATTTTTTGAGCAACTTTATAAAAGCCGTAACCCGATTCGTTATAGCTTTTTAGGATTCCGTTTTTAAGGTGGCTTTTAGCATCTTTAACGGACTTGATATTTCTATCTCCAATGTATTTTAACCAACTGGGAGTATTCATTAACTCCACAAAAAAAGGAGCGTCTGTTTCTGTAACTTTGCTGATGATTAAGCGTTTGGTTGAAGTTACAGTCATTAAAATTTAATTAATAGCATCACCACGTAAGGCTCGGTATTTTTTACGTGCTTCTACAAAAAAAATGCTATCGGCATAATCGAAAATAACTTTTTCGTAAAACTCTTTTGCTTTTTCGGGTTGTGCCAATTGGTTGTTGTATAATTCTGCCAATCTATAATAAGCATCGTCTGCAAGTATATCTTCACGGTAGTTTTCTATAATCGCTAAATAATTAGCTTCGGCTCTTGGATAGTCTTTTAATTCTTCAAATAATCTGGCTTGCTTATACAAGGCCTGATCCATAATAGACTCTGTTTTATGGTTGGCAATAATACTATCTAACTTAGTTATCGCCTCGTTGGTTTTATTTTGAAACGTCAACAAATCTGCTTTAGCATACAATTTTAAAGCTGTTTGTGTGGAATCGTCGTACTTATTGTCTGATATTAACAACTTTAACTCTAAAGCGTCGTTGGCAATTAATTGTGAGGTTGACGATTTAAGAATTTTTAATTGCGATTCGGCCCATTTAAAATCGCCTTTGTAATAACTTGCTTTTGCCACTCGAAACCTCGCTTCTTGCGAAATAATACTGTTTTTTAAACTCGCTTGAATTTGAGAATAATATATAAGTGCCTCGTTGAATTTTTCTTGAAGTACCAATATATCTCCTAACAGCAATTTTACTCTAGCTTCTTGTGCTCTAGACACTCTGGTTTTAAGCGTTTCTTTTAAAAACTCAATGGCTTCTTTAGACCTGTTAAAATGAAAGGCCATAAATTTTGCATAAGAAAGCTGTAAATTAGTGGTTTGAACGTTTCTTCCGTATAGCTCAATCAAGTTTTTGTATTTTTCGTCTATTGATGCATAATCATCCTTTAATGAATGTTTCACTTCTATTTCTAACAAATCTTTATATGCGTCGAGTACAATGTTTGGTTCCATGACATTTTCGACAATATAATTTAAAATAGTATTAGCAACTTCTACCTCATCTTGCTCTATTGTAATTCTCGCTAAATCTAAAATACCTCTTAAAGATTCTGGTTGGCGTTTAAAAATAGCCCTTTCTTGTGCAAATGCTTTATTGTAGTTTCTTTGCTGAATAAACAGCCAACTTAATAATTGGTTCCAAATTATATCTGGGTTAAGTTGTGCTTTACGTAATAATGCTTTTCTTAAAAATATATTATTCTTATCCTCTCCATTTTCAGTAATATATTCGCTAAATAATCTTTTAGCTTGATGGACAAACGTTGGGCTTAATTCAATAAAATTGGCATAGCTATTAAACATTTTTTCTACTTTGCCTTGCTCACCGTAAATAGCAGCCAACTGTCTATGAAAGTTAGATTCTGGGCGCAACTCCATAGCTTTTTCATAAACAATTGCAGCCTTATCAATAAGTGCGTGTATCTCAAAACGACGTGCAACAAAATAAGCATAGACAGGCTCGCTTTTTATTTTAGTGATGGCTTGGTTGTAATATTTTTCGGCATCTTCTTGATTGCCTTTTAATTGAAAATTATAACCCAACTCAACAATAAATTGCCCATCTCTTTGACCCTTGATTTTCTCCTTAAGTAAAGATTCTGCTAAGTCATATTGTTCTAATTGCTGATGTATTTCTATAATTTTGTAAAAATAATTCAAGTTATTTTTCTTTTGGGTATAAAGATTTTGATAAGAAATCAATGCTTTCTCGAACTCTCCATTGTCGAAATAGTTTTTCGCCAAAGCCTCATCATTCTGTGAAATAGCCGAAAATGAAAAAAAGAAACAACTTATATAGATTATAAATTTCATAGCTCTGTAAATATAAGAAATGTGTGTTTTAGTTATTGTGAATATTTTAATAAAAAAATGCCTGAACCGAAGTTCAGGCATAACCATCCAAAATAAATGTGCTATTAATCATATTTCATAAAATGATTCAATTATCCTGTTGTGGTATTTTATATATCTTAAGGGAGTTTTCGATTTTGGGCCCTATTTTTAATTAAAAACAACTTGAACTACCAGTACCACAAGGGTTACCAATAGAAATATTCTTTTAAAATTTTTCATAACTGTAGGTTCATTAAGATTTGGTGCCACTAAATTCCGTAATTTTTTTTTAAAATCAAAGGAATTTGAGTAAAAAATCGTCAAACAACGTATTTTTTTTACATTTTAACGATTTATATGTTAAAATTTAACATATTACCCTATTGTTTAAAATTAAATTAATCGATAAAGGTAAAGCCAGTATATGGTACTAAAACGTCTGGAATTTTAATGCCTTTTTCTGTTTGGCAATTCTCTAAAATACCTGCTAATACACGAGGCAATGCAAGTGAGCTTCCGTTTAAAGTATGTGCAAATTCACTTTTACCATTATTGTTTTTAAAGCGTAATTTTAACCGATTGGCTTGAAAAGTTTCGAAATTTGATACTGATGAAATTTCCAGCCATCTATCTTGCGCTGTAGAAAACACCTCAAAATCGTAAGTGAGTGCCGATGTAAACCCAAGGTCGCCTCCACATAATCTTAAAATTCGATATGGTAATTTAAGCTCTTGTAAAATGGATTTTACATGTGCTACCATTTCATCTAGTGCTTGGTAGGATCGTGTTGGATGTTCTACACGTAAAATCTCTACTTTATCAAATTGATGCAATCTATTTAACCCTCTTACATGTGCTCCATAACTTCCTGCTTCACGACGAAAACAAGGTGTATAGCTCGTTAAGGCTTTGGGCAGCTCTTGTTCTTTTAAAAGCTCGTCTCTAAAAATATTTGTTGCTGGGACTTCGGCTGTTGGTATTAAATATAAATTATCTCCAGTTACATGATACATTTGCCCTTCTTTATCTGGTAATTGTCCTGTTCCAAAACCTGAAGCTTCGTTTACCAAATGTGGCACTTGTACTTCTTGGTAGCCTGCTGCTGTATTTTTATCTAGAAAGTACCAGATTAGTGCACGCTGTAATTTTGCTCCTTTTCCTTTATAAACAGGAAATCCTGCTCCAGTAATTTTATTGCCTAATTCAAAATCTATAATGTCATATTTTTTTGCTAGTTCCCAGTGTGGCAAAGCATTTTTTGGCAATTCTGGGATATCACCTTCGCGTAATACTACTTCGTTATCTTCATCGGAATTTCCGGCTGGAACAGACTCGTGTGGTACATTAGGTATTTTAAATAATAAGTCTTCTAATTGAGAAGCTATACTGTTTAACTGCTCGTTAAGTTGCTTTGAGTCTTCTTTTAGAGTAGCTGTTTTTTCCTTTAGTTTGTTGGCTTTATCTGCTTTACCAGATTTGTACAACATACCAATCTCTTTAGATAGCGTATTAGATTCTGCCAAAGTATTATCTAATTGTGCTTGTAATGCTCTACGGTTTTCATCAAGAACAATCACTTGGGTAATCATTTCGTTAGCATCTATATTTCGTTTTGCTAAACGTGTTATTACCAAATCTTGGTTTTCTCTAATAAAAGGAACTTGTAACATCGCGTAAAAAATTTAAGCCACAAATTTACGGAATTACTAAGAAAATCAGTCTTGTTTCGAAAGTAAAATCTATCTAGAATAATTCTAAAAGAAGATAATTAAGCATTGAGTTGGTTTAAGTAGTTTAAGCAAATTTCTTTATCTTTATGTAACTGTACCTTTAGTGTATCAATAGAATCAAATTTTTGCTCGTCTCTTAATCTTTTTATAAGTTCTACTTGAATTTTTTTATTATAAATATTTTTATTGAAATTAAAAAAATGAACTTCAATTGATTGGCTTTCACCATTTACGGTTGGATTGGTTCCAATATTCATCATTCCGTAAATAGTTTTATCTTCTATGATGGATTTTACTACATAAGATCCATTTTTGGGTATAAGTTTATAGGACTCTTCAATATTTAGATTTGCTGTTGGGAAGTCAATTTGTTTTCCAAGGTTTTTACCTTCTACTACTGTGCCTGTAAGCATAAAATTATACCCTAAAAAAGCATTTGCAACCTCAATGTCTCCATTATTTAAGGCTTTTCTAATTTTTGTGGAGCTTACAGCTACTTCATCAATTTCTTGTGCAGATATTTCGGTAATCTTAAAATTATAAACCTCACCATACTCCCTTAAATTATCGATATTCGCAGTTCTGTTTCTTCCAAACCTATGGTCGTAACCTATAATAATATGCTTAACATGAAGCTTCTTCACTAAGGTGTCTCTAACAAATTCCATAGCTCCTAATCGAGAAAATTCTTTAGTAAACTTATGAATTACGAGGTGGTCTATTCCAAAATTCTCCAATAGCTGAGATTTCTCATCAATAGTATTAATTAAATTAATACCTGTGTCTTTTTGCAACACCATTCTAGGGTGAGGGAAAAATGTAAGGACAACAGCTTGTAAATTATCTTTTTCAGCTATTTCAACAAGCTGTTTGATGATTTTTTGATGGCCAATATGCACGCCATCAAATGTACCAATGGTAACTACCGAATCTTTTTTTGAGTAAGCATCTAAGGTGGTTTTAATTTTCAACTAATCGCTTTTTTACAAAATTAGATATTATGTTATTAAAAACACTCTATTTTTTAATAAATGGTAATGCTTTGGAAGCTCTACCTTTTATAACTTTTATAAAATACATGCCATTACTTAAACCTGATGCATCAATATTAAGTTGAGAGCTGTTGTGTATTTTGCTTTCTTTAACTAATTGACCTAACATATTATATACCCTATAGGCATCTGGTAAATCACCTCTATTAGAAAGCCTAATATTTATTTCATTATTTGTAGGGTTAGGATAAACAATCACTTTATTATTTACAAAATATTGATTCGTTGAAAGCGTAATTGTTGAGATTTTAGTTGCTTCAGCTGCTCCAAAATTTCCACCGGAAACGATGATCGTGTTGTCGTCTGTTTTCAAATCATAAGAGCCATTTCCATATCCACAACATATACCATCTTCAGCTGAATCGAGAATAGTAAACGTATAACATTCATTAAGAATAACATCGAATGATTCGTTTATAGTTGAGTTGTCTAGATGTGGTCCACCACTATACAATGTTGCTCCTCCACTATCCATAAAAGTCCAGGTAGTTTCTCCTCCAAAATCATCTGTATTTAAAGTTAGATGTATTTGCGCTGTTGTAGGATAAGAAGAATTTACATTAAATGAGGTACTTCCATCATCATTACAACTTCTTAAATCTGTATTTCCGTTAGGGCTAGATATTGAAGCATTAAATATATGATTCCCAGGAGTTGAAATAATTGCTGGTAAGTTAACAACTTCAAATTCCCCATAGTTTAAAGATCCTGACCAGTTATAATTTGAAGTAGCTCCTCCATCTTGGTCATACAAAACTACTGCCGAATTTAAAGTAGTAGTTCCCCAATTGGTGATTCTTATAGAGGCATTTACACTAACGCTGCAATCTTCAATTGCTATACCTTCAATTTCTACACTACCATCATAGTTTACTGACGCCAATGGTGTACATACATTAGAGGTTACTGTGGTTGGTCTATTTGCTGCTCCTGTTAAATTTGCTACCATTCTTGCTTTTTGGTCGTTTGTAAATATATTCATACATGAATCTTGGCTAAAGTCCATATAGTTTTCAACCATATCTGGCGTATCAACTGGTGTTGGGCATGAGTCGTTTCCAGTGTTACAGATATTAGCATTAGAGCTTGAGCTAGCCACTGCTGGTGTATCTGGGCAAAAATCTCCTCCATCAATTTCGGCACACCCTCCTTGAAAGGTATGGTATAAGCCTAAATAGTGACCTACTTCGTGTGTTGTGGTTCTACCTAAATTAAAAATCCCTGGAATTGTCACATTTGGGTCGTCATCTGTACCAAAAAACTGATAACCAACCACAATACCATCAGAAACTGCTGGTCCTCCAGGAAACTGTGCAAAACCTAATGTGCTGCTGTCGGAGAAATTCACAGTCCATATATTAAAGTATTTGGAAGCGTCCCAAATGGTTGCTGGTTTTAAAACCGTATCAGTATTTCCGCCTGGTCCAGACCAACTGGTACTTGTTGCAGACATATCAATTCTATTTATACCATTGGTGACACAGCCGTCAGGTGTTTGTTGTGCCAAACAGAACTCAACTTCAACATCGGCTCCATCTGGATTTGTATTAAAGCCCCTTGTTCCCAACATTCGTCTAAAATCTTCATTTAAAACTTGAATTTGAGATAATATGTGAGCATCAGATATGTTGGCTCCAACACCAATGGCTTCACCATTATGAATAACATGGACAACTACAGGAATTGTATATACAATTCTTCTATTTGCAACACCATTAATGCTACTACTTTTTAATTTATTTAATTGAATTTGATTGCTAAGTTTTTTTTCGAACGCTTTGCTACCCATCATGTTTGGGTTATCCTTTAACAGTATTTTGTTATACTCGTCTGTGGCACAGCGAGTGAGCTCTTTTTCTTGAGCAATTGTTACTATGCTTGATAGTAGAAAACTAAAAAACAAAATGTTAAATGCTGTTTTCTTGAAGTCCATAATTTTTAGGTTAAATCATTTAAAGCAGTTGTAAAGTTACTAATTTTTTTATTTACCATTAAAACCGTTCATCGTGTTATTCATTCCAGATAACCCAAAAGACTTGATTATTTCGACACTTTTACTCAATCTCTCTTCTAGTTTTTTGTTTTCTTCATCACTCCATTGACCTAAAACGTAATCTATTTGACGTCCTTTTCCAAAATCGTCACTAATGCCAAATCTAAATCTATTATACTTGGAGGTGTTTAATTTTTCTTGAATATCTTTAAGTCCATTATGGCCTCCATCGCTTCCTTTTGTTTTTAATCTTACTGTACCAAAAGGGAGGTTTAAATCGTCTGTTATAATCAATAAATTTTCTATAGGGATTTTCTCTTTATCTAACCAATACTTAACAGCTTTACCACTTAAATTCATGTAAGTATTTGGTTTTAAAAAAATGAAGGTTCGCCCTTTTAATTTATATTCAGCCTTATCGGCTAATTTTACTGTTTCAAAAACGATATTTTCTTTAGAGGCAAAAAAATCAAGTATTTTAAACCCGATATTATGTCGCGTATTTTGGTATTTCTCACCAAAATTGCCTAAACCTATTATTAAAAACTTCTTCATTATCGTTTTATCTTCTTTGAAAGATTGTTTGTTTTTATTGAGAATCCAATTAAAAAATTTACACATATTACTTAGGTATGTTGTGTAAAAATAAAAAAGCATCCTGAATTAACAGAATGCTTTTGATTTTATTAAAAGAAATGCTTCTTATTCTTGGGTTGCTTCAGCTGCTGGAGTCTCTGTTCCTTCGGCTGCTGCTTCTGCTCCTTCAGCACCTTCTTCTAGTTCTTCATCATCTTCTTCATCAGCAATAGCAGTTCTAGCTGTCTTAATTTGACAAACTACTGTATTGTCTGTATGCAAGAATCTGTATTTTTCCTGGTCTAAATCACCAACGTAAAATTTACTACCAATCTTCATTGGTGTAATATCTATTTCTATAAAATCTGGTAAGTTGGTTGGGAGTGCTTTAACGCGAAGTTTTCTGTTGTTTCTTCTTAATACACCACCATTTTTAACACCTTTTGAGTTACCCACTAAACGTACAGGAATGTCCATTGCTATCTCTTTATCTTGAAATAATTGATAGAAATCCACATGCAAAATCCTGTCTGTAACTGGGTGAAATTGTATGTCTTGGAGTACTGCATCCATAGAGTCTCCATTATCTAGGGCAATCACAACTGTATGCGCATTAGGCGTGTATACCAGTTTAGAGAATGCCAGTTCAGCTGCTGAGAAATGTACTGGCTTGTCTCCTCCGTATAATACGCAAGGAACCTCTCCAGCATTACGTAAGGCTTTTGTTGCTTTTTTGCCCACGCTTTCTCTTTTCGATCCATTGATTGTAATTGATTTCATTTGTTAATTTTAATTGTTACTAATTTGTTGTTTATATTAATTTTTTTAATTCCAAATAAACCTCTCCCTTATGGGAAGGTTAGGATGTGCTTACATTATAAATTTTGAACTGATGGATTTGTTGTGATGTACTTTATGCATCACATCGGCAAATAAATTCGCACAACTCAATACTTTTATCTTACTGCTTTGTTGTGATACTGGAATAGAATCGGTCACGATTAATTCTTCTAATTTTGAATTTTCTATGCGCTCATATGCATTTCCAGACAAAATTGGGTGTGTACAAATTGCTCGTACGCTTAATGCTCCTCTTTCCATCATCAAGTCGGCTGCTTTTGTAAGTGTTCCTGCGGTATCTACCATATCATCTGCAAGTACCACATTTTTACCCTCTACATTACCAATTAATTCCATATGTGAAATTACATTGGCCTTTGCACGTTGCTTATAACAGATTACCACTTCGCTTTCTAAAGCCTTGGAATACGCATAAGCTCTTTTGGAGCCTCCCATATCTGGTGAGGCAATAGTTAAATTATCGAGGTTCAAACTTTTTAAATAAGGTAAAAAGATGGTTGACGCAAATAAATGATCAACTGGCCTTTCGAAAAACCCTTGAATTTGGTCTGCATGCAAATCCATTGTAATAATTCTGGTTGCTCCTGCAGTTTCCAACATTTTAGCTACCAATTTAGCTGCAATTGGTACTCTTGGTTTGTCTTTTCTATCTTGTCTCGCCCATCCATAATATGGCATAACTGCCGTAATATGTCTTGCTGAAGCTCGTTTTGCTGCATCTAACATTAACAAAAGCTCCATTAAATTCTCAGGTCCAGGATTTGTTGAACCAATTAGGAACACTCTAGCACCTCTTACTGATTCTTCAAAAGAAGGCTGGAACTCTCCATCACTATAAGTAGAAGTAATAACATTACCCAATTCTTCGCCATAAGCTTCAGCAATTTTTTTTGCTAGCTCGGTACTTTGTGTACAGGCAAATATTTTGGCTTTTGTTTTTATTTTTGTCATAATTAACTATTTGTTAATGAGCGCAAAAAAATTACTTATTTTTAATGAGGTGCAAATTTAGGGATTTATTTGAATTCCAAAAGGATAAAAGCCACTATTTTAATAGTTGGGAGTGAAATATTTTATATTTTTGCTGTCTGTTTTGCTCAAGTGGCGGAATTGGTAGACGCGCTGGATTCAAAATCCAGTTCTTTCGGGAGTGTGGGTTCGATTCCCACCTTGAGTACTATGCCTTTACAAGATTTCTTGTAAAGGCTTTTTTTATTCAGGTACAACATAGGTACAACATTTTGCTATTTCTTTGACATAATTTAAAATACTGGTTTTTAATTATATTTAATATCAATAACTATTATTTTTTGGTTTATGTGTAATTCAGGATGTCAAGTTGATAACTCTAAGGTCAATGTTTCGAGACCAATACCCGTTACTAGTACAATCAAGTCTTTCAAGAGATTGAAATGTTTTTTTATTCATGTGTAGTACAAAATAAGTACAGAATAGCTTATTTTTCCTTGCAAAATAATATTTCAAAACAATTTCTTTTATTTGGCAACAAAAATTATTGATACTCTGAAGAAATTCAAACTTTTCAAAAGCAATACAAAATAGAATTTAACAATTCATGAATTTGTTGAAGTCATTTCATCCCAAATATTTAAATTAGAATTTAAGGAATAAGCACAAACCTTTCGATTTAATACTTGGTTGCTAACTATCTTTTTTACCTGATTAGCCACTAGCATTTTACATTATTATTCTTCATTCAATTCAATGGTGTATTTATCGATTGCTGATTTATACATTAAATTCACACTGTCTTGAAATCTAGTTTTATTATTTAAAAGTTCGGTAAATTTTCCATATATGTTCTTATAAATTATATTATGAGCAGGGTTTTGCAGAAGTTCATTATCATATTCGTTCATTCCAAATTCCTCTGTTGTCGCTTTTTTCAATAATTTTAGTAAGTCATCTTTACTAATTTGGTCTAATTCAACCCAATCTTCGGTTGTTTCTTCAATTCTATAATATCCTTTGTTATTATCAATTTTTAAGTATGTCATATGCCTGTTCTTTTCTTTCATTATATGCATCAAGACCTGCCTCTAAACAGCTAAGTAATGTATCATAATTTTCAATTTTGTTTCCGTCAAGACTCACAAGTTCTTTATCTGATGGATAACCAGTATAAATACGATAAATAAAAACGCTATCCTCTAAGCTTTTTTTGGTTATCGCTAAAAAATTTGGTTTTATGGATGCACCGACTGTGCTGTTGTGAGTTACAACAACTACAGGCATCAATGTAGAAATATGCTTAATTATCGAGTTAATTTCCCGATTTAGAAAATTATTATCAAAAGATGACTCAGGCTCATCTATAAGTAGTAAATCATATTTTGTAGCGTCTTGAATTTCGTGAATTAGATTAAACTCAGAACGTTCTCCTCCTGAAACCACAAAACCATCTTTATTTAATGTAATGGATTCTATCTTGATGAAGAAATTAAATAAGCTAGCATCTTCAACCCCTAATTCCTTGAGTTTTAATAAATATTGGTAAGCCGATACGTTATAATAACCAAAAGCAGTGCTATAAGCTTTTTTATCTCTACCAATTTTTTGAAGATCCGTAGCACCTTCAATTTTGTTTGTAGAAGTTACTATTGTGAATTTGCCTAATTCTTCTTTATGTATATTTCTATTTATTTTAAGTTCGGATGTTACATTATTGAATTTATTTACTTTCACTTCATCCAAAGCTATCTTGTAAAAATCTAAATCCTCAATTACCGAACCAGTAGTTTTTATTCTTAATTCTCTTGTAATATCATTAGTTAATGAATTAATCCAATTCTTTTTATTATTGTCAACATTCGAATCAAATGCCTTTTGATTTAGTTCAATTGCTAAACTTTTTAAATTTTTAGTTTCTAAGTGTTTTTGGATAATATCTTGATATTCATTGTTTTTTATCAAGGTTTCAACAGCTTTTATAACTTTATCTAAATTAGTTAAGTCATTGACTGTAAAAGTGTTTTCACTGAATATTACACACTTAGAATACAAATCCTTTTTCTCATTCTCTGATGCAAACTTTTTTAGTGAATCTAGGTAATTTTCAATTTCAATATGATTTTGTTCGATATCTACTTGAACAATTTTTTCAACCACCTTTCTAAATTCTCCCAAAAAATTGTGACGAACTAAACTGAGTCTAGTATTATTAGTTTCATTAAATTGTTGCTCATCATTATGCAATAATGAAAACTGTTTAATATATTTTGCATTTCCTGATGAAGCTGATATTTTATTTAGTGTTACGGATTTACCTGACGACCTTTCTCCCAACATAATTGTTAAGCCTGTTGACAAAACAAGCCCCTCGGCAGTTGCTTGAAAAAAATCATTTCCACTTTCTTTAGTTAACGATATTTTACTTCTATCAAATAGGCAAGATTTTATTCCTGAAAGTGATATATCATTTAAATCAATATATGTTTGGCGTGTCGGAAAATTGTTTAGCTGAACTTTGAAACGAACATCACTAAATAATACAGGAACTAAACCATCAACATCTTTTAGTGCTCGTTTAAATTTGGAAATACTTGCTACTTCACCAGAAGTAATATGAGGCTTTAAAGAATCAATAGTCTCTTGTTTGATATTGGGGTTTTTATCAGTGTGTGGTATAAGAATGTATTTTGATAAATCTGGAAATATTTCGTTGAATTGCTCTATTGCTAGTGTATCTTCATTTGTTCTTATAATACTTGAAACTCTATTACATCTTTGCTCAAAATCAGAAATTTCAAAATCATTTGTGTCTGTAATTACCAAAATATGACCACCTTCTAAGTCAATTTCAATTCCTGGAAAAACTATTATGGATAAGCTATTCTGAATTTCAAAATATTGCTTTGAATCAAATGTATTATGATTGGTTATAGCTATAGCATCAAGCTCTAACTTTTCGACATATTCTTTAACCTTTGTTAAGCTAAATTCAAAGTCGCTATCACTTACTGTTGATATTGTATGTGTATGAAGATCAATTCTTTTCATTGATATTTTTTTGCATAAAGCCTGCGTTTGGACAAGATGACATCTGTTATTTAAAAACTCATCTTATTTTCATAGAGATGTCATAGATATTGATTAGTCTCCTTTTTTATGCTTGTGTGGTTTTAGCGATGGTGTATTTCCTGGAGTTTTCTTATTATCTCGTTGACGCCTGTCTGGTTTCCCCGTTGATATTGCAATTCTTTTTGGACCTTTTTTAATTCCCATAATTTTCTCTTATTAATGTTATGTTTACTTTTATATTATAATAACTCAACTAATTTTATAGGCAGCATCTACTTATAATGTTAAAAACGTGCTTATTTATTAAGGGTGGCAGATTATAAATTTTTAAGTTTATATTTTATTGGTATTCTTCTTTTTGGCAGAATTTCTGTAATTATTTTTATACGGTGTTAGCAATAGTTTTTATTCCGTCATCATCGAATAATCTTTCTACAAATTCTGTTATTTCATTTTCAAAATGTCCGTCAGATTTCCGTTGTATTAATTCAGTAGTGTCTTCAATAATTTCTTCGTTCTCTGTCAGTTTAGCAACACTAATAATTATATCGTTTAAGTCCATTTCAAATTCATTAATCATTTTTGGTTTAAAATGCTCCAACATTTGTTCAGTCTGATTAAAATCTTCTAAACTCAATGCTTGTTTGGATTGAGTCTCCCAATTCTCTATAAATTTTCGTAAATCTTGTTTTCCACTAATTCGGTACGCTAATAATGGGTTTATTTCAGAAAGATTTCGGACACAAGATAAAAATTGACTTTCCAAATTATCAGTTTGATTATCCGATTTCATTGTGTTTTTAAGGTTTAACATAAATCCTTTCAACAAGATGCTTTCTTCTGCTGTTGGTTCAGTAACGTTTAATTTTTCTTTTACTTTGTCGATATAAGTCCGCAAGAATTTATCAACTTTCAGAATGTTGGTCAATTCGTTTCTAATTTCCAGAAGAAGAAAAAGCACATGATTTACTTTTTTTCGCTCGTCATATTGAATTTTCTTTTTTTCACTTCTTTGGCTTAAAAACCAACCAATAAAAACTCCAATAAATGATCCTAAATATTGAAATATTTCTAAAAGCATGTTCATTGGCGTTAAATTATTGCTAACAATTGGATATAGTTAATTGTCTATATCTACATTATTTACTCTCTTTTTTCTTACAAGTCTAATCGATGGATTTAAAACAAAACAAAACTATTTGTCGCAAACCCATTGGAATTTCAATACATACCTCTTGAACTAGTCAAGACTTAACTTTAATAATAGTTAGATATCTATAATTATAACTAAGGATTTTCATTGTAAAAGTCAAGGTAAAACCTTAATGAAATTCACTTACTTGGAAGTAAACACCTCAAATTATCTAAGGCTTACCCTTAATTAGTGAAATTTCCAAAGTAGTATCTTAGATACTAAGAACATGTGTACATATTATATCATAGAATCAGATAATGTAGTAGCATCAAAAATCAAGAATATTTTTGATGAATTTCCTGAATTTAAATATTTGGGTACATCTTCAAGTGTTGTCGAGTCTCAGAATATTATTTATAAAGAATATCCAAAACTAATAATTGTTGATTTCGATAACCCGCAAGATATATTCAATTATATATCTGAGATAAAACAGTATATAGATGAGCCTCCAGAATTTATTGCTTTATCAACTTCCACAGATATGGCATATAAAGCTATTAAAAACGATTTTTTTGATTATCTAATAAAACCATTATCTGAGTTAGATATCAGAAAAGCAGCGCTTCATTTTAAAAAAAAATGCTCTAAGTCACTAATAAGAAAAAACATTTGTCTTAAGTCATATAAGGACTATCATTATATTAATACCAAAGAAATTGTGCTTTTAAAAGCAGATAACAACACAACAGATTTCCATTTATCTGATGGCACAATAGTCACAGCCTACAAAACCTTAAAAACATTTGAATCCATTCTGCCATTCAACTTTGTTCGCATTCATAAAAGCTATATTGTAAATAGCGACTACATTTATAGAGTAAATTATGGTAAGAATATATGCACTCTCAAAGAAATATCTGTAAAAGTACCTTTTACCAAAACATATGCAACCAACATTGACACAATAATTAAGTCATTATCAGATTCCTCACTAGTTAGTCTGAATTAGTTTCCCTCTCAAAAACCACCTTTTCACCCATACATTCTACCCATTCACTAAAGCTCATCCATATTGGTTGTTATACTCCCAAATCTAAAATATCTTAGAGCTAAATAAGAAGCTTCTTTTAATAAAGTCAAAGATATAATATAATGTTTATCAAGACTTTAAGTGCGCACATTTCGAGCTACAGCTAGCATCTAGCTCATAACCATTTGTATAATTAAAAACGAAATGCCATGCGAATTACAAGTATTTTTCTAGCCCTAATCTTTTGTGCAACCTTATTTGCTTCATGTTCAGTTGATGAACTTGAAGATGACAGCCAACTCAATAAAATTGAAGATGTCCAGGCATCTGATGATGAAAATACTCCTCCAGATGACGATAAAGGAAACGGTTAAATTAATATGCTCTAAGCTTAGCTTAGAGCATATTTTACATTATATTTAATTCGTTTCGAATGAATCGCAATTAAATGTATAAAAACTCCATTTTCCTAAAGCTATTCTTTTTATTTTTTCTCGTAACTATTTCATGCAAAAGAGAAACAAATCAAACAGTTAATCAATTAGAATATAAAAGTATTAATCGTGTTATATTAGATAGTGCTTACCAAGCTAAAAAGGAAAAAGACACAATTTTATTTAAATCTTTAAATAGTAAAGGACTTGCCTTATCGGTTAAAATGAAAGATACTTTTGCTATTGCCGATGCTAATTGGAATTATGGTTCATTTTATCTTTCAAAAGAAAAACTAGACAGCTCATATATGTATTATTATGAAGCATTTAAAGGTTTCAATTCTATTCGAAATGATCTTAATGCTGGCAAAATGTTATACAATATGTCAATTATCCAAAAAGATTTAAAAGATTATACTGGTGCTGAAATTACATCTTTTGAAGCCATATCAAAGTTTGATAAAGAAAAACATCACTACAACCTTTATTTAGCCTATAATAACCTTGGAGTAATTTATCATAATCTCAAAGAATTTGATAAATCGATAGAATCACACAATAAAGCTTTAGATTATTTAGAAGACTTAAAAAATAAAAGAACATTTAAAGAAGGTAGTCTTAATAATTTAGGTTTAGTTTATCTTAAAAAAGGAGATCATAAGGAAGTGGACTTGCAACAAAAAGTCGGACATTTTTTGTAAGACCTATGCTACATTTTTAAATTGATAAAATTCTTGTTCCACTTCATACGGAGTTTTATATCCCAATGATGAGTGTAATCGTTTTTTATT
>Ga0316209_1001048_pt1 | contig 33843 bp, 35 predicted proteins | sample 6monopyrite_MG_FD_204945 | JGI IMG/M metagenome (GOLD analysis project Ga0316209, IMG submission 204945) | Microbial mat bacterial communities from mineral coupon in-situ incubated in ocean water Damariscotta River, Maine, United States -... | ecosystem: Environmental > Aquatic > Marine >...
AAATCTTCTAGGCTAATAATCTCGATTTGATTGGGCATTAAATAAATCTCCTGCTTGTTGTTAGAAAACTTTACAACAATTTAAGGATTCTGACTCGGTAAATATTTATCTTGCAACAGACCCTTAAAGCACGGCTGATCGAGCTGGTGTGAACACCAAACACTTCCGCACGTTCATGCAAAAACATATCAGGATGCTCATCCACATGCTGCTTGAGCGCTTCCTTATCTATCTTGCGATTGCGTAGACCGTGTTTCTTTGGATGCAAATAATCCATCTTCAGCCAACGATACAGTGTGTTGCGGGTACAGCCGAATATCCGGCAGGCATTAACCTTACTGCCGCCATTTTTTATGTACGAGATCGTGGCTTCTCTCAGATCTATCGAATAAGTCATACATAAGCATAACACGTATCTTTATTAACGCAAATGACTATACCAACTTCTCAAGGCTGATCATCTCTATTTGATGGGGCATTGATAAATTCTCCTACTTGTTGTTATGAAACTTTACAACAATTCAAGAATTTTGACCCCGTAAATATCTATCTTGCAACAGGCCCATTTATACCATATTGGTACAAAAACCCAATTTCATATTGTGCTAATGCGTGTCCTTTTTCAGCGTTTTTTATTTGTTCTAAAAAATAAGGGCTTTCATATGCTAATGCAGGGAAAGTAATGCTTACAAATAAAAGATAGATTATAGGAATAAAACGAATAAACATAAATTAAATACCTCTAATTTATGTTTAGCATTTTTTTAAATAAAAATTTAAATAAAAATAAGCTAGCCCCTACATTCTTTGTAGGGGCTAGCATTTAAACAAATTATTCTACAGGAATCCACCTATCTTCTGTACAATAACAATTACTATCGCCTTTCTGAAATTTCAATTATTTCACAATCAGCAACTTTTTTATCTGGTGTAATAACCAAACTAAAAGCTTTTATTGTCCCTTTTTAGGCTTAAAACCTCCGTCTTCAGACGGAAAGAGGCTTTAGCCGTCAAAAGTCTCATAGAGTATCTCCTTAAAATGGGTGTCAGGCGTAGCCGGTTAAACACTCATTTTAAGGAGATAGCCGTGAATCAGGTGGAACACACCAAAACTAAGGTCAAATCACCGCAGACAAACGTTATCTGTGAACGCTTTCACAGGACTATTTTGAATGAATTTTATCGCGTCACATTCAGGAAAAATCTTTACGAAAATATAGAACAATTACAAAAGGAGTTGGATATATGGCTTGAATATTATAATAATGAACGTACCCATCAGGGCAAAATGTGCTGCGGTAGAACGCCAATGCAGACTTTGCTTGATGGTAAACAAATCTGGATGGAGAAATTTGTAGACCAAATTTAGCCGGACAGTCGCCACTTCAATTTCGGTAACTGTCAGATCATGTTTGAACCATTACAGATTATCCAGAAGCTCAGTATTATCTCGGGTTAATGTATCGTGATAGTATCCGCGCGGCGGAGGCGGCGCACTCCCTTAGATGAATCTTCTATCCATAATGCGCCTTTTTTCATAGCTTGCTTTACTTGCTGTTTTGATAATTTGCTATGCTCTGCGATTATTGTTGCCACTTTAATATCTTGTGGGATTTTATCATCTATAAGGATATGAAATTCTTTTTTTATGTGGACATTGTTTTTCATGGCAAATGCCTGCTTTTCATTAGTCACTATATTTTGCAATAGTCATTTGCGCGGCATGTAATACTGCCTTTGCCTTATTGCAAGATTCTTGATGCTCAAAATCCGGATCGCTGTCTGCGACTACTCCGCCGCCTGCTTGAACATATATTTTTCCGTCTTTTACAATAGCTGTGCGCAGTGCAATGCAGCTATCCATTGAGTTTTCAGAGAAATAGCCGATAGCCCCTGCGTAAGTGCTACGCCTGCTTAACTCTAATTCATCAATGATTTCCATAGCGCGTATCTTGGGCGCTCCGCTAACTGTTCCTGCGGGGAATCCTGCGAATAGGGCGTCAATAATATCTACGTCTTTGCGTAATATACCCTCAACATTTGAAACAATATGCATTACGTGGGAATAAAGTTCTATTTGGAATTCCTCAGTAACGTTAACGCTCCCTATTTCTGCAACTCTTCCTACATCATTGCGGCCAAGGTCAAGCAGCATTAAATGCTCTGCTCGCTCTTTAGGGTCTGCAAGTAATTCTTTTGCTAGATCTTTGTCTTTAGCAGGAGTTTTTCCGCGTTTTCTTGTGCCTGCGATAGGGCGAATTGTTACTATGTTATCGCGAACGCGCACTAAAATCTCTGGGCTTGAACCAACGAGGGCAAATCCATCAAATGATAGGTGAAATAAGAATGGTGATGGGTTAACGCTTCTAAGTGATCGATATAACTCAAACGATGGAAGGTCATAATCGATAGAAAATCTTTGTGATGGCACAACCTGAAAAATCTCACCAGCTTTGATATATTCAACCGCTTTTTTAACGGCATCTTTATATTCGCTTTTAGGTGTATTTGAGGCTGGTTCTTGGTCAGGTTTTAAAGTTGTTTTATTTTCTAGCAAGCATCTATCGAGTGGTGCATACAGGGATTTAAGGGCTTTTTTAACACGCGTGGTAGCATCATTATAATCAATATCAGCAGGAAGGACGCTATTTCCTGAGTGGTTATATACTGGCGTAGCAATGCATATTCTGTTTTTTACATTATCAAATATTACCAGTAGAGAAGGGCGCATTAAGACACTATCGGGTACTTCAAGGTCATCAGGGTTTTGATCTGGAATATTTTCGACAAGCCGCACCATGTCATAGCCAATATAACCAAACATGCCTAGAGCGCACATTGGGGGCAAATCATCGGGAATATTATCAATAGAGCTTTTCTTTATTACATCTTTAAGTGATTGTTTAGCATCAACATTCAGTTTATTCCAGTTATGGTCGCCTTTACTGATTTTAACGCTGCCTTTTTTGCACTGCCATAGCATATCGGGGTTAGTACCGATTATAGAGTAACGCCCAAGTGTTGCCCCTCCCTCAACGGATTCAAGTAAGAAGGAGTAGGGGGAGTGGCCGCAAAGCTTTAGATATGCGGAAACGGGGGTTTCTAGATCAGATGATATCCATTTCCATACAATCTGTGAGTTACCCTTAGAGTGATTTTCTCTAAATTCTTCTACACTTGGCGATAGCACGGTTATTCCTCATCAATTTTTTGGCCATAGACATTTTCAAGTAAACGATTGTTTATCTTAGCCGGATATTTATCAGAAAGAGAGCGTATATACATTAAGAACATCTCATCACCAGCTTCTCTATCCAGGGTTTTTCTGATTTTAGCGATTTCTTTTCCTGCCTCTTTATTTATCTCTGGGATATTGGAGCTAACCACCTTTAGCAATGCAAAACTGCCGTCGAGTTCAAGCATTTTATATTCACCAACATAAGTTTCAAAAATGCTAGGGCGTTGCTCATTGGTTAGGGGAGCTGGGACTTCTCCTGATAAAGGGATATTCTTTATCTTTTGTATCTCTACATTTTGCTCTTTGGAAATAGATTCAAAATTAGATCCACCTGTACCAATCTCAGCAAGTAGTTTTTTAACTTTCATTTCATTATCAGCATGTTTCTGATCGGCTAGATACTGTTTTGAGAGTTCATCTTTCACTTCATCAAAAGGCTTTATGTGCTCTGGCTTAATATCTGATATTGAAAATGCTGCGATTTGACCACTAGGTAATTCTTGTAATAATGATGTTTCACCCTTTATAAGGTCAAAAATTATTTCAAGCACTATCTTTTGATCCTGCCCATCAATGTTTTGCAATATTCTTTCGTTATTTACACCAAGACCTTTGTTATCAGAAGGGCTAATATTAGATATTTCCAGATTATATTTGTCTGCAATATTGTTTAATGGAGTTCCTTTATCAAGGCTTTCGTCAACCTCCTGAGAAATTTTATATATTTCTTCATCTCGTTTACTATTGTTAACTTCATTTATGACGGTATTCTTAACTTCATCAAATGTTCTGATCGATGGTGGGACAACTTCGTCTAAAAGTACGACATGGTAGCCGAGAATTGTTTTAGTAGGTTTTGTTATCCCTCCAATATCAATGGCCTTAACTGCATCTAGAAGAGAAGGGAGCATTGCAGAAGTCTCAAAGTTTCTTTTTGCAAAATATTTAGTTTCCGATCCAAGAACTTGTTTTGTAGCCTCTTTAAGTGATTTTCCAGCAAGTGTTAAGTCATAAACTTCTTGTGCCTGTTTCTCATCATCAAGAAGTGCTTGTGAGATAATTAATTGCTCTCCTATGCGGTAATTATCTATATTTTTTTCATAGTAAGACTTTGCTTCATCTTCATTTGTTGAAACATTTACTTTAATTTTATCAGGATCAAAAACCATCATTTTAGTGGTTCTATATTCTGGTAGTGTGAATTTTAGATCTTTAACGCTATTATAAAGCTGTCTTAGCTGTTCTTCGGTTGGTTGCTCTATATTTTTAATAGAGCTATCAGGGAATAATAAAAGCTCTATGTCCCGTGTTTGATTTTGAGTTTGGTATAAGTCATTTGCAAGCAATGAATTATCGGGTCTAAACCCTGAACGCAGGGCTTGCATTATTAAATTACCTGAAGACTCGCGTTTAACCGCTTCTACGAATGCTGATTCAGACATTTTTTGATAGCGTAGCATCATATCAAGGGTTTCTTGTAGTGATTGACCCGGTCTTGCATTTGGTTTGATTAGTTCTGCCACTTGCTGTGCTATGCGGGTTTTATCAAAATTTATTCCTAGGCTTCGTGCTTCGTTTAATAGGTAATAGGTACGAATCTCGCCTGTTAATATTTCCTCAGTTAAGCCAATTTTATAAGCTTGCTGAGGAGATATACCTCTATATTTAGCTAAAGAGCGTTGTAGTGTTCTATCAAAATCTTGAATGCTAATAGTATCATTTTCAATTACCGCAACATCGCTGCTTCCAACACTACCGCCACTAAGAACTCCGCGCACGTCCATAACAACAAGTCCGCCAACAGACATGCCTAGAAGTGCAAAAAGAATATACTTAAAAAAGCCACCATTTGTACCAGAACGCATTAATCGCATTACCATAACTTTATCTCTACCTATCTTTATTACGATGACAGCACTATAAGCAGCGATTTTTGAAGGGGCAAGCACGCAAATATGCAAAACATAAAAAATCAACGATAATTAGCTCTTTTTATTGGTGATAAATTTATATAATGTGCTTTTTTATTAAAAAGCTTGGTATTGGCATGAAAAAATTAATTGCAGGTAACTGGAAAATGAATACTGATAGATCTGAGGCCAATGCGTTGGCTTCATCTGTTGCTAGGTATGTTGCCGATGATCCTCAAATTGTTAATAAATGTGATATTTTATTATGTCCGCCTTTTGTTTATATTCCCGATGTGATTTCGAAGTGTGATAGTTCTTCCGTGTTTGTTGGGGCGCAAGACTGTTCATTCCATGAAAATGGAGCATATACGAGTGAAATATCTGCAAATATGCTATCTGATATTGGTTGTGGCTATGTAATAGCAGGACATTCAGAGCGTAGGCAATATCATAATGAAACAAGTGATATTGTGTCAAACAAAGCTTGTTCGGCTTATAAATCAGGTATTATTGCTATCATCTGCGTTGGCGAATCTGAAGAAGAAAGAGATTCTGAAATTCATAAATCTGTAGTAAAAGCTCAGCTTACTAGCTCTGTTCCAGATAATGCGACCTCGCAAAATACAGTTATTGCTTATGAGCCTGTCTGGGCAATTGGTACAGGTAAGACGGCTAGCCCTGAAGATGTATTTGATATGCATAAATTCATTAGGGCAGAATTAGAAATGCGTTTTTCTGATGGAAAGAATTTCCGTATATTGTATGGTGGGTCAATGAAACCTAACAACGCTGGAGAGCTTTTATCTATACCAAATGTAGATGGTGGACTTATCGGTGGAGCTAGCTTGAAGGCTGAAGAATTTATTGCAATTGCACAAAAAGCTTAAAAAAAATGATTTTTGACTGGTTTTCATTAGTAAGACTATTTATATAGATGTGAAACAAACATAAAAGAAAATAAAGATATGGAATCTGTAGCCCTCGTAATTCATTTAATTTTTGCCTTGGCAATTATAATCTTAGTGCTATTGCAGCGCTCTGAAGGCGGTGGCCTAGGTATAGGCGGCGGTGGCAGCGGTGGAGGCCTTGGTGGGTTTGCATCAGCTAAGGGTACGGCAAATGCATTAACGAAAATGACAGCATTATGTGCCGCAGGATTTTTTGTAACTTCACTTACGCTCGGCGTTTTAGCTGCACAACATTCAAAGGAAGTAGCAGGTCTTCTTGAAAACGTCGACACTTCGCAAATAGAATCTCCTGTTGACGATGATGTAAGCGCACCTGTTGGCATTACATATACACCTCCAGAAAAGATGGTTTTGCCTTCCACTGATAGTGGTTTATCGCTAAATGATGGTAAAATTAAAGATAATGAAGTCAAAAAAGAAGAGCCTTCCGCTCCGGTAGAGTAAATGATGACAAGATATATATTTATTACAGGTGGCGTTGTTTCTTCATTAGGGAAAGGCCTTGGTTCCGCTGCGCTTGGGGCGTTATTACAAGCAAGGGGCTATCGCGTACGCCTTTGTAAGCTCGACCCTTACCTTAATGTTGACCCAGGGACTATGAGCCCGTTTCAACATGGTGAAGTTTTTGTTACCGATGATGGAGCAGAAACTGATTTGGATCTTGGGCATTATGAGCGTTTTACTGGTGTTCCAGCGAAGGCAACAGATAACACTACTACTGGGCGTATATATACAAGCGTTCTACAAAAAGAGCGCAAAGGTGAATATCTTGGTGCAACTATTCAAGTAATTCCTCATATAACAAATGAAATTCAGGATTTTATTCGTGAAAAAGATGGAACCGCAGATTTTGTACTATGTGAAATTGGCGGAACTGTTGGGGATATTGAAAGTTTGCCGTTCTTGGAGGCCATTCGTCAGTTTGGTAATGAAGTAGGGCGAGAGCGCGCTATATTCATTCATGTGACGTTGCTTCCATATATTCCCGCTGCTGGTGAGCTAAAGACTAAGCCCACACAGCATTCAGTTAAAGAGCTTATGAGCTATGGCATACGTCCACAGATACTTCTTTGTCGTGCGGATAGGGCGATAGCAGAAGAAGAACGTCGTAAAATTGCACTTTTTTGTAATTTGGATCAGAAGAAAGTTATACCTGCCCTTGATGTATCTTCGATATATGAAGTTCCTCTAACATACCATGAGGAAGGGCTGGATCACCAAGTTATGGACAGTTTTGGAATTAAGGATATATCGAATCTGGATCTCTCTATTTGGCATGGTATTATTAAAAACATCAAAGAGCCTGAAAGTGAAGTTACTATTGCTATTATTGGTAAATATACCAATCTAACAGATAGTTATAAGTCACTTAATGAAGCCCTTACCCATGGCGGTATAGCCAATAAGGTTAAGGTAAAACTTAAATTTATTGAGGCCGAGCTATTTGAAAAAGAAGCTTTGTCAGATCATCTTGAAGGGGTAAATGGTATTTTAGTTCCCGGTGGCTTTGGTGATCGTGGTGTTGAGGGAAAGATCAAGGCTGCACAATATGCCAGAGAGAAAAAAATCCCTTATTTTGGTATATGCTATGGTATGCAAATGGCAGTTATAGAGGCTGCGCGTAATCTATGTGGTCTTGATGGTGCGGGCTCAAGTGAATTTAAAGAATGTAAAGTTCCTGTTGTTGGTATTATGACTGAGTGGGAAAAAGGCGGCAATAAAGAGCAGCGTAAAGAAGATGAAGATCTTGGCGGTACAATGCGTCTAGGTGCTTACCCTGCTAAATTAACAGAGGGTTCTAAGGTCGCAGAAATTTATAATTCTTTGCAGATTAGTGAGCGTCATCGTCATCGTTATGAAGTTAATGTTAATTATATTGATCAGTTAGAAAAATATGGATTAAAATTCTCTGGTATGTCGCCTGATGGGAAATTGCCTGAAATAGTAGAATATGTTGATCACCCGTGGTTCATTGGTGTTCAATTTCATCCTGAATTAAAGTCCAAGCCATTTGATCCTCACCCGCTGTTTGTATCTTTTATAAATGCCGCAATAGCACAAGATCGATTATTCTGATTAGTTTGCTATATGACATTTTTATTTTGCTGAAATAGTAAAATTCTATTTTGTAGTAACTAGCCTTTGTTGTTTTACAATAAATTATTCTACGAAAAATTGAGGGGTAGTGTTATTTTAATCGTAATATTATTACTGGTCATAATCTAGAGGATAGTATGAATATAAAAATTAATAAATTTGTTGTAGATTCTAGATACAAATATGACCCCTATAGTGATCCCAAGGAAATTCAAGTAATGAAAAAATTTATTCCCGTACTATTTTTCTTAATGGTGTTTTTTGCATCGCCTGTAATGGCGCAGGGGCAGCAATATACTTGCCCGATGCATCCACATTATGTTGCCGATAGACCAGGCTCATGCCCGATATGTGGTATGGATCTTATGCCTATGGAAGGTGAAGAAGATAGTGGTGATGAGAATGAGCAAGATATGGATATGGAAGAGGCAGCGCCTTCTAAAGTTTCTTCTGATAAGCCAAAAGGTGAGAAGAAAATATTATATTGGGTTGCCCCTATGAACCCGAATTATAAAATGGATAAACCTGGTAAATCGCCTATGGGTATGGATTTAGTACCAGTTTATGCAGATGAGGAAGATACTTCATCTAATAAAGTTAGCAAAAAGAAAAAGAGCAGTAATAAGCGTTCTGGAGTTACTATTGCTCCCGAAACTGTACAAAGCATGGGGGTTAGAACTGAGAGTGCGCAAATGGCTACCTTTGGGACATTGGTGCGTAGCTATGGTGATGTTACCGAGAATGTTCGTTTGCAAAGCGATATATCAGGGCGCGTTTCTGGCTGGATCAAAGATTTGAAGGCAAAAGCCGAAGGAGATGAAGTAAAGAAAGGTGATTTACTATTTATGCTGGATAGTCCAGAGCTTATATCTGCTCAACAGGATTATATAAGTGCAATTAAAACTGGCATTAGTGGAAGAATTACTGCTGCGAAGAGGCGTTTAATTTCTCTCGGGGTACAAGAAAAAGCTATTGATGAAATCCGCAAAAAGGGTCGTTCACAAATGCTAGTACCATTTTATGTTACGCAAGATGGTATTATTAGCACTATAAATATCCGTGAAGGCAGTTACGTTAAACCGGGTATGACGGTTATAAAAATTCAGGATTATTCATCTGTTTGGATTGATGTAAGTATTGCTGAAAAAGATATCCCTTATGTTGATAGTGAAACCAGAGTGAGCGTTGCATTCCCTAATTTAGGAATTCAGGCGCAAGATGCCAAGATTGATTATATTTATCCAACTATTGATCGTACAACGAGAACAGGGCGTGTGCGTTTGGTATTGGATAATTCAGAAAATAAAATCAAGCCTGGGGCTTATGCAGATGTGGAGTTTGAAACTAATGCAAAGCGCAGATTGTCAATTCCTAGTGATGCTATATTAAAAAGCAAAGACGGTGATTTTGTTGTAATTGCAAGGGGCAATGGGCGCTTTAAACCGCAGAAAGTTTTATCAGGACTTCGTTATAAGGGCAGAACTGAAATTCTTGAGGGTCTTAAAAGTAATGATAATGTAGTGGTTAGTGGGCAATTCCTAATAGATTCTGAAAGTGCGCTGCGTGAATCTTTCCGTAAGATGAAACGCATGCAAATGGCGTTAGCTGATCTTGATGTTGATGCTGACCAAATGGCAATGATTAACCATTTAGTCGATGCTGCAATTTATATTCATGATGAACTTGTTGCTGGTAAAGCACCAAATCCAAATATGATTATGCCCGCTATAACGTTAGGAGATCATTTAATTCCTGTATTTAGAGGGACGCAGTTACAATTTGTTCTTGAAGATGCAGAGCGTGCGCTTATGCAAGGTAAAGATAGTATAACTGATAAGCAGTGGCAGGACACACTTAATAACTTGGTTAAAGCCTTAGAGCCATGGGTTATCGAAGGGCGGCCAGATTATTATAGGGAAAAAGATATAGGTCTTTATATGGATCATGGCCTAAAGGCATATTGGTTGCAAACAGTTGGTGAAAAGCAAAATCCTTATGGATCAAATGATATGGCTATGAAGGTTGGAGATAAGTAAACATGCTTAGTGATCAAGAAAATCAACATTTATCTCATGACCCGACACAATCATTTGTTGCTAAAGTCATAGAATGGTCAGTCCATAATCAGCTATTAATAGGTATGATGATGATTGCTCTGTTGGTGGCTGGTACAATGGCAATACAAAAAACTCCTTTGGACGCAATACCAGATATGTCAGATACGCAAGTAATTATCCGCACAGAGTTTGCAGGGCAGTCACCGCAAATTATTGAAGATTTGGTTACTTACCCGCTTTCAACAACCATGCTTGGATTGCCTAAAACCAAGAATGTTCGTGGTTTTTCTATGTTTGGTACGTCCTTTGTTTATATTATTTTTGAAGATGGTGTTGATCAATATTGGGCGCGTTCACGAGTTATTGAGGCTCTATCAAAAATCCAAGGGGATTTGCCTGCAAATGTAGTGCCTCAAATTGGCCCTGATGCGACTGGTGTTGGTTGGGTTTATCAATATGCCTTAGTTGATAAAAGCGGAAAACTTGATCAATCACAATTACGTAGCATTCAAGATTGGTTTTTAAAATTTGAGCTTGCCACAGTTTCTGGTGTGTCTGAAGTGGCCTCTGTCGGTGGTTTTGTTAAAGAGTATCAGATTCTAATTGACCCTAATCGTTTGCGTGCTTTTAACGTGCCGTTAAAACGTCTGATGAGTGCAATTAAAAATGCTTCTATGGACGCTGGCGGACGGGTAATTGAAAAAGCTGAGATGGAGCTTATGATCCGTTCCAAAGGCTATGTTACAAATCTTGATGAGCTTAAACAAATAGTTCTTTATGCTCGTGATGGCACTCCTGTGAAATTAGAAGATGTTGCGCGTGTTATCGAAGGGCCAGAGCTACGTCGCGGCGTTACTGAGCTTAATGGTGAGGGGGAAGTTGTTTCTGGCGTTATTGTTATGCGCTCTGGGGAAAATGCTCTTCATGTTATTGAAAGAGTTAAAGAAAAACTTGAAGAGTTACAGCATGGTTTGCCCGAAGGTGTTGAGATTATTACTGTATATGATAGGGCGCCTTTAATTGAAGGAGCGGTTGAATATTTACGTGATAAGTTAATTGAAGAAGCTTTTGTGGTTGCTCTTGTTTCTTTCATTTTTTTACTTCACGTGCGCTCTGCGTTTGTTGCAATTGTAACGTTACCTCTAGGTGTTTTGGCTGCTTTTATAGTAATGTCAGCTCAAGGAATTACTGCAAATATTATGTCTTTAGGCGGCATAGCTATTGCTATTGGGGCAATGGTAGATGCTTCTGTGGTTATGGTTGAGAATGCGCATAGAAAGATTTCAGAATTACCCAAAGATGCAACAAAACATGATAGGAATGCGGCCATATTGCTTTCTACTAAAGAGGTGGGGCCGGGGCTGTTTTTCTCGCTTTTGATTATTACAGTTTCTTTTGTTCCTGTTTTTGCGCTTACGGGGCAATCGTATAAATTGTTTGCCCCTTTGGCATTCACAAAGACCTATGCAATGGGGTTTGCTTCACTTTTATCAATTACAATTGTTCCCGTTTTAATGCTTTGGCTCATAAAAGGTAGGATTAAAAAAGAAGAAGATAACCCAATAAATCGTTGGTTTATCCAAGCTTACAAACCATTACTTTTTGCATCACTAAAGAATAAGTGGATAACGGTTACATTGGCTCTGGCTTTGTTGGTTTCCATGGCGTGGCCATTATCTAAGACAGGATCAGAGTTTATGCCAGCTTTATATGAAGGAGAGCTACTTTATATGCCTACTACTTTGCCGGGGGTTTCCATTACCAAAGCAAAGGAAGTACTTCAACAGACTAACCGTATGATAAAGCAAATTCCAGAAGTTCATCATGTCTATGGTAAAGTTGGTCGGGCTGACACTGCGACTGACCCTGCTCCAATTTCTATGATTGAAACATGGGTGAAGCTCAAACCTAAATCTGAGTGGCGTGAGGGTATGACTACCGAAGATCTTATAACTGATCTTAATAATCGGGTTAAACTTCCCGGAGTGGTTAACTCTTGGGGCTACCCTATTAAGACCCGTATGGATATGATCTCAACTGGTGTTCGTACGCCTATCGGGATTAAGATTGCTGGTGACGATCTTGATGTTATAGGGCGCATTGCCCTTGATATTGAAGCCAGCGTTAAGGAGGTAGAGGGTACGCGCTCTGCTTTTGCTGATCGTGTCACAGGCGGTAAATATCTTGAAATAACGCCTAATCGTAATGAATTAGCAAGGCGTAATATAGACCTAGGTGTGTTTCAAAACATTATTGGAACCGCTCTGGGCGGTATGAAAATGGCTGAATCTATTCAAGGGAGAGAGCGTTATAATATAATGCTTCGCTATGACCGTCCTTTTCGTGAAAATCCTGAAGATTTGGCCGATATATTGATTCCAACACCGCAAGGGCAGCATATCCCATTGGGTGAGCTGGCAAAGATAGAATTTGTTGAAGGCCCTCCTATGATTAAATCAGAGAATGCACGCCTTACTGGTTGGGTGTTTGTTGACATTGAGGGTATTGACATTGGTACTTATGTTGCGAATGCACAAAAAGTTGTTGCTGAAAAAGTCGAACTTCCTGCTGGATATGCTTTGATTTGGTCAGGGCAGTTTGAACAAATGCTTGAGGCCAAGGCACGTATGCAAATTGCAATTCCTGCGGCTTTATTTATTATATTTACATTATTGATGATTCATTTTGGAAGGTTAGACAGAACACTTATAATTATGCTTTCCCTTCCATTTGGTTTGATTGGTGGAATATGGGCATTGTATTTTGCAGGATATGATTTTTCTGTAGCCGTTGGTGTTGGTTTTATTGCTTTGGCAGGTATTGCTGTGGAAACGGCTGTGGTTATGTTGCTCTATATTGATCATGAGTGTCGTTATTCTTTACCTAAAAGTCGTAAAGAGCTGTTTGATGCTGTCATGCATGGAGCTGTGCTGCGGGTTCGCCCAAAACTTATGACTGTTTCTGTTATACTGGCCGGTCTTACACCGATCTTTCTAACTGATGGCTTAGGCTCTGATGTTATGCGCAGGATTGCCTTGCCAATGGTTGGAGGCATGATAAGTACAACTATACTTACCTTGGTGGTTATTCCCGTTGTTTATTATATTTGGGAAGGTCGCAGGTTTAAAAAAATGGATAATGTTGAGGGGTAAATAGTTTTATTTCGTATGAATTCAAGAAGTAGTACTTTTTTATATAATAATGAGGATAATATTAATGAATATTACTAGATTACATATTATTAGTTTGGCCTTGGTTGGCGCTATATTTACCTATACAGGTATAAATCAGTCGAATGCAAAAGATGGGCATGCTCAAGCCCCTGCATCTGAAGAACAAGTAAAGACTCATGCTAATGATAGTAAGCATGTTGAGGGATTGAAATGGCTTCAACATACTGAGAGCAAGTATATTTGTATGGTAAATAATAAGCGCTTTGATCGTGTGCAAATACCAACTGAGGTTGAAGGTAAAACCTATTATGGTTGTTGTTCTATGTGTAAGGCAAAGTTAGAAAAAATACAATCTATGAGGGTGGCTACCGACCCAGTAAGTGGTAATGCTGTTGATAAAGCGACAGCTTTAATTGGTACCGCACCTGATGGTACTGCTTATTATTTTGAAAATGAAAAAAATATGAAGCAGTTCGATAAATTAAAATCTGAAAATAAATAAAAATTTTACAACTGGAAGGAAAATTAAATGAAAAAGAAAAATCTAGCTATATCTACGGTAATTTCGACGGCAGTTTTAGGGCTATCTGCCGCAGGAGCTATGGCTCATTTGGAACCTAAAAGTGGAGAGGCTACAGAAAAATGCTATGGCGTTGCCAAGGCAGGTAAGAATGATTGTGCATCAAAAGCCAATAAGCATGGTTGCGCTGGTATGGGGAAGGTGGATTTAGATGCTAATGAATGGGTTAAACTTCCCAAAGGTATTTGTGAAAAACTAACTGGAGGTTCTTTGTCTGCAGCTAGTGAGAAAAGTAAATCTGAGCCAGAACATAAAGATGACGGGCATTCCCATTAGTCTTTAATTATATATAATACCTAAATTATGGTTATTTAAATGATTTAATAGAGGGGCGTGCTCCTCTTTTTTTATGAGCAAATTTTAGATATAGAATTGAGATGTTCACTTTTTATATGAATCATAATACATTGGATATTCTAAAATTCTATATGAAGGGTATGTCATGAAGATTGTGTAAATAGTGTTTGTTAATCATGCTTTGCAATTGAGAGGAAGTCGTTAGACTTGCGGACAATGCGAAGCATAGAAAAAAAATACATAGAAAAGGAAATACTATGACTAAAGATACTAAAAAATCTAAAGATGCACTATCACCCAAATTAATCGAAGAAATCCTGCAACATGCTGATGGGCAAATGGTATGATAGGGTTGATGAACCTAAATATATTAACAATCCATCTTTTGCTAAACTTAATGAACCTCATAAAACTGTACATGAGTGTGGTATTAGAGCCGTTAAGTTATATAATTCGGGTGATATTAAAGGGGCTGTTGAGCAACTTGAAAAAGTTGAAATCGCCTCAAAAGATGTATTATCCTGTCTTTCTGATTTAGAATCTGCTAACTAAAAGCCATGAATTATACCCCTACTTAATATCAATTATGTATAGATATTTCATATATATAGAGATGTTTTAAACTTATATTTTTGTGCGTAGCAGTAATTTTTCTATGCGCAAAAATTTTAACGTTGTTCATCTTATTTATAAAAAGCAATATACCTAGACAGTTTGATATATTTGTTTGCTAATTTTTATAATAACTAGCCTTTGTATATGATTTTATTAGATTTTTTTAATATACAAGTTTTTTTGAAGAGTCGATTTATTTGCATTGTGTTTGTTGACGTTGAAGCATCAGCTAGTATATACATGTCTGTATTAGGGTAAATTTAGTAAGAGTGGATTGTGTGCAATGCAAAATATTAGTGTTCTACTAATAGAAAAAAATTCTTTTCTAAGAGAGGGTATAAAGAGTTTACTAGAAAAGTATAGTTATGACGTAGTTGATGAAATAGGCGATCTAAGTAATATACACTCACTAGGCGGTGATCAGAAATATAAATTAATTATTTATGGTACTCATAATGATGATAGTGAGGATTCATATATTAAATCTTTAAAGGCTAAGTTTTGTAACTCTAAAATTGTTGTGCTAGCAGATGAACTTAACTCAAGGTTTATAAAGGATAGTTTTTGCTCTGGTGCCGATGGTTTTATTTTACAGGATATTTCAGCAAGAGCCTTTATAGGTTCTTTGGATCTTATAATGATGGGGGAGAAAGTTTTTCCAACATCTATGGCATCTATACTAAGTGATGGCTGGAATGGTTGGTGTGATAAGTATCAGATTGATGTTTTAAATGACTATGACATTTCAGCGCGAGAATTGGATATTATTAGGTGTTTAGCAAACGGTTTTTCAAATAAATCTATAGCAAGAGAGCTAAACATAACAGAGGCAACAGTTAAAGTTCATTTAAAGGCAGTGCTTCGTAAGTTGGGCCTTGAAAATCGTACGCAAATTGCAATATGGGCTGTAAGTCAAGGTGTTGTGCCTTGCCCTGAGATTGTTGCCCATAAGAGAGAAAAAATTCCTTCTTCAATAGGAAGTGTGCACTAATGCAGTCCAGCCATCGACCGAACTATTTGGAGAAAATGATACGGGAGCTCCACTAACTACCCTTGCTGTCCATGTGCTAACCATAGACCCTGAACTCACACTGGCTAATGTTGCTCCGGAATAGCCACCCTTTCTAGGTGAGAAATATGAATTAAATACCCCTGCGGTCATTTCAAAATTATCACCTTTATAGCTTGTTCCTTTATATTTAGGTAAAAATCCACTTTTTCCTTCATTGCTGACAATAGCTGAGTTACCTGGGCCTCTTGCAACATCAAGTAAGATTCCAGAGCTGCTCTTAACTAGATTTTTGGGTCTAAACCCTAATATTTTATCATTTAGGATTGCTTGCTGGCCACCGACGCTCATGCCGATTCCACCGTTAGGTGTTCCTTTAAATGAAAAAGGCCTGTTATCCATTTGTGCCAGAGCAGAATGCCCTATAATTGAAAAGCCCAGTACCATACTAATAGCTAAATATTTATTTTTCATTTTTAAAGACTCCTGCCTTAGATTCTTTTTTATTCTACATGTATTTATTCTTATATGAAATATATTCGTATTTATAACACTATATATCCCTGTATAGACAATCTATGACAAAAGTAATTAACACTTTCTTTAGAAAACAAATAAAAATTTTATATTAAGTATTACCTATAAATAGTAAGAAAAACTATTTATATCCGATTTAGAAAAAAAGTATCTAAACCAACCTAAGGTATTACCCTTTAATTCCCGCCATTTCTCCTATATTCCACTGTACTTATGCTGTTGTCGGAATATGTTAATGCCAATCTGTAGATATTTTATTTTAAGTACTTTTTATGAGGGTTTTTCGAGATGCTTATTAGACGTTTATTGACAGTAGTTGTTAGCGCATCTTTTCTTAGCAGTTGTACTTCTGTTTTGGGGGTAACTACGAACGATGCTGGCGTTAAGCCTGCTTTTAGCTATCATGTTACGAATAATGATACCCCGTACACCCAGTGCTTGATAGCCTTGCAGAATATACCTGCAAAAAATCTCCCTGTATTTGCAGTAGGCGAAATTGCTGATAAGACAGGTCAGGTTAGCATAAATACAGGTAACGCTTTAACTCAGGGTACATCTGAGATGGTTATTAGCGCTCTAGCCAAAACAGGTAAGGCGCATATGGTTGAGCGTCTTGATCTTAGAATACCTTTAGCCGAGGTGAAGTTAGCAGAACAGAAGAAACTTAACCGCACTGCGGCAGATTATGGTAAGTTGCCTGCTAGTGACTTTATATTGGTTGGAGCCTTAACAGAGCTTAATTACAATATAGTAAGTGGTGGTACCCAGTTATTTGTCCGTGGTATGGGCGGCGGCGTTAGAACAGTCGTAGTTAATGTTGCTCTTGACCTTAGGGTTATTGATTCAAGAAATTTTGCTATACGTTATGTGGCTTCTTTGCAAAAACAGATTTTAGGTTACGAAGTTGAGGCAAATGTATTCCGTTTCTTCGGGGATACTCTTATAGAGTTCGATGGCGGTGCTATTCGTAATGAGCCTATGCAACTTGGTGTTCGCTCAGTTGCGGAAATGGCTGTGTTCCAAATTATGACAGATTTCTTAAAGCTTCCTGGGGCCTCCGGTTGTGGCCTAGTGGAGAACGACCATATGAAGTCGTATCTTAAACAACCAAAAAAAAGTAAAACTAAAACTAAAACTCAAGAAGGAGTAAGTAACGATGAAACTATCTAAAAAACTTTTCCTAGCATCAGCATCAGTAATGGTGCTTGGTCTAGGAGCACCTTCAACAGCTAACGCTTTTGAAAACGTAGAATGGAACTGGAACAATGATGTTAACAGCACTGTTGATATTGACATTGATGTTGCAAATCAGCTTGACGTATCTGGCTTGGTTCAAATCGAAAAAATCCAAATGAACATTGGTGATGTTAATGCAGAATCAATTGTAAATGGTGTTAGTAATAACCCACCAGGTGCACTTGACGGTACTGCTACAGGAACATTTACAGCTCCAATCGATTTGACTGCTGATGTTGACAGTAATGCTCCAAATAACCCAATTACTGCCGTAAATATCAATGGTGGAGATCTTACTGCATCAAATGGTCAAGGTAATGTTGATGAAAATGCAAATGAAGTTAACCTACAGTTTGACCTAAGTGGTACAGTTGAAGTTGATCTTTCAGAAGTAGAATTTGATGGCATTAATGATGCTGTTGATCTTCCATCTGTTGAAAGCACAGCAACAGCTGTTGGTAACAACCAGTCAATCTCAAGCACTGTTGCACTAAACCTACATGAAGGTCAGTACAACATGGGCGATATTGGTTTTGGTGAGCAAAGTGATCTTCCTCCAATTCGTTCATTGCCTTCTGTTTCAGCGGATGTTAACACAGACGAAGAAGGTGGAAACACTATGACTGATATTCTAGCTCTTGCTACTATAGGTTCTGCTCTTGGAATCATTCAGCAAGGTGATGTAACTGCTACATCAAGTGTTACTGAAATCTTGAATGCGTCTGTTGCTAGCTCCGCAACTGCTGTTGGTAACAACCTAAGCGTTGATCTTCAGGCTAACACTCCTGGTGATGCTCTATTGGTTGCTGATATTACTCAGTTTAACTATGCAGATGTAACAGCTAGCTCTAATGTATCAGACGTTAGTGTTAACAACTATGCAAACCTTGGTGTTCTTGATGGACCATTGGTTAGCTCTGTTGCGACTGCTGTTGGTAACAACGTAAGTATTACAGTTGCTTCACCAGCTGCTGTAGTTGCTCCTTAATTGGAACGCCTTAAATATTCATAGTTTGAATATGCTAATAATTCGAGAGTGGAGCAAATTGTTGCTCCCTCTCAACAAATTATAAAGAAGGGATTTAGTTATGAAAGAATCAAGAAGAAAAATTAATGTTTTTAATGGTTCAATTTATGTGGTGGCTTTCGCTCTTACAATGCTTCCTGCATTATCACAAGCTCAGGTGGACAATAATCCTTGGGGATTTACAGGCCAAAATAGGGCTTCTATAGCTGCTTTGATGAAACAGATAGATGATAATAAAAGTGCTAGATCTAATGTTGTTGCTAGTGGTGGTGGAGATATTGTTAATCTTGTTTGTGGCGCTGACGGAGCATCATCTGCGAAGGGTAATAGCTCTTGTATTATCATAAATAATTCTGATGCTGCTATTGATCTTGGTCAAGATTCAGAGGGGGATCAAACAGCTACGAGTGAGGAAACAACTAATGTTGATGAGACTATCAACACAAATGTAGAAGCTATCGATGATGTACTAGATACATTAAATGGCGACACATAAGGTTGCATTATTAGTCGTTAATTTTAGCAATTGGTGTTAGGGACGTTTCTAATCCCCATTCGCTCCATGATCCGTCGTAAACGGCTACGTTTTTATGACCTACATAGTGTAACGCTAAGTGCAGAGCACAGGCAGTAATACCGCTTCCACAAGTTGTTATTATGCGGCTTTCCTTATAACTAAGGTTAATGTCGCAAGTTTTGAATATTTTGATTAGCTGGCCTTTAGTTTTGAATTTTCCATCTTTATCTACAAGCATAGAGCACGGAATGTTTTTAGAATTAGGGATATGACCGCTACGCATAGATTCTCTAGGTTCTGGGGTTTTTCCGCTAAATCGCTCTTTAGGGCGAGCATCTATAATTGGGCATAGTTTGTTTTTAGATGCTTCAAGAACCTCAGCCATATCTATAATTGCTTCAGAGTTAAAGTTAGAGGCCGTGTATTCGCTTTTTTTATACGATTTTGGAGAGTTTGTTTCTATTGCAAAGCCTTCATTTTCCCATGCGGGCAGCCCTCCATTTAAAACTATTACATTATTATGACCAAAACCCTTAAACATCCACCATGCACGTGCGGGGCCCATTAACATTCCATGCTGGCCGTATATAATTAAAATATCACTATTATTTATACGCAGTTCCGAGACGTATTTAGAAAAATCTTTTTTGCTTGGTAGCATATTTGGGTATAAAGAATTTTTATTGCTAATAAATTTTAAATCAAAAAAAACTGAATTATTAATTCGCTTGGTTGAGTAATTTTTATATATATCCTCATGTGAATTAGGTAGAACAAAAGTAGAGTCTATAAAAATTATGCGCCGGTTATTATTGTTAGCTTCTTTTTCTAGGGTGGGTATATCTTTTGAGTTTATAATTCCAATATTTGTAAAATTATCAATCATGGTTGAGATCATCTATGTTTTATGCTTATCTTAATAATATAAAATCATAATATCTAAATTATTTCAAAAGAGAAGGTTTCATGGACAGAAAAAAAGTTGATAAGATAATAAATTGGTCAGTGAAAATATTATTTTCTCTACTATTTTTGCTTATGGTTGCTTCTGTTATGGATGTTGAATTGACCAAAAAGCCTCCTGAAGAGATAAAAGCCATATTAGATCAACAAAAAAAGGATATGGTTAAGGCTGCTCAAGGATTACCTTTGAATGAGAATATACCTGATCCTTGGCCGCCTAAAATGAATAAGCGCTACCCAGAAATTGAACTTATTGACCAAGATGGTAAGGAATTTAAGCTATCTAGCTTAAAGGGAAAAGTTATTGTACTTAGCTTTGTTGATATGTCTTCACCTGTATCCCAAGCTCAATCTGGATCTGTTTTATCTGGAGCTTATGGATTTACTCAGGAAATTGATAAAACATACGATACATTTGATGACGCATTGCGTAAAGCAGATGGTGTTGATTTTAGATTGCCCCATGAAGATGTAGTTGAGGTAAGTGTAATTGTTTATACACAAGATGGTGGTCAGGGAAGCGTTGATGATGCAAAAAGTTGGGCCAATCATTTTGATTTATCTCCCGAGAATGGTGAGATAGTTGCAGTTCCTAAAAAGGATATTCGTGGTGAAAAAAGTGATAAAATCATTAATGGTTTTCAATTGATTGATAAAAATCATATGTTAAGGGTTGACTCATCTGGTCCAAATCCAAAACATAACTTACGAATGACATTGGCTCCTTTGTTACCTAAGTTGTTGCGTTAGTTTTAGCTTTTTTTTGATAATATTTTCAGTTTTAAAGGCTATGAATATAAAAACGGCTTGCAAATATCAACATATAAAAATATCGTATGGTCATGGAAAAAATTATAGAAGTTGACCAGCTTAAAATTGGTAATAATCAGCCCTTTACACTTATTGCTGGACCTTGCCAGATGGAGAGCAGAAATCATGCTTTTGAAATGTGTGATGCTCTAAAGCAGCTTACGCAAAGGCTGGGCATACAATTCATTTATAAAACCTCTTATGATAAGGCTAATCGTACATCTTTATCAGGTAAAAGGGGACTTGGAATTGATAAGGGGTTGGAGGTTTTTAAAGAGTTAAAAGATCATTTTGGTGTTCCTGTTATCACTGATGTTCATACTGCTGAGCAGTGCTCTATTGTTGGCGAAGTAGTTGACGTTTTGCAAATACCAGCTTTTTTGTGTCGTCAGACAGACTTGTTAATTGCTGCTGCAAAAACAGGCAAGGTAATAAATGTTAAAAAAGGGCAGTTTCTTGCTCCTTGGGATATGAAGAATGTTGCAGCTAAAATAGCAGAAAGCGGTAATGATAATATTATGCTGTGTGAGCGTGGAGCGAGCTTTGGTTATAATACCTTAGTATCTGATATGCGCTCTATTCCTATAATGCAGCAAACTGGCTATCCTGTGATTTACGATGCGACTCACTCTGTTCAACAGCCTGGTGGGTTAGGCGGTTCATCTGGTGGAGATCGAACTATGGTTCCTGTGTTGGCTCGCGCTGCCGTTGCTATTGGTGTAGCGGGTGTGTTTATAGAAACGCATGAAGATCCTGATAATGCACCATCTGATGGTCCTAATATGGTTAAGTTAAGTGATCTGCCTGAGGTTCTTCAAAAGCTTATGGAATTTGATAAAATAGCAAAAATGTAGTAGAATGAGATATTGAGCAGGAGGCTTAACAATATGCGTGTACCGGGATCTTCGCAGTATCTAAATCAAGCAACATTATCAAATCAGCGCGGGTTTTCTGGCACATCTCCTAATGTTTTAGGTGAAACAGCAGGAGGTATTAGCTTGCTTGATGTCGCACGTAGTGCAGCTCCTAGTAATGGTATAGGATTATCAGCAAGTGCGCGCGCTCTTAATAATCAATTTCTAAGGAGTAACTCATCAACAACTAATCAGCTTTTTTCCTTAACTGGTGGTGGAAGTGCCACAGTTGATGCGGCTAGAACTCAAATACTTGCATTAAAAGCATCTACTCCTGTTTCACGCGGCGTTGCTGTAGATACTGAAGCATAAAAATTATTTTTCCCTTTATATTTTTGTAAATTTCGCTAAAACCTTTTGCATATACTGAATTGTATAAAACACAGCAAAGGGATAAGACTATGACCGCTATTATTGATATTCATGCTCGCCAAATTTTAGATAGTAGGGGTAATCCAACTGTTGAAGTAGATGTTCAATTGGAGTCTGGAGCATTTGGGCGTGCAGCCGTTCCCTCTGGTGCATCGACAGGTATTCACGAGGCGGTGGAATTGCGTGATGGTGATAATAGTATATATTTAGGTAAAGCTGTTACTAAGGCAGTTGAGTACGTAAATACTGAAATATTTGAAGAGCTTATAGGTCTTGATGCTCAGGAACAGATATATATTGATCAGGCGATGATTGAGCTTGATGGTACTGACAATAAAAGTCGCTTGGGTGCAAATGCTATTCTTGGCGTTTCTTTGGCAGTGGCAAAGGCTATGGCCGATGAGCTTGATATGCCTTTATATCGCTATATTGGCGGAACATTCGCGCATAATTTGCCTACCCCCATGATGAATATTATAAATGGTGGTGCGCACGCTGATAACCCCGTTGATATTCAGGAGTTTATGATTATGCCTGTATCAGCATCGAATTTCAGTGAAGGGCTTCGTATGGGAGCTGAAATCTTTCATGCATTAAAAAAACAGCTTTCAGACGCTGGTTATAATACCAATGTAGGTGATGAGGGAGGTTTTGCTCCTGCTGTTAAATCTTCTGATGAAGCATTGGATTTTATAATAAAGGCAATAAACGCAGCGGGATATAAGCCAAAAGATGATGTTGTTATTGCGCTTGATGCTGCTTCAACAGAGTTTTATAAAGATGATATGTATCATTTGGCTGGGGAAGATAAAATTTTATCTTCAGATGAAATGGTCAAATATTACGAAGATTTATGTGATCGCTATCCAATTATATCTATTGAAGATGGCTTGGCAGAAGATGATTGGGCTGGTTGGGTAGCTCTAACCAAAGCTTTAGGAGATAAAATCCAACTCGTTGGCGATGATCTATATGTAACTAATTCAAAACGCTTGAAACGTGGAGTAGATGAAAAAGCAGGTAATGCGGTTTTAGTTAAAGTTAATCAGATTGGAACATTAACAGAAACTCTTGAGACCATTGAAACGGCAAAAAAATCAGGCTTTGGAATTGTTCTGTCTCACAGATCAGGCGAAACAGAAGATTCAACTATTGCTGATTTAGCCGTGGCAACAAATGCAGGGCAAATTAAAACGGGATCATTATCACGCTCTGATCGTATTGCCAAGTATAACCAGCTTCTACGTATCGAAGAAGAGCTAGGGTACGCAGCAAAATATGAAGGTAATAAATTCTATCGTTAGAACTTACAAGTTTCATATTTTAATTAACATTTGTTTTATGTTTTTATTTTTTTTGTTATGCTGCGCTCATGCATAGTGAGGAAAAAGTTTTCAGTAAAGTAAGGCCATATTTCATATTGGCTGCTCTTCTGATAGCAACCCCAAACCTTTTGAGTTTATATATCGGAAATACTGGCAAGTTGCTTGTTGCAACCGATAAAATGAAAAATGATCCATTCTTTAAGCAAAAAGTGGTTTATGTTTTAGGAAATGATGTCTGGGGCGCAAGAGGTATAGTTATAAACAATCCTATAGTTAACTCTTCACCGGAAAAATATAATATTCATCATAAAAATGCTAATATATATAATGGAGGACCTGTGGCTTACCCATCTTTGAAGGTGGCTGCACTTAATAAGATAAGAGCGACTTCGCGTTGGCGGACGCAACCTCTGACCGTTGTTAGCTATAAAGGCATTGAGCAGAGTTACCCTTTATACTCTGATGAGGAAGCTAACTTAGATGTTTATGTTGGCTATACAGGTTGGAGTATGGGGCAGCTTGAAAGGGAAATTAAGTCTGGGGTTTGGGAGGTTGTTGACTGTAACATAATCAATCTTAGGGCGAGACTAGATATTTCTGAAATATGGCAATATTTAAATGAAAAAAATACCTGTCCAGAATAAAGTGAATCAGAATAAAGGTTTAGTCGTTGCTGTTCTTATTATGTTCACTCTAACATATTGACTCTAAAGAATTTTCTAACTTGATCCACAGAAATTTTTATGATTCTATAGAGATTATGAAAGAAACTGTGGATATCTTTTTGGTGCTTAAGAGGAACTTGCCAACGTTTATTGGTTTGTTTCTGTGCGCGTATTTTTCTTACCACGCAATGTTTGGTAATTATGGTTATTCGCAAATTCAAAACCTTTCTCCTATCTCTATTGCTAAGGAGAGGCAATTAAGCGCCTTGATTAGTAAAAGCTCTTATTTGGAGGATAGGGTGAGTTTATTGCGCCCTGATAGTTTATCTGTTGATGTTTTAGAGGAGCAGGTCAGGTTAATACTTGGATATAATTATGATAACGAATTTGTAATAGTGCCTGAGTAGTGATTCTAGTAATAAAATATTTTTCCTTACATAACAATATGTTGCATCGCACAAAAGGTGATTTTTCGCTGGTATTCATATTTAAAATAGTGTAGCAATTCTCCTTAGAACATATTTGTAAAAATTTCTGCATAACCTCGGGAGGATAAAGTCCGTGGCTTCGCCTAAAAATAAGAAAAAAAATGACAAGAGTAACGATTCACCTTCGGAAGATGAGTTGAAGAAATTCTACTACGACATGCTTATGATACGTCGTTTTGAGGAAAAAGCAGGACAGCTTTATGGTATGGGGCTTATTGGTGGATTTTGTCACTTATATATAGGTCAAGAGGCTGTTGTTACTGGAATTTCTGCGGTGCAAAATCCTCAAGACAGTGTTGTTACATCATATAGAGATCATGCTCATATGCTTAGCTGTGGTATGGACCCAAAAGGCATAATGGCAGAGCTTACGGGACGCAGTGATGGCTATTCCCGCGGTAAGGGCGGCTCTATGCATATGTTTAGTCGCGATAAAAACTTTTTCGGTGGTCATGGGATTGTTGGCGCGGGTACGGCTATTGGTGCTGGTCTTGGTTTTGCTCATAAATATAAGGAAGATGGCGGCGTAGCGATGGCTTATATGGGCGATGGGGCATCTAATCAGGGGCAGGTTGCAGAATGTTATAATATGGCTGCTCTTTGGAAACTCCCTGTTTTATTCGTTATTGAAAATAATCAATATGGTATGGGTACAAGTGTTTCACGCTCTTCTGCCGGTCAGCTATATCGCCGTGGTGAGGGCTATGGAATACCTGGTGAACAGGTTGATGGAATGAATGTTTTCGCCGTTAAAGAAGCGGCATCTAAGGCACTAGATTATATACGTTCCGACAATGGCCCTTATATATTAGAGATGATGACTTACCGTTATCGCGGGCATTCTATGTCTGATCCTGCGAAATATCGCACTAAAGAAGAAGTTTCATCAATGAAGAATGATCGCGATCCTATTACTCATGTTAAGAATATGCTTCAAGAGCGTGGTGTTGAGGAGAGTGCCATCAAAGAGATGGATAAAGAGATAAAAGCTATAGTTAACGAAGCGGCTGTTTTTGCTCAAGAAAGCCCAGAACTGGGAGAGCATGAGCTTTGGACAGATATATTAGTGGAGAGTGCTTAACATGCCTACACAAATTTTAATGCCGGCGTTATCGCCAACTATGACAGAAGGTAATCTTGCTAAATGGCTGAAATCCGAAGGAGATTCCGTTGAATCTGGTGATGTGATTGCAGAGATTGAAACCGATAAGGCAACAATGGAAGTAGAAGCCGTTGATGAGGGTATTCTTGGGAAGATACTTATCGCTGAAGGTACTGAAGGAGTGGCTGTAAATACTCCGATAGCTGTTCTTCTTGAAGATGGTGAAAATGCTGATGATATTGGCGATGTATCTGCTGTAATTCCCGCACCGTCAAATGATGATGCACAAGAAGGATCTGATGCAGCTATTACTGCTAGCAATGAAGCGGAGCAGCCAGCAGGAGCGCATGTTGAAAATCGTGATATATTATATGCTCAAGGTGAAGTAATTGAGCCGCCACCTTTTGATGAGGCTGCGTTCTTTGCAAAAGGCACAATAGGTCAAAGTGTGCGTGAGGCTTTGCGCGATGCAATGGCTGAAGAAATGCGCAGAGAGGAAACTGTTTACCTTATGGGTGAGGAAGTCGCCGAATATCAGGGCGCATACAAAGTATCACAAGGTCTGTTAGATGAATTTGGTGCAAAGCGTGTTATTGATACACCGATAACCGAGCATGGATTTACAGGAATGGCGGTTGGTTCTGCTATGAGTGGCCTTAGGCCTATTGTTGAATACATGACATGGAACTTTGCCATGCAGGCTATGGATCATATTATTAACTCTGCGGCTAAGACATTATATATGGCTGGTGGAAAACTCGGTTGTCCAATTGTATTGCGCGGTGCAAACGGCGCAGCGTCACGCGTTGGCGCGCAGCACTCTCAGTGCTATGCTAGTTGGTATGCGCATGTTCCTGGGCTAAAAGTGGTTGTTCCTTGGTCGGCGGCAGATGCTAAGGGCTTGTTAAAAGCGGCTATTCGTGATCCTAATCCTGTTGTATTTCTTGAAAATGAAATTTTATATGGTCAGAGCTTTGAAGTGCCAACTGATGAGGATTATACAATTCCAATCGGTAGAGCCAAGATAGAGCGTAGCGGAAGCGATGTAACAATAGTTGCCTTTTCGATTATGGTTGGTAAAGCATTAGAGGCCGCAGAAGAACTTGCAAAGCAAGGTATCGATGCCGAAGTTATCAATTTGCGCACTATTCGCCCGCTTGATCGCTGGACAATATTAGAAAGCGTAAAGAAAACAAATCGCATTGTGTCGGTAGAAGAGGGTTGGGCATTTTCTGGTATAGGCTCAGAAATAGCAGCACTTTGCGGAGAGCATGCTTTTGATTATCTTGATGCTCCTGTTACCAGAGTATGCGGCGCAGATGTGCCTATGCCATATGCTGCAAATCTTGAGGCTTTGGCTCTGCCGCAGTCCAAAGATATAATTGAGGCAGCCAAAAAGGTTTGCTATGTAGATTAGCTTTGAGGGATTGGTGCAGTTTTGTTCTGATCTTAATTAATATGTCAACTTTAACATGAATGCGTATAGACAATGCCAATAAATATAACTATGCCAGCCCTATCGCCAACAATGACAGAGGGCACACTTGCCAAGTGGCTTAAATCCGAAGGCGATACTGTTGAATCTGGTGATGTGATTGCTGAAATTGAAACTGACAAAGCTACAATGGAAGTAGAAGCCGTTGATGAAGGTATATTGGGTAAGATTTTAGTTAATGAGGGAAGTGAAAATGTTCCTGTTAATGATGTGATCGCAGTGTTGCTTGAAGATGGTGAAAGCGCTGATGATATAGGTGATGTAAGTGCAAGTACTAAAGCTCCGCCGTCGTCTGCTCCGTCTTCTGAAAATGTTTCTGATACTGTTGACGTTCCTAATGTTGATAACAAACCTCAAAGTGTGCCTTCTAAAGATGTTAATGTAAAAACAGTCGATAGGGTGTTTGCTTCACCTTTGGCGCGAAGAATTGCTAAAGACGCTGGTATAGATTTATCTTCTGTAAATGGCAGTGGCCCGCATGGTCGCGTTGTTAAGGCCGATGTTGAGAAGGCAAAAGCTTCACCACAAAAAGCACCAGCTCAAGTACCAGTGCAAGGATATGATGATCCTGATGTCAAAACTAACGTGTTTGGTATGGCATATAAGGAAATTCCAAATAATAATATCCGTAAGGTCGTTGCAAAGCGTTTAAGCGAGTCAAAGCAAGAAGTTCCGCATTTCTACTTAACTGTTGAATGTATTCTTGATGAGCTGTTGGCTGCACGCAAAGATATAAATGATAAAGCTAATGGAGAGTTTAAGCTTTCTGTTAATGACTTTATTATTAAGGCGGCGGCTATGGCTCTTAAAGCTTATCCTTCGGCGAATGTATCTTGGACAGATGATGCAATTCAACAATATTTGAAGGCTGATATTTCGGTTGCTGTATCAACACCAACGGGGCTTATTACTCCTATCATTAAAGCGGCAGAAGACAAGGGACTGCGCGGTATCTCTACAGAGATGAAAGATTTGGCCGGCAGGGCGCGTGAAGGCAAGTTGAAACCTGAAGAGTTCCAGGGCGGGTCATTTTCTATCTCCAACCTTGGTATGTTCGGGGTTAAGGAATTTGCAGCGATTGTAAATCCTCCCCAAGGTTGTATCTTGGCTATTGGAGCAGGCGAACAACGCCCTGTTGTAATCAATGGTGCGGTAGAGATCAAAACAGTTATGAACTGCACTTTGTCTGTGGATCATAGATGTGTAGATGGTGCAGTAGGTGCGGAGTATTTGCAAATATTTAAGCGTTATATTGAAAACCCTGTAAGTATGTTGGTGTAGATTATGGCAGTAAATAGATACCCTATAATCGGCGTTATGGGATCTCATGAAAAGTCATGGGAGGAATATGCAATTCCTGTTGGAGAGCTTATTGCTAATCGTGGTTATAATTTACTAACTGGTGCAGGGGCAGGGGTAATGACTGCGGTTGCTAAGGGGTTTACCGATGTTAACAATCGTAAAGGTGTTAGTATTGGTATATTACCAGCCGTTGATTATAAGGGACATAAACTTGATAAGGAGGAGTACCCAAATCCTTATATCGAGATCCCTTTGATTACTCCGTTAAGTGCTAAGGCGCAAAGTGATGCAATGCCATTTAGTCGTAATCTGGTTAATGTTATGACTGCTAAGGCATTAGTTATACTTCCTGGCTCTCATGGTACTAGAAATGAAGTTTCTTTGTCTCTTATGTATAATAAGCCGATAGTAATGTTTGGTCCTGATGGCGCCTTTACAAAATTTCCTGAAGATCCTCCAAGGGCAGAAACTATTAATCATATAGAACAATTCTTTGATGATGTTCTTGGTTAGTAATCGTCAATTAAATAAAAACTCAAGAAGGTAAAGTTATGAGTAAGAGTAATTTCGATGTAGTTATAATAGGTGGTGGTCCTGGTGGATATGTTGCCGCTATACGCGCTGCTCAGTTAGGGCTTAAAACGGCGGTAGTTGAGGCAAACCATCTTGGCGGAATATGTTTGAATTGGGGCTGTATTCCAACTAAGGCATTGTTGCGATCAAGTGAAATATTTCATACTTTGCATAGGCTTGATGAGTTTGGCTTATCTGCCAAAGAAGTTAGCTTTGATATTGCAAAAATAGTTGAGCGTTCAAGAGGAGTTGCTAATCAGCTTTCTGGTGGTATCAAGCATCTTTTAAAGAAGAATAAAGTCACTGTTTTTGATGGCTGGGGAAAGCTTCAAGGAGTGGGCAAGGTTGCGGTTGAAAAAGATGGCAAAGTAGTAGAAACCTTATCTGCCAAGCATGTAATTGTAGCAACGGGAGCGCGTGCGCGTGAGTTACCTAATTTAGAGCCTGATGGTAAATTAGTTTGGACATATAAGGAGGCAATGACTCCCAAAGAAATGCCTAAATCTTTACTTGTAGTTGGCTCAGGCGCAATAGGGATAGAATTTGCAAGCTTTTACCGTTCTATGGGCGCAGAGGTTACAGTTGTTGAAGTTATGGATCGTATTCTTCCTGTTGAAGATGAGGAAATATCAGCTCTTGCGCATAAGGCATTTGAAAAGCAGGGCATGAAAATTATGACTGGGGCTAAAGTTACAAAGCTGGATAAATCTAAAACCAATGTTAAGGTTAGCGTTGAGACTCCTAAAGGTAATCAGGAAATTACCGTTGATGTTGTTATTTCCGCGGTGGGCATCGTTGCAAATATTGAGAATATTGGTCTTGATAGCACAAAGGTTAAAGTAGATCGTGGTCATATTGTTACTAATGAATGGCTGGAAACCGCAGAAAAAGGCGTTTATGCCATTGGTGATGTTACTGCTCCGCCGTGGCTTGCTCATAAGGCTTCGCATGAAGGTATTATTTGTGTTGAAAAAATTGCAGGCGTTAAAGACGTTCACCCACTTAATAAATTGAATATTCCGGGTTGTACTTACTGTCACCCGCAAATAGCCTCTATTGGTTTGACCGAAGCAAAGGCCAGAGAGCAGGGCTATAAAATCAAAGTTGGAAGATTTCCGTTTGTGGGTAATGGTAAAGCTATTGCGCTTGGTGAGCCTGAAGGTTTGGTTAAAACTATTTTTGATGATAAAACTGGCGAGCTTCTTGGTGCGCATATGATTGGCGCAGAAGTAACCGAGATGATTCAGGGTTATGGAGTGGCTAAAAGTCTTGAAACCACTGAAGTTGAATTGATGCATAATATATTCCCGCATCCGACTTTATCGGAAATGATGCATGAAAGCGTGTTATCTGCATACGGAAAAGCTATACATTTCTAGGGTTTTATCGTATCTTGCTCGCCTATGAAGGAGCATTAAATGGATTTAAAAGAAGAAGAGATTCTCGGCGATAAGATCAATGAGCACTGGTACTATGTTTCTAAGGGGCGCGCTATGCGTAAATTCCTTGGTGATATTAAGGCTGATGAGGCTTTAGATGTTGGCGCAGGCTCTGGTATATTCTCACGTCAACTTTTGGATCACAACTTTTGTCAAAGCTCTGTTTGTGTTGATCCTGGATATGACAAAGAATCTAGGGAAAGCCATAATGGTAAGCCGATTAAATTCGTTAAGTCATTAAATAAAACAACGCAAGATTTAATCTTGATGATGGACGTATTAGAGCATGTTCCTGATGATGTTGCATTGATTAAGGAATATACAGATTCTATGCCAGCGGGTGGAAAGCTCCTTATAACTGTTCCTGCCTTTCAATTTATGTGGTCAGGGCATGATGTATTCTTAGAGCATTATCGACGCTATACTATTGAAATGATGGAAAAATCAATTATTGATGCGGGGCTAAAACCTATCAATAGTAAATATTTTTTTGGTTCTTTATTTCCTGCGGTTGCAGCGGTGCGCCTTACTAAGCGCGCTTTGTTCGATCAGGATTTAGAGGCAAAAAGTGAACTTAAAATATATCCTGATTGGCTAAATAAAACACTTGTGGCGATACATGATGTTGAGCGTATGAGTTTGTTCAAAATCAATAAATTATTTGGGCTTAGCGTTTTTTGTTTATGTGAAAAACCAAAGGAATAATTATCATGCTTCGTTTTGTGTTCTCACTATTTATGATAACTTTATGTTTTCCTTCTCATGTAAATGCAGTGCAAGAGGTAACTAAAAGCGGTGAAGTAGTAGATCATATAACTGGGCTGGATATTGAAGATCATTTTGCATATATAGAGAAAATATATACAGGTGATAAACCTGATATGTATATTATAAGTAAATTTGTTCAAGGATACCCCACTGATAGCTTTATCTTAAAAAATACTATAAAGACTAATAGAGGAACTCAAGAGCCACACACGGTTACACTTAATAAGGATCAATTTATAGAAAGTGAAAAGAAACGTGATTACGAGCTGTATAACTCGCGGATACGCCATACACTGACAAATATAAAATATCTTGATGATAATGTGAGCGCAGAGGTTTCATATACTTCTTTGTATCAGGGCAAAATGAAAAAATTTATTAAGGGTGAAGGTGTGGTTTTTCTGGATTTTAAATCTCTTTCTGTATGCACTAATATTATGCTCTTTGTTGATAGTAAAATCAAAGGAAAGAAAGCTAATTGTACGACAGAAATTATTTATGGCGATCCAGTAACGGCTAAGTAGGGTTTTATAAAATGACATATAATATAAATTTATTGAATAAGGCAAAACGCCACCCCGAAAAACAAAAAAACCCTGATAGACCAGCAGGACGCAAGCCAGATTGGATTAGAGTTCCTGCACCTCAAGGAAAAATCTATTCTGAAACTCAGGATATTATGCGTAAGCAAAAACTGACCACTGTATGTGAGGAGGCAGGTTGCCCTAATATAGGTGAGTGTTGGCAGCAAAAGCATGCTACATTTATGATACTGGGTGAAGTCTGTACCAGAGCATGTGCGTTTTGTAATATTGCAACAGGTAAGCCTGAAGATGTTGATAAGTTAGAGCCATTACGTATTGGTGTTGCAGTGATGCAAATGGGGCTTAAACATGTTGTTGTTACAGCCGTTGACCGCGATGATTTAAAAGATGGTGGAGCAGGTCATTTTGTTAAAACTATTCAGGCTATTCGAATGAAAAGCCCCAAAACAACTATTGAAATTTTACCTGGTGATTATAAAGGTAGAATTGAAGATATAGACCATGTAATAGCTGGAAAACCCGATGTTTTTAATCATAATTTAGAAACTGTTCCGCGGCTTTACCCGACAATTAGGCCAGGTGCTCGTTATTTTCGATCCTTACGTTTATTGGAGAGGGTAAAAGATGTTGACCCTACTATGTTTACTAAGTCAGGAATGATGGTTGGTCTTGGTGAAACTAGGGAAGAAGTTGCGCAAGTCATGGACGACATGCGCGCGGCAAAAATTGACTTTATTACCATTGGTCAATATTTACAACCTACCCCTAAGCATGCTCAAATTATGAAATGGTGGACACCTGAGGAATTTAAGGAGCTTGAGAGTATGGCAAGAGCCAAAGGCTTTCTTATGGTTTCTGCAACTCCGCTTACTCGCTCTTCGCATCATGCAGGCGATGATTTCAGAAAGCTGAAAGAAGCACGCGATAAAAAATATGGTACAAGCTTAGCAGCAGCGGAATAAGCATATAAATGACAACCCACGCAGAAAAGCGCAATTTACCATATACTCCACAACAACTTTTTGATCTTGTTGCTGATGTTGGTAGTTACCCTGATTTCTTGCCTTGGTGTATTTCTTGCGGAATTAAGAATAAACAAGATAATATAATTTATGCCGACCTTGTTATTGGCTATAAGATGATACGGGAGGAATTTGGCTCTAAGGTTACTCTTAATTCCCCATCTCATATCCATGTTGAATATCTATCAGGGCCAATGAAATATCTTTCCAACCATTGGAAATTTATTGAAGAGGACGATGGATCTTGTACTATAGATTTCTTTGTAGATTTTGAGTTTAAAAACAGGATTTTACAAAATCTTATGGGTGTCTTTTTTGGAGATGTAGTAAGACGTATGGTTGGTGCGTTTGAGGGGCGAGCAAAGGATTTATATGGCGTTAACGGTCTTAATCAAAAGAGTTAGAGCTTTTTCACAAGCGGCTTTTCTGATTTCTTGGCGGTTTCCAGAGAAGTTACATTCAGCTATTACGGGTTCTCTTCCCCTTACTCCAGTAGAAATATAAACTAGTCCGACAGGTTTATTATCAGCATCTCCCGCAGGGCCTGCAATGCCAGTTATTGATACGGCAATATCCGCATTTGAGTTATCCAAAGCACCTAAAACCATAAATTCAGCGCATTGGGAGCTAACCGCGCCATAATTATCAATGATATTCTCGGGTACTGATAATAGTTCCTCTTTAGATTGGTTAGAGTAGGTAACAAATCCGCGCTCAAAAACCTTTGATGAGCCAGCTCTTGCGGTTATAGCAGAGCTTAACATACCTCCAGTGCAGCTTTCGGCAGTAACAACCCTCA
>Ga0316209_1001049_pt1 | contig 33795 bp, 31 predicted proteins | sample 6monopyrite_MG_FD_204945 | JGI IMG/M metagenome (GOLD analysis project Ga0316209, IMG submission 204945) | Microbial mat bacterial communities from mineral coupon in-situ incubated in ocean water Damariscotta River, Maine, United States -... | ecosystem: Environmental > Aquatic > Marine >...
TTTGAGAGGCAAGGGGAGATTTGAGAGGCAAGGGGAGATTTGAGAGGCAAGGGGAGATTTGAGAGGCAAGGGGAGATTTGAGAGGCAAGGGGAGATTTGAGAGGCAAGGGGAGATTTGAGAGGCAAGGGGAGATTTGAGAGGCAAGAGGATGTTTGAGAGGTAAAACAAAACTCAAGGCCACAGATATCTTAATTTATGAAAAAAACACCACCCTAAATAAGTAAATTGTAATAGAGACTGTCATAGAAGTTTGCTATAATCATCCGGATTTTTACACGATTTTTCATAATTATTTCTTAGGCGGGAGCAGCTATTCATTGGTTGCTCCCGTTTTGTATGTTTAGCGGAGGCATAATGAGTCAAAAAGCGCTGTTAGCGTTAGCAGATGGTAGCCTGTTCTGGGGTTTATCCATTGGTGTTTCCGGGGAGTCTTCAGTCGGTGAGTGTGTTTTCAATACCGCCATGACAGGCTATCAGGAGATTCTCACCGATCCCTCTTATGCAAGACAAATAGTCACCCTCACTTATCCACATATTGGGAATACCGGTATTTGCTCTGGCGATGAAGAATCTGGGCAGGTACATGCGGCGGGTCTGGTGATTCGTGATCTGCCACTGGTGGCGAGTAACTGGCGCAGTGAAATGACGCTGTCTGAGTATCTGAACAAACATAGTGTGGTTGCCATTTCAGATATTGATACTCGTCGACTGACTCGAATTCTGCGTGAGAAAGGCGCACAAAATGCCTGCATCGTGGCGGCCAGGAGTGAAGACGATCATATCGATGAAAAAGCCGCTGTTGAAAAAGCCAAAGCCTTTGCGGGTTTAAAAGGCATGGATCTGGCAAAAGAAGTGACCACCGAAAAATCATTCGAATGGACACAGGGCAGCTGGGAAGTTGATAGTAATGCCCATAAACAATTTGATGCAAAAGATTTACCTCGCCATGTAGTGGCTTACGATTTCGGTATCAAACGCAATATTTTAAACATGCTGGTGGATCGCGGTTGCAAAGTGACCGTGGTACCTGCAAAAACACCCGCAGCGGATGTACTGGCTATGAACCCGGACGGTGTGTTTTTATCCAACGGCCCCGGCGATCCGGAGCCCTGCGATTATGCGATAGCCGCTATTAAAGAAGTTTTAGAGACTGATACACCCATATTCGGCATTTGTCTGGGCCATCAGTTACTGGCATTGGCCTGTGGTGCACAAACCGAAAAAATGAAATTCGGACACCATGGTGCGAATCATCCGGTGCAGGATACAAAAACTAAAACCGTGATGATTTCGAGCCAGAACCACGGCTTCGCAGTCAACGAAAAATCTCTGCCGGATAACTTAAAACCAACGTATCGTTCACTGTTCGATGGATCATTACAGGGAATACACCGCACGGATAAACCCGCGTTTGGTTTTCAGGGACACCCGGAAGCCAGCCCCGGGCCACATGATGTGTCACCGGTGTTTGATCATTTTATTGAGTTGATTGAGAAAGCTTAATACTAAAAGCAAAAGCAGGTTGTCCGCAAATGGACGCAAATGAACGCAAAATTTTTACAGGGAGTGAAAATACGTTATGTCTAAGACATTATCTGAGCGGGTTATTGGTTGTGCATTTGAAGTCAGCAGCAGGTTAGGTGCTGGTTTTTTAGAGGCCGTATATGAAAATGCTCTATGTGTAGAGCTTACAAGAAATGGAATTCAGTTTGAGCAACAAAAGCCGATAGATGTGATTTACCGAGATACGGTTGTTGGTTTTTATGTGGCTGATTTGCTCGTTGAAGAGAAACTTTTAGTGGAAATGAAAGCACTCAATCAGTTTACTCAACAGCATGATGCACAAGTAATGAATTATTTAAAGGCGACAGAATTAACCGTCGGTTTGCTTTTGAATTTTGGTACACCAAAACTAGGTATTCGCCGCATAGTCTGGCAATACAATGAGACTGAGAGAATATAAATTGAAACTATTTGCGTTTATTTGCGTTCATTTGCGGACACCAATGCTTTTATCGTTTAAGGGTTTATCTAATGCCTAAACGCACCGACATAAAAAGTATTTTAATTATCGGCGCAGGCCCTATCGTTATCGGCCAGGCCTGTGAGTTTGATTACTCCGGTGCGCAGGCCTGTAAAGCTTTGCGCGAAGAAGGCTTCCGGGTGATTCTGGTAAACTCCAATCCGGCCACCATTATGACCGACCCGGACATGGCGGATGCAACTTACATCGAACCCATTCAATGGGAAACCGTCGCACGCATTATCGAAAAAGAAAAGCCCGACGCTTTGCTACCCACCATGGGTGGGCAGACAGCGCTGAACTGTGCGCTGGATTTAGACCGCGAAGGTGTGCTGGAAAAATTTAATGTTGAAATGATCGGGGCGCAGAAAGAAGCCATCGACATGGCGGAAGATCGCGAGAAATTTAAAATTGCGATGGAAGAAATTGGCCTGGATATGCCCCGCGCCGCAGTGGCACACAGCCTGGAAGAAGCTTTTCAGGTACAGGCGATGGTCGGTTTTCCGACCATTATTCGCCCGTCATTTACGATGGGAGGATCCGGTGGTGGTATTGCTTATAATAAACAGGAATTCGAAGAAATCTGTAAGCGTGGGCTGGATTTATCACCGACGAAAGAATTGCTGGTTGAAGAATCGATTCTCGGCTGGAAAGAATACGAAATGGAAGTGGTGCGTGACAAAAATGATAACTGCATTATTGTCTGTTCCATTGAAAATTTAGACCCGATGGGCATACACACCGGTGACTCAATTACGGTTGCGCCGGCGCAAACTTTAACGGATAAAGAATTCCAGATTATGCGCGATGCTTCATTAAAAGTGTTGCGTAAAATTGGTGTTGAAACCGGTGGTTCAAATGTACAGTTTTCGGTGAATCCGGACGATGGCCGCATGACCATTATTGAAATGAATCCGCGGGTATCTCGCTCCTCTGCACTGGCGTCAAAAGCCACTGGTTTTCCGATTGCAAAAATTGCAGCGAAACTGGCGGTGGGGTATACGCTGGACGAACTTAGTAACGACATTACCGGTGGTGCAACGCCCGCATCATTCGAACCGTCTATTGATTATGTGGTAACAAAAATTCCACGTTTCACGTTTGAAAAATTCCCACAGGCTGAAAACCGTTTAACCACCCAAATGAAATCCGTGGGTGAAGTGATGGCGATTGGCCGTACCCTGCAGGAGTCTTTACAAAAAGCCCTGCGTGGGCTGGAAATTGGGGTTGATGGTTTCAGTGAAATTTTACCCGAAGGTCTGTCGGAAAAAGAAATTGAAACCATTTTGCGCAAGGAATTACAGCAACCGGGCGCGGATCGTATCTGGTATCTGGCGGAAGCTTTCCGGCACGGTATGGATTATGAAACGATTCAGCAGTTAACCTTTATTGATCCGTGGTTTTTAGTGCAAATTCAGGACATTATTAATGACGAAGAAAAGTTGCGCACGCGCAAGTTAACCGACATTGATAAAGCTGAAATGTTCCAGCTAAAACGCAAAGGTTTTGCGGATCGTCGCATGGCGGCATTAATGGATGTATCAGAACATACCGTGCGCGCACATCGTCAGTCTTTAAATATACGCCCGGTTTATAAGCGGGTTGATACCTGTGCCGCAGAATTTTCGACAGAAACTGCCTATCTTTATTCTACCTACGAACAGGAGTGCGAAGCGCAACCCAGCGACAGGGAAAAAATTGTGGTGCTGGGGGGCGGGCCAAACCGAATTGGTCAGGGTATTGAGTTTGATTACTGTTGTGTACACGCGGCCCTTTCGATGCGCGAGGATGGTTATGAAACCATTATGATTAACTGTAATCCGGAAACCGTGTCTACCGATTTTGATACCTCGGACCGTTTATATTTCGAGCCGCTAACACTGGAAGATGTGCTGGAAGTTTTAGATTTAGAAAAACCCAAAGGCGTTATTGTGCAGTACGGCGGGCAAACCCCGTTAAAACTGGCGCGTGATCTGGAAGCCGCGGGTGTACCGATTATTGGCACCTCGCCGGACAGAATTGATTTAGCGGAAGACCGTGAAAGATTCCAGCAGTTAATTCAAAAGCTGGGCCAAAAACAGCCACCAAATCGTCTGGCAAGATCGGCCGAAGAAGCGGTGGGGCTGGCCGAAGAAATTGGTTACCCGATTGTGGTTCGCCCATCCTATGTACTGGGTGGCCGTGCAATGGAAATTGTACATAATGAAACGGATTTAGCCCACTACATGAAAACGGCTGTGAGTGTATCGAATGATGCACCGGTATTGCTGGATCATTTTTTAGATGCAGCCGTTGAAGTGGATGTGGATGCAATCTGTGATGGCAAAGATGTGTTGATCGGTTCGATTATGGAACATATAGAACAGGCCGGTGTGCACTCTGGTGACTCCGCATGTTCATTGCCACCGTACAGTTTATCAAAAGAAATTCAGGACAGATTACGCGAGCAGACAAAAGAAATTGCGCTTGAAATGCAGGTGGTTGGATTAATGAATATCCAGTTCGCCATCCAGAATACTGGGCAGGGTGATGAAATTTATATGCTCGAAGTAAACCCACGTGCATCCAGAACCGTACCGTTTGTTTCAAAAGCGATTGGTGTGCCTTTGGCGAAAGTTGCAGCAAGATGTATGGCGGGAATTTCGCTGAAAGAGCAGGGTGTAACAGAAGAAGTTATTCCGGATTATTATTCGGTAAAAGAATCGGTATTTCCGTTTGTTAAATTCCCCGGTGTTGATCCTTTGCTCGGCCCAGAAATGAAATCAACCGGTGAAGTGATGGGGGTTGGCCGAACCTTTGGTGAAGCGTTTGCGAAAGCGCAATTAGGTGCAGGCGTAATTTTACCCACATCCGGAAAAGTATTTGTGAGTGTACGTGAACGTGATCACAAAGCCGCAGTTGAAGTCGGTGCTATGTTAAACGAGCTGGGCTTCGAAGTTGTTTCTACTCGGGGTACCGCAGCAAAATTAAATGAAAACGGTGTTGAATGCACAATCGTAAATAAAGTGTATGAAGGTCGGCCACACATTGTTGATATGATTAAAAATGATGAAATCGCTTTAATCATTAATACAACGGAAGGCAAACAGGCGATATCGGATTCGTTTACAATTCGTGCTGCTGCGCTGCAACATAAAGTCAGTTACACAACAACCATTGCTGGTGCTAAAGCAACCTGTATGGCGTTAAAATCTCAGTCAACCGACGTTAATCGTTTGCAGGATTTGCATAAAGAAATTGCAGGTTGAGGTTGTCACTTAGCCCCTCGCTTAAAAAAAGAGGAAAATTTTAATCCCCCTCTTTAGCAAAAAGGGGTTAAGGGAGATTTGAAAAGTTTCTGTCATAATACACCAGTAAAAAGTATTAAGTCGGAACACAAAAAATCCCTCTCAGTAGCTCGCTTTATATTTTATTGTAAACTTGTTAACTTATTTAAATATATGCATTCCCTTTTACTAAGGGAAAGTATATTGATCTCCCTTTTACAAAGGAGGGAGAATTTATCTCATAGGAGATTACGAAGTGGATAAAGTACCCATGACCGTCCGTGGTTCAAAAATGCTAATGGACGAATTAAAGCAATTAAAAACAGTTGATCGTCCACGAATTATTGAAGCTATTGCTGTTGCACGTGAACACGGCGACTTAAAAGAAAATGCGGAGTATCATGCGGCGCGTGAACAACAGAGTTTCTGTGAAGGTCGTATAAAAGAAATTGACGGTAAGCTGGGTGTGGCTGTCGTCATTGACGTTACAAAGCAAAATGCAGAAGGAAAAGTTATTTTTGGTGCCACCGTCGATTTAAGCGATGAAGAAGCCGGCGAAGAAATCACCTATCAAATTGTCGGTGAAGACGAGGCGGATATTAAAGCCAATATGATTTCAGTAAATTCGCCGATTGCCCGTGCGCTCATTGGCAAGTCGGAAGGTGATGTGGCTGAGGTTAAAACGCCCGGTGGCATTCGTGGGCTGGAGATTGTTGAGGTGCATTATATTTAACGCTCAAAATCGAAATTTATAAGTTTCAGGGCGGGTGTTTGGAGAAAATCCGGATTTAAGTGCAGCCTTTATTTTGCAAATACCATAATATTTTTGTGAAATAAATAGACTTTCATTCTTAAAACTACTAAAACCTACTTAGAGTTAAAAATCAATCAGTTAACATCAAGGGAAAACTTAAGGTATTAAGTGTGAAACATGGTTAAAGAATTATGATAAATAAAGAAGTCTTACACAAAAAAGTACATGTGCTTGAGAAGGATGAAGGTGCAGGGCAAACCGTTCAGCTGGTCAGTGTTGACGCTACTTATGATGACGAAATAAGCCTGATTGATTTATGGCTGGTGCTGACCAAGCGACGCAATGTTTTTTTGGCCATTGTTCTGGTTTTTTTAGTGGCGGGGATTACTTTCGCGCTCATTAAACCTGCGGTATACAATTATAGTGCCGTGCTGCAAATTGGTGTAATGACCGGGGATAGTAATGACGCCGCACCCGGCTTTATCGAACCACCGGCAAATGTGCTGGAAAAACTAACCAAAAGTTACATCCCTCTGGTTTTAACAACCTATCTTAAAGATCACCCGGAATTAAAATCTGCGCCAAAAGTGAAGGCGAGTATGGCCAAAAAAAGTGATTTAATTAGCATTGAAATTCGGGGTCAGGAAAATAAATCAGCTGAATACCAGGCTATTTTGCAGAATATTATTGGCTATATTCAGCAAAATCATCAGCCGCAGATGGACATAGCCAAAAATAAAATTGAGCTGGCTCGGCAAAAAGAAATGATCGGGATGTCAGTACTTAAAAATCCTCTGACATTAAAACAAAAGCAAAATCAGCTGGAAATAGATCTGTTGCAAACCCGTATTAAAATGGATAATTTAAAAGATCAGCGTTTAACCCGTATAACCAAGCAGCAACTGGTTACGCAGAAAAAAGAACAAAATAATAAGCTGGCAGGGCTGGCTGATGAGCATAAGCGACTGGCCTCTGAATTAGCGCGTTTAAAAGATGTGGATCGTTTACTGGAAAAGCGTATTGCTGAGCTGTCTGCAACAGTTACCAATGAACTGAAAAACCGTCAGGTTTCAGTCAGTAATATTAATACCGGACCGGAAGCGATGACAGTGCTATTGCTTGATAATCAAATTCAAAGTAATCGAAATCAGTTAGCCAGTCTGGAAGAGCGTCTCGATATCAAGCAGCCTGGTCTGCGCGAAAAATTAAATAATCAGTTAAAGGCCAATACACGGTCACAGGAGTTTCATCAGAAATTGTTGACTGATATTACTAGTCAACTTCAAAAAATAGATATAGATAATGATCATGAGCTGCAACAATTATCTGAAAAGCAGTCAGGTTTTCAACTTGGGCTGGATAAGATGCAGCTAGAACATCAAAATAATATACTTATTCAGCAACAGAAAATTGATGATATTAACTTTAAGTTAAAAGGGCTCAGGGATACCCAGCCACTGACCCGTCCAATGCAGTCACTAGAGCCGGTGGGAACCGGTAAAAAAATAATAGTGATTATTTCGCTTATGGCGGGTTTATTTGTGGCTGTGTTCAGTGTGTTCTTTTTAGAGTTCCTGTCAAAAGTGAAAGAGAAAACACAGCAGGCATGAACTTAAGCTTGGGCTTAGCCTGGGCTTAGGTGTTCAGGTAGAAAAAATCTAAGGATGCCGCTATTCAATCTTATAGCGGCGAAGATTTTTTGAGTTTTATTAATGCTACTTTTTGGGCAATTCAATTTTCGGGTTTTTAGTATTACGGCGAAATAAGGTTAATGTTTTGCCAATGGCTTTCACTTTTTCAGCGGATGCGCTTTTTAGTATCTTATTAATTATTTCGTCGCGGCTTTCCCGGTCGTCTCCGGCTATCTTGATTTTCACCAGTTCATGGTGATTAACCGCAATTTCAAGCTCTTTAAGCACATTTTCAGTAAGCCCATTCTGACCGACCATAATAACCGGCTTGAGGTTGTGGGTGAGTGTTACAAGGTATTTGATCTGGTGTTTAGAAAGGGGCATATAGTGTACAATCATTAGTAGGGATATTGATAAATGTCGGCTAGTACTAACCGGCCTGGAGGATATCATTATATACTAAATAATACCCCCGGTTGTTAAAAGTCTGGTATTGGGGGTCGGAGTCAATGCCAGTAAGTTAAGAGTTAAGTCATTGAATAAAATACTTTTTATTTGTATTGCCCCCCTCTTTGGAAAAGAGGGGTTGGGGGAGATTTAGAACATATCAGGTTTTTATTCTATATTAATAGTATTAAAAATCTGGAAGTTTTTAAATCCCCCTCATTCCCCCTTTTTCTAAGGGGGAGGCATAACAAAAATTTGGACTATTTTTTATCCATATCAATGACTTAACTCTTAACTTACTGGCATTGGGGTCGGAGTGGGAGTGGGAGTGGGAGTGGTATTGTACTGAACGCTAGAGGCCAGGTGGTATATGAGTGCAATGGCGTACGATGTAAATATAAGTTGGGTATGATGAAAAGCGAAAAGAATGATCGAGAAAATATCCGCCTTATTGATTCCCCGTCAATTGCAGGTTCCTCATTACGTTATATTATGGTCGATTCGGTGCAGGATGATGAAATCAGTCTTTTAGATATATGGCTGGTTCTGGTCAAGCGTCGCTCGCTGTTTCTTTCTCTGGTTTTGCTGGCTCTGTTAATCGGGGTGTCCGCTGCTTTAACCTTGCCGATAAAATACAATTACTCAACCACACTGGAAATTGGCGGGTTCTCTTATGACGGCCAGGGGAGGCTGGTGCTTGTTGAATCACCCTCCAGTGTGCTGGCTAAATTAAAACAGAGTTATATTCCTTTTGTAACCCAGGCTTATCTGCAGGAAAACCCTGAATTTGAAGGGGGTGCTGTGATTAATGCCAAACTGGAAAAAAACAGTAATATTATATTGATAGATATTAGTGGTATTGAAAAATACAGAAATATTTATGTGCAATTACTTAATTCGATTGTTGATCAGATAAAGCAGGATCATAAAAGAATTTCATTATTAAAAGTTAAAGACCTTGAGCTTTCACAGTATAAATTGAAAAATCAGATTAGCGTATTAAAGAATGAAGAGCAGCATATACAATCGCAAATCGGGCGTCTTGATAAAAAAGAGCTTTTGTTAAAGGATAGAATTAAAGAGACCCGCTATCAGTTAAAAGTATCTACCAAAGCTAAACAGAATGTAGCGGGTGCGAAGGGCGACGAAAAGGCTTTATCGTTACTGATGGTGGATAATGATATTAGATCAATGCGTTCGATATTGGCTGATCTTGAAGAAGAGCTGCAGATAACGCTGGAAAATAGTCGTGAAGTAATATTTGCTAAGCTGACAAAAAATCAGCAGATGCAGGGGCAAACAAATATGGCGATACAAAAGCTGGCGGTAGAATTAGATAATCTGCTGGAGACCCGGGCAATTACTGAGCCCATGCAATCCATCAAACCGGTGGGGGTGGGTAAAAAGTTGATCGTGATTATATCGCTGGTGGGGGGCATGTTTATCGGCTTGTTTGCGGTGTTTTTTGTTGAGTTTCTGAGTAAGGCCAGACAGCGCTCTGCGGAACAATAATGCCTGATTTTATAAAAATAGACTGATCCTGTGGCAAGAAGTAAATCCAGCAAAAATTGGCTAAACGAGCATTTTAATGATGAATATGTCAAGCAGTCTCAAAAAGACGGTTATCGCTCCCGCGCAGTTTATAAACTAAAAGAAATCGACGAAAAAGATTATTTAATTAAGCCCGGCAGCACGATTATTGACCTGGGTGCAGCCCCGGGTAGTTGGTGTGAATACGTGGTGCGACGCCTGAAAGGCAAGGGTCGGGTTATTGCGCTGGACATACTTCCAATGGATCCAATGGATGGGGTTGAGATTATTACGGGTGATTTTCTTGAAGATGAAATTTTTGAACAATTATTAAATACCCTTGGATCCGATCAGCCAGACCTTGTAATTTGCGATATGGCCCCCAATATGAGTGGACAACAGGCAGTGGATATTCCCCGAGCCATGTATATGGCGGAGCTGGCGCTGGATTTATCGCAACAGGTACTGAAACCTGGTGGCGGTTTGCTGGTCAAACTTTTTCAGGGTGAAGGCTTTGATGGATATATAAAGCAGATGCGTGAGCATTTTAGCCGTGTGGTGATGCGTAAGCCTAAGGCGTCGCGACCACGCAGTAAGGAAGTATATGGACTGGCTAGTGGGTTTAAAGGTTTAAAGGTTAAAAGCTAAATTCCCCTCAATCCCCCTTTTTCTAAGGGGGAGGCTTTTGTCTCCCCTCTTAGAAAAAGAGGGGTTGGGGGAGATTTTAGTTTAATGAACTTCAAGGCCAGTAGTGATTTAAGGCCACTAGTGATTTAAACTGGCATTTGTCCATCCTGTGTAGTACTTTTATTATTAATGTTTAATCTAACCGAGGTGTTGTCTTGAACGACCTGGTCAAAAATTTAATTCTATGGGGTGTTATCGCCCTTATTCTGCTATCTGTATTCAGCAATTTCTCTCAACGGGCGAATAAAGAAGCTGAGTTCGCTTATTCTGATTTCACCTCAGAAGTCAAAAATGGCAACGTCTCGGAAGTGATTATAGCCGGGCGTAAAATCACCGGTAAAACCCGTGATCTGAAAGCATTTAGTACGTATAGCCCTGAAACAGACAATACTGCCATGCTGGGTGTATTGCTTGAAAATAATGTGCGCATTGTGGCTCAAGAGCCGGAACAGCCTTCGCTGTTGATGAATATCTTTATTTCATGGTTCCCGTTCCTGTTGTTGATCGGTATCTGGATTTTCTTTATGCGTCAGATGCAGGGCGGCGGCGGTGGCCGTGGTGCCATGTCGTTTGGCAAAAGCAAAGCCCGCATGCTGGGTGAAGAAGAAATTAAAACCACATTTGCCGATGTGGCGGGTGTTGAAGAAGCTAAAGAAGAAGTTGGCGAGCTGGTTGAGTTTTTGCGAGATCCCGGTAAGTTTCAGAAACTCGGTGGGCAGATTCCCCGGGGCGTGCTGATGGTGGGTTCACCGGGTACCGGTAAAACCCTGCTGGCGAAAGCCATCGCGGGTGAAGCCAAGGTGCCGTTCTTTACGATTTCCGGTTCAGACTTTGTTGAAATGTTTGTGGGTGTGGGTGCGTCCCGCGTGCGTGACATGTTCGAGCAGGCTAAAAAGCATGCTCCCTGCATTATTTTTATTGATGAAATTGATGCGGTGGGTCGCCACCGTGGTGCGGGTGTTGGTGGGGGTCACGATGAGCGTGAGCAGACATTGAACCAGCTACTGGTTGAAATGGATGGTTTTGAAGGTAATGAAGGCGTTATTGTTATTGCCGCAACCAACCGTCCGGATGTGCTTGACCCTGCGTTGCTACGCCCTGGCCGATTTGACCGTCAGGTTGTTGTGCCGCTGCCGGATGTGCGTGGCCGTGAGCAAATTCTTAAAGTACATATGCGTAAACTGCCGGTGGCTGAGGATGTGAAACCATCGTTGATTGCCCGTGGAACACCGGGATTCTCAGGTGCGGATCTGGCTAATCTGGTTAATGAAGCCGCGCTGTTTGCTGCCCGTGAAAACTGCAAAGAAGTGTTTATGGATCAGTTTGAGCGTGCTAAAGATAAAATCATGATGGGCGCTGAGCGTAAGTCTATGGTGATGTCGGAAGATGAGAAGAAACTCACCGCCTATCACGAGGCAGGACACGCGATTGTAGGGCGTCTGGTAATGGATCATGATCCGGTTTATAAAGTCAGCATTATTCCCCGTGGCCGTGCTTTGGGTGTGACGATGTTCCTGCCGGAAGAAGACCGTTACAGCTACAGCAAGCGTCGCCTTGAAAGCTCAATTGCCAGTTTATTTGGCGGACGCCTGGCGGAAGAGCTAATTTTTGGACTGGATAATGTAACGACCGGTGCATCTAATGATATTGAGCGTGCAACGGATATTGCTCGTAACATGGTAACCAAATGGGGACTGTCGGAAAAACTGGGGCCGCTGGCCTATTCTGAAGATGAGGGTGAAGTGTTTCTGGGGCGTTCAGTGACCCAGCATAAAAACCTTGCAGACGATACTGCGCGGATTATCGACGAAGAAATTCGTGATGTCATTGATCGTAATTATAAGCACGCTGAAAAATTGCTGAAAGATAATATGGATATTCTGCACGCGATGTCAGATGCACTTATGAAATATGAAACCATCGATGCGGATCAAATTGGCCAGTTGATGGAGCGTAATGAAGTGAGTCCGCCAAAGGACTGGAGCGATGATGATAGTGGTTCATCTACGCCTTCTTCCAATGCTAAAAAAGAAGCTAAAAAAGAAGATAAGGGTGACGGGTCTATCGGTGGCCCCGCAAGCCTGCATTAAAATTTGAGTGCAGGTTTTTAGTCTTAATCTTTAGTCTTAATCTAATGGGGCGTCCTTTTTCATGGGGCGCCTTTTTTTATGATCCATTTTTGTTAATGAACAGTAATTAGTTTAAATATGATGAATCACTTCTCTTCCCTGTTGTTGTCGGATAAATCGCTGATTATGGGTGTCCTGAATACCACCCCGGATTCATTTTCAGATGGCGGACGATTTTTGTCAGTTGAGTCAGCACTGGCGCAGGCCCTGACCATGTGTGAGCAGGGCGCCGATATTATTGATGTGGGAGGGGAGTCGACCCGTCCGGGTGCGCAGGAGGTTTGCGTTAAAGATGAAATTAAACGGGTGGTGCCGGTTATCGAGTCCATACGTCAGCACAGTGGCGTGTGTATTTCAATTGACACCAGCAAGCCCGAAGTGATGGGGGCGGCGATCGCGGCGGGTGCAAATCTGGTTAATGATGTTAATGGCCTGCGCGCACAGGGGGCGTTAACTATCTGTGCCGAGTTAAAAATACCTGTTTGTGTGATGCATATGCAGGGCGAGCCGCGTACTATGCAGGCAAATCCGGTTTATCATGATGTGGTTGATGATATAAAATTATTTTTTGAGCAACGCATTCAGGCTTGTGTTGAAGCGGGTATTGGGCGGCAAAATATCATACTCGACCCGGGTTTTGGATTTGGTAAGTCACTGCAGCATAATTTGCAGTTATTAAAAAGATTGAATGAATTTCAGGTATTTGACTTACCGCTACTCGCGGGTTTATCCCGCAAGAGTATGCTGGGTAAAATACTCAATGATGCGCCGCCGGAACATCGCCTGTATGCCAGTCTGGCCGCCGCGGTGCTGGCAAGAAACAACGGTGCAAAAATTATTCGGGTACATGATGTAAAGCCCACTGTGGACGCGCTTAAAGTTTGTGATGCGATGTTGGCTGTGTGAAAATGCAACGCGCTTGCTGACGATGCCCGGTCGCGAGCTGAAGATCGCTCCTGCATGTTATGTTTGCAGCAGACATTAACTTTAGCTGACGAAGGGGCGCTAGAAATTTAAGATAATGATGTATGGAAAATAAAATGGCAAAAAAGTATTTTGGAACAGATGGTATTCGTGGTCGTGTTGGTAAAGGTCAGATGACACCCCAGGCGGTAATGAAATTAGGCTGGGCCGTGGGCAAGGTGTTAGCTAACCGGGGGAATAATCTGGTTGTTATTGGCAAAGATACGCGTATCTCAGGCTATATGTTTGAGGCTTCCCTGGAAGCTGGCTTATCCGCCGCGGGCGTCGATTCAAAAATCATCGGGCCCATGCCAACCCCGGGCATTGCCTATCTTACTCGCACCTTGCGTGCTTCCGCGGGTATTGTAATTTCCGCATCCCATAATCCATTTTATGACAATGGCCTGAAGTTTTTCTCCGCCGAAGGCAGTAAGCTGCCGGATGATATCGAAAACGAAATTGAAGCCATGTTCGAAGCGGAAATGGAAACCGTCGACTCCGCCAATCTGGGTAAAGCCGAACGTATAGAAGATGCACAGGGGCGATATATTGAAGCCTGCAAAGCCACAATCCCCATGGGAACCTCATTTAAGGGGCTTAAAGTGGTGCTGGATTGTGCTAATGGTGCAACCTATCACATTGCTCCCAATGTATTTGCGGAGCTGGGTGCTGAGGTTATTACTATTGCGGATAAGCCCAATGGCATCAATATCAATGAAAATTGTGGCTCGACGCATCCCAATACACTGGCCGCCGCCGTGCTGCAAAATCAGGCGGATATTGGCATTGCCTTTGATGGTGACGGTGACCGCTTAATGATGGTGGATAGCAAAGGCCAGATCATCGATGGCGATGAAATTCTTTATATCATCACCAAAGCCAGATTGGCGGCGGGAGAGCCTCAGGGGGGGGTTGCCGGTACACTCATGAGTAATCTGGGGCTGGAGCTGGCCATAAAAGAATTAGGCCTGGAATTTGAGCGAACCCAGGTGGGTGATCGTTACGTGATGGAATGCTTACGTGACAGGGGCTGGTCTCTGGGGGGAGAAAACTCCGGGCACATTATTTGTCTGGATCGCACCACCACCGGCGATGGCATTGTGTCCGCTTTACAGGTTATGGCGTATCTTGCGGATTCTGGCGCGACACTGGTGGAGGCGCTGGCGGAAATGACCATGATGCCACAAATATTAATTAATGTGCCATTGCCGGTGAAAACCAACCCTATCGGTGAGCCGAAGGTGCAGCAGGCAGTAGAGGCTGTAGAGAAGCAGCTTGATGGCAGGGGTCGTGTGCTGCTGCGGGCATCCGGCACCGAGCCTTTAATCAGGGTTATGGTTGAGGGGGAAGAGGAAAAGCAGGTAACCGCTTTTGCTCAGCAGATAGCGGATGCGGTGTCGGCTTCAGTGGCACATGCTAATTCGCATTAAAAGGCGTTACTGGTTATTCGTTGTTAGTCTTTAGTCAAAAGCAGTTTCTCCTTATCGAGAAGCCGCTTTTTTGTTTTGCTTTTGACTCGTCACTAAAGACGGCTTGTTAGCTTGCAACAAACCTCTCGCCCCTATAAACTGTGCCCCCTTTAAAAACAAGAATATCGGAGTGCATCAATGCGCAAACCAATGGTAGCCGGCAACTGGAAAATGAATGGTACCTGTGACTCAGTAAAAGAACTGATTGCGGGCATTAAAGAAGGCATGGGTTCGGTCAATAATGCGCAAGTTGTGGTTTGCCCGCCTGCGGTTTTTATTCCCCGTGTATCCGGTGCGATTGATGGTTCAGCGATTCAGCTTGGCTCGCAAAACATATGCGATGCGGACGCAGGTGCATTTACCGGTGAAATTTCCGGTGCCATGCTGAAAGAAATTGGCTGTGAATATGCCATTATTGGTCACTCTGAGCGTCGTGCACTTTACGGCGAAAGTGATGAACTGGTTGCAAAGCGTTTTGCAGCAGCACGTCGTAACGGCTTAAAGCCCATTTTTTGCATTGGAGAAACGCTGGAAGAGCGTGAATCCGGTGTAACCAATGATGTATGTTCGCGTCAGATTGATGCAGTCATTGGATTAGAAGGTGTTGAAGCGCTGGCTGACGGCGTTATTGCCTATGAGCCTGTATGGGCTATTGGCACAGGTAAAACAGCATCTCCAGAGCAGGCACAGGAAGTTCATGCATTTATTCGCGGCAAAATTGCTGCACTTAATGCAGATGTGGCGGAAGGCCTGCAAATTTTATACGGTGGTTCAATGAACCCGGCAAATGCAAAAGAACTGATTGGACAACCTGATATTGATGGTGGTCTGATTGGTGGTGCATCGTTAAAGCCAGCCGATTTTCTAGCAATCTGCCAGGCGGCGGGTTAAGGGTAACTAAGTGATTTCAATTCTTCTTGTGGTTCAGGTATTTCTGGCGCTGGCTATTATTGGCCTGATTATGTTACAGCGCGGCAAAGGCGCTGATGCGGGCGCGGCACTCGGTGGCGGCGGTGGGTCTTCGGGCTCGGTGTTTGGCGCACAGGGCGCGGCAAATTTCCTAAGCCGTACGACCGCAATTCTAGCGGCGGCTTTTTTTATAAACAGTTTAGTTCTGGCGACGCTTTCGGCCCGTCTGCAATCTGATGTGACTTTAACCAGTGGTTCGGTAATTGAGCAATCAGTGGAATCACCTGCATCCGAAATACCGGCGGCAGAAATGCCGACTCCGGCCAGCGATGTCCCAGCGGCGGATGAAGCGGCGGATGAAGCGTCGGCTCCGAGCACTGCTCCGGCAAGCGACGTACCAGCAGCCGAAAAGTAATCCCGTCACGATCTGAAAATCTCTCCTACAGAATATACTGATGTAGGGGTGAGCTATGACCGATTGCACCTAAGTGCAATCGCAGCACGGCGAACGCCTGACAGGAAGTCAGGCCGGGCACGCTAAAAAGCGCAGCGAGGGCAGGAGGCCCGAACGCCCGTGAAAATAAATAAAGTAAAAACCGCCGATGTGGTGAAATTGGGTGAGCCGTGACCGATTGCACTTAATGTGCAATCGCAGCACGGCGAACGCCTGACAGGAAGTCAGGCCGGGCACGCTAAAAAGCGCAGAGAGGGCAGGAGGCCCGAGCGCCCATGAAAATAAATAAAGTAAAAACCGCCGATGTGGTGAAATTGGTAGACACGCCACCTTGAGGGGGTGGTGGGGAGACCCGTGCTGGTTCGACTCCAGTCATCGGCACCATTTAAACTTCCCCCTTAGCAAAAGGGGGGGAGCGAAGCGAGGGGGATTGTTATCTAAATCTCCTTTAGCCTCTCTTTTTGCAAAGAGGGGCAAAGTTCTAAAAGCGCATAACAATAATAAAAAATTGCACCACTATATTATAATATTATAAAAAAATTCTTGATCTAAAGCATCAACAAAACATTACGTCATATCAAAGACTAATAAATCTCACTTATCATGAGATACACATAATATGTGATGACATTCGCAGTCTTTTTTAATAGAGTCACGGTAGCAAAAAAATAATAAGAGCTTTACCTCGTCACTAATGACTGTGAGAAAATTATAAAATGCTCGAAAATTACATACCTGTTTTAATATTTTTATCTGTTGGCCTGTTCGTTGGTGTCATTATGATAGCCATGGGGGGCTTTATGCTGGCTCCCAGAAATCCAAACGAAGCAAAAAATTCTCCCTACGAATGCGGTTTCTCCGCGTTTGAAGATGCGCGCCTGAAATTTGATGTACGCTTTTATCTGGTCGCTATTTTATTTATTATTTTTGATTTAGAAATCGCCTTTTTATTCCCCTGGGCTATTGTGCTCGAAGATATCGGTTTATTCGGTATTGTCGCAATGGGTATATTCCTGGGCGTTCTGGTAATCGGTTTTATATATGAGTGGAAAAAAGGGGCACTAGAATGGGAATAGAAGGCATTCTGGAAAAAGGCTTTGTAACAACATCAGTTGATTCGGTTGTTAACTGGGCGCGCACCGGTTCCATGTGGCCAGTGACTTTTGGGTTAGCCTGCTGTGCAGTTGAAATGATGCAGGCGGGTGCAGCACGTTATGATCTCGATCGCTTCGGTATTATTTTTCGCGGATCACCACGCCAGTCGGATGTGATGATCGTCGCTGGCACACTCACCAATAAAATGGCGCCCGCATTGCGTAAAGTTTACGATCAAATGCCCGAACCTCGCTGGGTTATTTCCATGGGTTCCTGTGCTAATGGTGGTGGATATTATCATTACTCTTATTCAGTGGTGCGGGGTTGTGATCGAATTGTGCCTGTCGATATTTATGTGCCCGGTTGTCCGCCAACCGCGGAAGCATTAATTTACGGCATTATCCAGTTACAGAATAAAATTAAACGCACCTGTACCATTGCGCGGCAGGCTTAAAAAATGACAGCCATCGACCATTTATCAGCGCAACTTGCACAAACCTTCGGCGCAAAACTACAAAGCAATATTGTTGCATTGGGTGAAGTTACCATTGAAGTTGCCGCGAATGACTATTTAGGCGTGTGTGAAAAATTACGCGACGATGAAAACTTTGCTTTTGAAATTTTAATTGATTTATGCGGCGTTGATTATTCAGCTTACGGGCAGGTTGAATGGAAAACCAATGCCACCGGCAATGGTTTTAGCCGGGGCGTTGAAGTGGCGCAACATGGCCGTTTAAAATTCGGCGATGAATTACCTGAAAATAATTTTGATCAAAAACGTTTTGCGGTTGTTACACATTTATTATCGATAAAAAATAATCAGCGCTTACGGGTTCGCGTATTTGCTGAAGATGATGCTTATCCGGTGGTGAAATCGCTGATAGATATCTGGAACGGTGTTAACTGGTTTGAACGTGAAGCCTTTGATTTATTCGGTATTCATTTTGACGGCCATCCTGATTTGCGTCGCATCTTAACCGACTATGGTTTTGTCGGTCATCCATTTAGAAAAGATTTTCCGTTGTCAGGTCATGTTGAAATGCGCTACGACGAAGAACAGAAGCGCGTTATTTATGAGCCGGTGAGTATTGAGCCGCGTGTACTAGTGCCACGTGTAATAAGAGAAAGCACGAATCATAGTCATCCGTCTGCAAATGAAGATGCCAGTGCATCAACGAGTGAAGAATAGCCATGCCTGAAATTCGCAATTACACACTGAATTTTGGCCCCCAGCATCCCGCCGCGCATGGCGTGCTGCGTCTGATTCTGGAAATGGACGGTGAGGTGATTCAACGTGCTGACCCGCACATTGGTTTACTGCACCGCGCCACTGAAAAATTAGCCGAGTCTAAACCTTATAATCAAAGTATCGGTTATATGGATCGTCTCGATTATGTTTCGATGATGTGTAACGAGCATGGCTATATTTTAGCGCTGGAAAAATTACTCGGCGTTGAAGTGCCGCAACGTGCACAATATATTCGTGTTATGTTCGATGAAATTACGCGTCTGTTAAATCACCTGTTATGGATTGGCGCACACGGTCTGGATGTGGGCGCAATGACCATGTTTTTATATGCTTTCCGTGAGCGCGAAGATTTAATGGATGTTTATGAAGCGGTGTCCGGTGCGCGTTTGCATGCAACCTATTATCGTCCCGGCGGTGTCGCCCGTGACTTACCGGATTCGATGCCTTTGTACAAAGCATCAAAATGGCACAGTAAAAAAGAAGTCGATCGACTGAACGAAAACCGCTCCGGCTCGTTATTAGATTTTATCGAAGACTTTACCAAGCGGTTCCCAACGTATGTTGATGAGTATGAAACCTTATTAACTGACAATCGAATCTGGAAACAGCGTTTAGTTGATATTGCCATTGTTTCTCCCGAGCGTGCCATGCAATTAGGTTTTAGCGGGCCGATGTTACGTGGCTCCGGTATTGAATGGGATTTACGTAAAAAACAACCCTATGCCGTTTACGATAAAATGGATTTTGATATTCCCGTGGGTACTAATGGAGATTCCTACGACCGATATTTAGTGCGCATGGAAGAGATGCGTCAGTCGAATAGAATTATTAAACAATGTGTTGACTGGTTGCGGGTGAATCCGGGGCCAATTATAGCGCAGGATCATAAAGTGACACCACCGCGTCGCGAAGAAATGAAAGGTGATATGGAGTCATTAATTCATCACTTTAAATTATTTACTGAAGGTTACTGTTTGCCGAAGGGTGAAGCCTATGGCGCAGTTGAACATCCCAAGGGTGAGTTTGGTGTTTACTTAATGTCCGACGGCGCAAACAAGCCTTACCGCTTAAAAATTCGTGCGCCGGGCTTTGCGCATTTATCTGCGCTAGATGAAATGACACGGGGACACATGTTGTCTGATGTGGTTGCCGTTATTGGTACACAAGATATAGTATTTGGTGAAATAGACCGATGATGGTAATGCTTCAGCTCAGCACGGCATGGCTCCAGCTTTTTGTTGAAAAATGTGCATTTACATTTGTAAACTCACATTTTTCGCCTCAATCTGTAACCCTGCAGTGGCAATCTGAAGCGTTACAAAAAACAATGAATAATGATAATGACTGAAACAGAGAATATTTTATCAGCTCATACGCTGGAAGAAATTGCCGAGTGGGAATCACGTTACCCGCCGGAGCATAAAAAATCTGCATTGCTGGCAGCACTGAGTGCGGCGCAACATCAGAACAAAGGTTATTTAACCGTGCCTTTAATGGATGCGGTCGCGGAAAAGTTAGAGCTATCAAAAATAGAAGTTTACGAGGTCGCCAGCTTTTATTCCATGTACGAATTAAAGCCGGTTGGCCGACATAATGTTGCGGTATGCACCAATGTTAGCTGCATGTTAATGGGTTCCGATACCATCGTTTCACACCTTCAGAAAAAGCTGGGTATTAAGCTCGGTGAAAGCACAGACGATGGCCGTATCTATTTAAAAATTGAAGAAGAATGTCTTGCAGCCTGTGCCGGTGGCCCGATGATGCAGGTTGATCATAAATATTACACTGAACTCACCCCTGAAAAAGTGGATGAGATCATCGACGCGCTGGAGTAGGCATGGCTAACGAAGTATGTTACGCAACGCTGCAATTTGAAAGCGAACAATGGTCCTATGAAAACTATCTGAAAGTCGGTGGTTATCAGGCCTGGCAAAAAATCCTGGATGAAAAGTTATCGCCGGAAGACGTGATTGAAATTGTTAAAGCTTCGGGTTTACGTGGCCGGGGTGGGGCGGGTTTCCCCACTGGATTAAAGTGGAGCTTTATGCCCCGCAATGCCCCGGTACAAAAATACATTGTATGTAACTCGGATGAATCTGAACCGGGTACCTGCAAAGATCGGGATATTCTACGTTTTAATCCACACGCGTTAGTGGAAGGTATGTTGATTGCGGGTTACTGCATCGGTGCAACCGTGGGTTACAACTATATGCGCGGCGAGTTTATGGATGAAGTGTATAAACGCTTTTCCGACGCCGTAAAAGAAGCCTACGAAAAAGGTTATTTAGGCAAAAATATAAATGGTTCCGGTGTGGATTTTGATCTGTATCCGACGCTCGGTGCGGGTGCGTATATTTGCGGTGAAGAAACGGCACTATTAGAATCACTGGAAGGCAAAAAAGGCCAGCCAAGATTCAAGCCGCCGTTTCCTGCGAATGTGGGTTTATACGGAAAACCGACCACGATTAATAATACTGAATCACTCTCATCCGTACCGAGTATTGTGCGTGAAGGTGCCGAGTGGTTTAAGGCTTTCGGCGTTGAAAATTCTGGCGGTACAAAATGTTTTTCAGTTTCCGGACATGTGAATAAGCCAGGTAATTTCGAAGTCAATATGGGCATGCCGTTTAAAGAATTATTAGAACTTGCCGGCGGCGTAAAAGAGGGTCGACAGTTAAAAGCGGTTATCCCCGGTGGTTCATCGGTGCCGGTTGTACCCGCCGAGATTATGCTGCAAACCAATATGGATTACGATTCAATTACCAAAGTCGGCTCGATGTTAGGCTCCGGTGCATTAATAATTATGGATGACACCACGGATATGGTTAAAGTGCTGCAACGCTTATCGCGCTTTTATTATTCAGAATCCTGTGGTCAGTGCACACCGTGTCGTGAAGGTACCGGCTGGTTATATCGCATGCTATCCCGCATTGTTGAAGGTAAAGGTCAACTGGAAGACTTAGATAAGCTCGATGATGTCGCTGCAAAAATTGAAGGTCGCACCATTTGTGCACTGGGTGATGCGGCGGCGATGCCAGTGAGAAGTTTTATAAAACATTATCGGGAAGAATTTGAATATTATATTGAGCATAAATGTTCAATGGTTGCTAATAATGAAATCGGTGGAGCGGGCAAATAATGTCAGATGATTTAGTCACCTTTACCGTTAATGATATTGAGCTAACTGCGCCCAAAGGTTCAACGCTGATTAAAGCGACGGACAGGGCGGGGATTCATATTCCGCGTTTTTGTTATCACGATAAATTATCCATCGCGGCCAACTGCCGCATGTGTTTAGTGGACGTTGAAAAAGCCCCTAAACCGATGCCCGCCTGTGCAACCCCCATTATGGAAGGCATGGTGGTTTATACGCAATCGGCAAAAGCAATCGAAGCACAAAAATCCGTAATGGAGTTTTTATTAATTAATCATCCACTGGATTGCCCAATCTGCGATCAGGGTGGTGAGTGTGAATTGCAGGATTTATCGGTCGCTTACGGGGGTGACAAATCGCAGTACACCGATATTAAACGTGTTGTGTTTGATAAAGATATTGGTCCACTCATTCAAACCCATTTAACCCGTTGTATTCAATGCACCCGTTGTGTACGTTTTGGCGAAGAAATTGCCGGTATGCGTGAACTGGGAATGACAGATCGTGGCGATCGCGCACAGATTGGTACCTTTATTTCTAAAAGTGTTGATTCGGAAATGTCCGGTAATGTTATCGATATCTGTCCGGTTGGCGCATTAACGGCGAAGCCCTCAAGATTTTCCGGTCGTGCATGGGAAATGCAACAACACGCATCTGTGTCACCCCACGATAGCGTAGGTTCGAATTTATTTGTACATACCCTCGACGGAAAAGTAAATCGTGTAGTGCCCCGTGAAAACGAATCAATAAACGAAGTCTGGATCTCAGACAGGGATCGCTTCAGTTATAACGGTTTATACTCAGAAGATCGCGCCACTAAACCGATGATGAAGTTAAAAGGCGAGTGGATCGAAACCGACTGGAACACCGCATTAAAATATGCAATTGATGGTTTGCAGTTAGTGATTAAAGAAAACTCGGCGGATGAATTAGCCTGCTGGATTTCACCCAACGCAACTATTGAAGAGCATTATTTAGCGCAGAAATTATGTCGCGGCTTAGGCAGTAATAATATCGAGCACCGTTTAAGACAAACTGATTTTATCGATCAGGATTTCGCACCGGTAATGCCATGGTTGGGTAAGGAAATGGCATCCATTGAACGCCTGCAAGCGATCCTGTTAGTGGGTTCTCATATTCGTAAAGAACAGCCATTAATTGCGCACCGTTTTAGAAAAGCCTTCCGCCACCATCAGGTGAAAATTTCTGCAGTCAATCCGCGAAAATTTAATTGGCGCTTTAAAACCAGCAATGAATTAATTTCATCCGCCGAAGGCATGGTGGATAACCTGGCGGGCATTGCAAAAGCCGTCGGTGTTGAACAGGCAAATTTAAGTAGTCTGATTAATAATGTCGCTGTAGATGAAAGTCATAAGGCCATCGCTGAAGAATTAAAAACCGCCGCTGAAGCAGCAACGATTTTTGTGGGTAATATCGCCGCGCAGCATCCGCAGTTTTCAACATTGCGTGCACTTAGTCATGCGATTGCACAACACACCGGTGCAACGTTAGCGTACTTACCGGAAGCTGCAAATTCGGCAGGTGCCTGGTTAGCGGGGAGTGTGCCGCATCGTTTTGCCGGTGGCTCAAAATCAAATACGGCGGGTGCGAATATGTCAGACATGCTCGCGTCACCAAAGAAAGCCTTAATTACATTTAATATCGAACCCGAATTTGATGTGGCTAACCCATCCCAGGCGATGGCTGCTATAGACGCGGCGGATTTTAAGGTTGTTATAAACAATTACGCATCTGAAGCGATGAAAGATTATGCAGATGTGATTTTGCCTTTATCCGCATTCACAGAAACCTCTGGCACTTTTGTTAATGCGGATGGTTTCTGGCAGAGTTTTAAGGGTGCGGTTTCTCCTTTGGGTGAGTCGCGTCCGGGCTGGAAAATTTTACGCGTGCTCGCTAACCTGATGAACGTTGATGGTTTTGATTACATGTCATCGCAAGATGTGCGTAATGAAGTGAAACAGCAGTGCCGTGATTTACAGCTGGATAATGCTTTGTCTGTCGATGCGCCGTTTGCCGATGTAGTGCGCTCATCCGGTTTGCACCGTGTGGGTGATGTGCCTATCTATGCAGCGGATGCGTTAGTGCGTCGTTCAACACCATTGCAGCTCACCAAAGATGCGGATCAAAATCACGCAGCGATTAATTCAACACTGGCGGCTAAATTAAAAATTGAAGAAGGCGAGATGGTTTCCATTACTCAGTCTGGCCATACCGAGCAGGTTGAAATTAAAATTGATGATGCGATTGCCGATGACTGTGTCTGGCTGCCCGCAGCTCAGGAGCTAAGTGCGCAAATGGGTAATACATACTCACCTATCGAGTTGGAGAAGGCCTGATTATGGACTGGTTATTTTCATTAGCCCCCGACTTTGTGGTTGAGTTCTGGAACTGGCTGCCACAGTGGATGCAGGTCTTAGCAGAAAACCTGTTATATATTGTGATGATCATGGTGCCTCTGATGTTATGCGTGGCCTATGTTACCTATGCGGAAAGAAAAATCATTGGTTACATGCAGGTGCGCCTGGGGCCCAATCGTGTTGGCCCGAAGGGCTGGTTGCAGCCGATAGCCGATGCGCTGAAGTTGATGTTCAAGGAAATTATTATTCCAACGAACTCAAATCGCTTTCTGTTTTTACTTGCGCCGGTTTTAACGATTGGCCCGGCACTGGCAGCCTGGGCGGTGATTCCATTTTTTGATGGTGTACAGTTATCCAATCTAAATGCGGGCCTGCTGTATATTTTAGCGTTAACCTCAATGGGGGTTTACGGTGTGATTATTGCGGGCTGGTCATCGAATTCTAAATACGCAATCTTAGGTGCGCTCAGATCTGCGGCTCAGGTGGTGGCCTATGAAATTGCCATGGGCTTCGCGCTGGTGGGGGTGTTAATGGCCAGTGGCAGTTTGAATCTGGGTGATATTATTGCGCGCCAGGCCGGTGGTTTTACCAGCTGGTTCTGGTTGCCCCTATTGCCTTTACTGGTGGTGTATTTTATTTCCGGTGTGGCGGAAACCAACCGTGCGCCGTTTGATGTGGCGGAGGGTGAATCTGAAATTGTTGCGGGATTCCATGTGGATTATTCCGGCATGGCATTCGCGGTATTTTTCCTCGCGGAATATGCAAATATTATTTTAATTGCGGCACTGACTTCGCTGATGTTTTTCGGTGGCTGGATGTCGCCGTTTGGTTCGATGGCGGATCACGCACTGCTAGGTGACGGTACTCACTGGTTTATTTTAAAAACCATGTTCTTTATTTATATGTTCCTGTGGTTTCGTGCAACCTTCCCGCGTTATCGTTATGACCAGATTATGCGCTTAGGCTGGAAAGTCTTTATTCCAATCACCATTGTCTGGATATTTGTAGAAGCGGTGATGGTGGTTATGCAAGTGGGTCCGTGGTCTGTTGCTGCGGCTGGTGGAGCATAAAGTAATGATGATAAGAACCGTAAAACATTATTTAAAAAGTTTTCTATTTCTGGAGCTAATCCAGGGGTTAATGGTTACCGGGAAATATCTTTTTAAGAAAAAACTCACCCTTCAATATCCGGAACAGAAAACCCCAATTTCACCACGCTTTAGAGGCCTGCATGCGCAACGCCGATATGCTAACGGTGAAGAGCGATGTATCGCCTGTAAATTATGCGAAGCGGTTTGCCCCGCACTGGCGATTACCATTGATGTTGAAGAACGTGATGATGGTACACGTCGCACATCGCGTTACGATATTGATTTGTTTAAATGTATTTACTGCGGATTTTGTGAAGAAGCCTGCCCGGTGGATGCAATTGTTGAAACCGAAATTTTTGAATATCATTTTGAAAATCGCGGCGAAAACATAATGACAAAAGATAAGCTGCTGGCGGTGGGTGATAAGTACGAAGAACAGATTGCCGCAAATCGTGAGGCGGATGCACCGTATCGATAAGATTTTGACTCCCCTCTTAGAAAAAGAGGGAATACATATATTTTTATTGCTACCAGCTTGATAGTACTAAATATTAATTATACGGGGGAGATTTAGTTGCTGAATGTAAATCTTCCTTTTACTAAGTGGGATATGTTTTTCTTCTGTAATGTTTAAGAGAAGTTAAGAAAAAATTTGCGTTTATTCGCGTGTATTTGCGGACAAACTGCTTTTAAATTAAATAACCGGAATCAACACATGACATTTTTTGAAGTCGTCTTTTATGCTTTTTCTACCTTAATGGTAGTGGCTGCATTGGGCGTGGTAAGTGCGCGCAACCCTGTGCATTCAGCGCTGTTTTTAGTGCTGACGTTTTTTGCCACTTCTGCGATCTGGTTATTACTGGAGGCTGAATTTTTAGCGATCACTCTGGTACTGGTTTATGTGGGAGCGGTAATGGTGTTGTTCCTGTTCGTGGTAATGATGCTGGATATTAATGTTACCCGCATGCGCGAAGGCTTAATGCGTTATGCGCCTTTTGGAATAGCAATTGCAATTTTATTAATTGTGCAAATGATTATGGTGGTTGGGCCTGAAAATTTTGGTTTACAGGCATTTGTATTGCCTGAACCCCATGCGGCTGATTACAGCAACACCAAAGAATTGGGTCGAGTGCTTTATACGCAATATGTTTATGCGTTTGAATTAGCGTCGGTAATTTTACTGGTGGCTATAGTTGCTGCCATTACCTTAACGATGCGACGTCGCCCCAACACTCGACATCAGAAGCCGGGTGAGCAGGTGAAAGTATTAAAAGAAGATCGTTTACGCATAGTGAAAATGAAGTCGGAAGCCAAGCATTCGGAGGATAGTCAATGATCCCATTATCCAGCTACCTTATTCTTGGGGCTATTATGTTTTCTATTAGCATCGCCGGTATATTTATTAATCGTAAAAATGTCATTGTGCTTTTAATGTGCATTGAGTTAATGCTGCTGGCGGTGAATATTAATTTTATCGCTTTTTCACATTTTCTGGGTGACAGTGCAGGGCAGGTTTTTGTTTTCTTTATTCTTACCGTTGCTGCCGCAGAAGCCGCAATTGGTCTTGCGATTCTAGTGGTCGTGTTCCGTAACCGTCAGACCATTAATGTGTCTGAGCTGCAATCGCTGAAGGGTTAAAAAGATGAGCATGGAACAAATTTATCTGGCAATTCCTCTGGCATCATTATTCGGTGCCATTATGGCCGGTTTTTTCGGCAAGGCCATTGGCCGCTCCGGTGCTCACACAGTTACAATTGGCGGTGTGGCTGTTTCATTTGTTTTATCGCTGTTGGCATTCAATCACATTGCGCTGGAAGGTGGTGATATTTATAACCAGACCGTTTATACCTGGATGGTCAGCGACGGTTTAAAATTTGAAGTGGGTTTTTTAATTGATCAGTTGACAGTGATGATGTTGTGCGTGGTGACCGGTGTATCTTTAATGGTGCATTTATACACCATCGGTTATATGAAGGATGATCCGGGTTACCAGCGCTTCTTCAGTTATATCTCTCTGTTTACTTTTTCTATGCTAATGCTGGTTATGTCGAATAACTTTTTACAGTTATTTTTCGGCTGGGAAGCGGTGGGTTTAGTTTCCTATTTATTAATTGGTTTCTGGTACAAAAGAGAAACCGCCATTTATGCAAACTTGAAAGCCTTTTTAGTGAACCGGGTAGGTGACTTCGGTTTTATTTTAGGTATTGCGGCGGTAGTGATGTATACGGGCAGTTTAGATTATAAAGACGTTTTTGAAGCAGCGCCCGGTATTGCAAATCAAACGATAAATATTATGGGTGATCAGCAATGGTCGGTGATAACCGTCATCTGTATTTTATTATTTGTGGGTGCCATGGGTAAGTCGGCACAGTTTCCGCTACATGTCTGGCTGCCGGATTCAATGGAAGGCCCGACGCCTATCTCCGCATTAATTCACGCGGCTACCATGGTAACCGCGGGTATTTTTATGGTGGCACGTATGTCACCATTATTTGAGTTTTCAGAAACTGCACTGGCCTTTGTAATGATTATCGGTGCCATCACCGCATTGTTTATGGGCCTGATTGGCATTGTGCAAAATGATATCAAGCGCGTCGTCGCCTATTCAACTTTATCGCAGCTAGGTTATATGACCGTGGCACTTGGTGTGTCTGCATACTCCGCCGGTGTGTTTCATTTAATGACCCACGCATTTTTTAAGGCGCTGTTATTCTTAGCGGCGGGCTCAGTCATTATTGCGATGCACCATGAGCAGGACATGCGCAAAATGGGGGGGTTAAGAAAGTATATGCCCATTACCTGGATTACATCATTAATTGGTTCACTGGCGTTAATTGGCTTCCCGGGCTTCTCCGGTTTCTTCTCAAAAGATTCAATTATTCTGGCGGTGGGTGAGTCACACTTGCCCGGTGCAGGTATCGTTTATCTAATGGTTTTGGCTGGCGTATTTGTTACCGCATTTTATTCTTTCCGTATGTACTTCCTGGTTTTTCACGGCGAAGAAAGAATGGATCAGCATACTAAAGAGCATTTGCATGAAACCCCGTGGGTGGTCACTGTGCCATTAATCGTACTGGCATTTTTCTCGGTAGTCATTGGCTGGGTGACCATCGAGCCAATACTGTTTGGCGAATATTTTAAAGATGTGATTTTTGTTAAAGAAAATCATGACGTGCTTGAGCATGTTGGAGCGCATTACACTGGACAATGGGGAATGATACAACATGGCATTGCTTCATGGCCGTTTGTATTAGCCATGACGGGCGTAGCTTCGGCCTGGTATATCTATATGAAAAACCCTCAGATTGCCGAAAACACCCGTCAGAAGTTTTCCTTTATCTATAAAATGTTAGATAAAAAATACTGGATGGATGAGCTCTACGTAAAAATATTTTGTGATGGTAGCCGGGCACTTGGTAAAGGTTTCTGGAAAGCGGGTGATGTCGCCTTAATCGACGGGCTGATTATTAATGGTTCTGCAAAAATGGTTGGCTGGTTTGCCAGCGTTGTACGCCATGTGCAAACCGGTATGCTGTATCACTATGCGTTTGCAATGATTTTAGGGTTGGTTGGGCTGCTATATTTATTTGCCAGCCCTGCGGCTTGAAAATAAACCAGTGAATAAATTTATAATGAAAAATAACATCAGGATTAAATCATAATGTTTGCAGATTGGCCCCTCCTTAGTCTGGTCGTCTGGCTGCCCATTATTGGCGGCGCAGCTGTGTTGTTATCCGGCGATAAAGGCAGCTCAGAAGGTGCGCGTCGGCTGGCACTGATTATTTCAATTGCCACCTTTGTTCTAAGTCTGGGTTTATACACTAGCTTCGACAGCTCAACCTCGGCAATGCAATTTGAAGAGCGCTTTGCCTGGATTTCTGATTTCAATATTTATTATCATCTGGGTGTTGATGGTTTATCCATGCCATTAATTGTTTTAACCACCTTCACCACAATCCTGGTCATACTCGCCGGCTGGGAAGTAATACAGAAACGTGCATCTCAATATATGGCGGCCTTCTTAATTATGGAAGGTTTGATGAACGGTGTGTTCTCCGCGCTCGATTCCATGTTCTTTTATGTCTTCTGGGAAGCGATGCTAATTCCCATGTTTATTATTATCGGTGTGTGGGGTGGCCCTAACCGGGTTTACGCAACCATTAAGTTCTTTATTTATACTTTCTTCGGTTCCGTATTTATGCTGGTAGCGATGATTTATATGTATTACCAGTCTGGTAGTTTTGCGATTTTAGATTTACATAATCTGAAACTGGGTATGACAGAGCAAACCTTAATTTTCTTCGCCTTCCTTGCCGCCTTTGCGGTGAAAGTGCCTATGTGGCCGGTGCACACCTGGTTACCGGATGCGCATGTTGAAGCGCCCACCGGTGGTTCCGTAATACTTGCGGCGATTATGCTGAAGATTGGTGGCTATGGGTTCATTCGATTTACATTGCCAATTACGCCGGATGCAAGCGCGTCTCTAGACTGGTTGATCATTGCTATGTCATTGATTGCTGTCGTGTACATTGGATTTGTGGCGCTGGTACAAAGCGACATGAAAAAACTTGTGGCTTATTCCTCAATCGCACACATGGGTTTTGTTACCCTCGCATTATTCCTGGTGTTTAAAATCGGTATACCAAAAGATGGCCTGCTTTTGGACGGCAGTGCATCAGGGGCGGCAATGGCACTTGAAGGTGCGATGGTGCAAATGATTTCTCACGGATTTATTTCCGGCGCCATGTTCTTAATGATCGGGGTGTTATATGACCGTATGCACAGTCGTGAGATTGCAGATTACGGCGGAGTCGTAAACACCATGCCGGTGTTTGCAGCCTTTGCCGTTTTCTTCGCCATGTCAAATGCGGGCTTGCCGGGAACCTCCGGATTTGTTGGCGAATTTATGATTATTCTCGCAGCCTTTAAAGCCAATTTCTGGATTGCATTTCTTGCTGCAACCACTTTAATTTTAGGTGCAGCTTATACTTTGTGGATGGTGAAACGTGTCTTCTACGGCGAAATTAAAAACGATAATGTAAAAGCCCTGCAGGATTTAAATAACCGCGAGCTCTTAATTATGTCGATTTTAGCGGTTGCGGTTTTAGGTCTGGGTTTATATCCGGCACCGCTGGTTGATGTGATGCATGTATCGGTTGAAAATTTATTACAACATATAGCACAATCAAAACTGCCATAGAACGTTGTTACAGAATTTAATTAGAGATATTAATAATGACACTAGAAATGCTTAATTTTTCCATTGCTGTACCGGAGATGTTTTTACTTGCTCTGGCATGTACTGTGTTGGTTGTTGATGTTTATCTGAAAGATGAAAGTCGTAATTTTACTTATGTGTTATCTCAGCTAGGTTTAATTGTTACGTTGGGTTTAATTACACTGCAAGGTCCGGTAGGTGCAGAAGAGTGGACACGGGAGCTGGCCTTTAATGGCCTATTTGTAAATGATCTGCTTTCGACTGTTTTAAAATTTGCGGTAGTGTTATTGGTGGCAGTGGTGTTTGTATATTCACGCCGTTACCTACAGGATCGCAATATTTTTAAAGGTGAGTTTTATGTGCTAGGCCTGTTTGGTTTGCTTGGCATGATGGTGATGATTTCAGCAAATCATTATCTGTCTATCTACCTTGGCCTGGAACTGCTTTCGTTATCATTATATGCGATGGTGGCATTTGATCGGGACAACCCGAATGCCGCAGAAGCCGCAATGAAATATTTTGTGCTAGGTGCAATCGCTTCGGGGATGTTGTTATACGGAATGTCGATGGTGTACGGCATGACCGGTTCATTAAATATTGTTGAAGTTGCAATTGCGCTTGATCAGATGAAGGGCGATAGCATCGTGCTGATTTTTGGTCTGGTGTTTATGGTGATTGGCCTGTCATTTAAGCTCGGTGCGGTGCCATTTCATATGTGGATACCGGATGTTTATCATGGCTCTCCAACTATAGTAACCAGTTATATCGCTAGCGCACCAAAAATTGCTGGCTTTGCCATGTTTATTCGCATACTTGCAGAAAGCATGGGAAGTTTACAGGCAGACTGGCAGGGCATGCTGGTGATACTGGCAGTGCTTTCAATGATTGTTGGTAATGTGATTGCCATTGCGCAAACGAATTTAAAACGTTTACTGGCTTATTCAACCATTTCCCATGTTGGTTTTATCCTTTTGGGTTTAATTGCGGGTAACCAGGAAGGTTATTCAGCTGCGATGTTTTATACCTTAACTTATGCGTTAATGTCGCTGGGAGGTTTTGGTGTGATCATCCTGTTAACCCGTAAAGGTTTTGAGGCGGATAACATCAGTGATTTAAAAGGCTTAAATCAACGTAGCCCGTGGTTTGCATTTATGATGTTGATTATTATTTTCTCAATGGCAGGTGTTCCGCCCACAGTTGGTTTCTGGGCCAAGCTTGCGGTGCTGAAAGCCGTTGTAAACATTGACATGCTATGGCTGGCACTGGTTGCGGTATTCTTTTCTATCGTGGGTATTTATTACTACTTGCGTATTATAAAGTTAATGTACTTCGATGATGCAGAAGATAAAAGCGAAATTAATTGCGGGCGTGATATGCAAATTGTGCTGAGTGCGAATGGTTTATCGGTACTGCTTTTAGGTCTATATCCTGCCGCTCTAATGGGGCTTTGTATAGCGACATTTACTTAGGATTGCTTTTTAAAATCTTATTGTAGCGTTTTACGTTAGTTATAAAAAACACACCATCATACTTGACCAGAGCGTATCTGGAATGACTGTATTTGTAATCAGGTGGCTTTACTGCACAAAAGGCTTTTGATTTTGCGTAGGTGGCTTATAAAATAATTACCACTCAATTCTTATCATCCAATGCTTACCACTAAACCTTTATCTTTTAGGGAGCTTCATAATTTCTTTCATTAAGCGGGTTTTTTTGATGAATTCTATACTGCCATCATCATGCATTTTTTGAAGAACAGGCGTAATGATAGGGATAAGATGGTTGTTTTTTCTGTTTACAAAGTGGAATAGTTTTAGCGTTTTAAGTGAGTCGCTAACAGGTTTAATGTGGCGATACTTTTCCTGATAAATAATATTAAGACTTGCCAGTTTTGGAGTGACAATTATCTGGGTTTGATCTTCATATAATAGTGTCAGGGCTTCTTTGAAAGTGTCGACGACATGATGATTTATATTGTGCATAGCTGTTTCAATAAAATTTGCACCTTTTATAATGGTTACATTGTAACCATGTAAATCTTCCCACGTATTTATCCATAGTGATGTGTTTTTGCTAAAGGCGAATGCTTCTACGGAGCTTATGGCTACCGGAACTTTTTCTAAATTGGGATAAAACTCTGATATTTTATCTATTCGGGCAAGCTCCCCATCCATGATGCCTGCATTAGATTGTTCCAGTGCATCCGATAAATTCATAAATTTAGGTGTGATGCTTATTCCTACTTTTGCATAGGCTTTAATTAAAATATCAGCAGCAATTATATGCGCCAGATTGTTTTTTCCACCGGAAAAAGTATAACTTTCAGCGTGTAATATAAGTGGGAACAGGAACAGGAGTAGGTAAAGGATTTTTTTCATTTGACAATCTGATTCAAATTAAGTTGATGCCCGTTATCTCTTTCCGGGCTTTCATCAGGTGAGAATTTTTTAGTGGCTTTAATTAGCTGTGCTTTTCTGATATGTGCTATCTCGCCACTATCCAGCATATTTTGTAAAATTGGCGTAATGACCGGTATTAACCGGCTATTTTTCATATGTACAAAATGATAAAGCTGAAGTCTTTTAAGTGAATCACTAACCGCTTTTATTTTATTGTGCTTTTTTCTGTACATTAAATTAACAAAGGCAATTTTAGATGTTACTACGATCTCAGTTTTATCTGACTGTAATAATGCTAATGCCTCTACATGACTTGTTGCTTCTCTTCGTTCGTGCTGTTCGGTAGCAACTTCTATAAATTTAACACCTTTCACTATGGTGAATTTATAGTTACGTAAGTCTGCCCAGCTATTGATTTTAATGGATGAGTTTTTACTGAAAGCCACTGCATCCAGAAACATAATAGCAACCGGAACCTTTCTTAAGTTAGGTGTGAATTTTGTTATCGCATTAACCCGGGCGATTTCTCCATCAGTAATTCCAGCATTTGATTGATGTAATGATTGTTGTAGATTTAAAAATACAGGTTTTATTTCGATATCGGCTCTTTCATAGGCTTTAACTAATATAGTAGCCGCAATGGTTTGAATCAAGTTATTACTGCCGCCGGAAAAAGTATAACTTTCTGCCCGTAACTGAAACGGGCTAAACAGAAGCGTTAATAGAATGGGGGGGAGTATCTTATTCATATAAATATATTAGTATCAGTTTTACTGTTTTGCTGGGCATATATAAACTATGTACAAATCAAACCTTATTTTATCTTGCAATAAGTCTTTGATATCTGTACTATTCGCTCCAAGTTGATGCGGGGTGGAGCAGTCTGGCAGCTCGTCGGGCTCATAACCCGAAGGTCGTAGGTTCAAATCCTGCCCCCGCAACCAAAAT
>Ga0316209_1001050_pt1 | contig 33714 bp, 27 predicted proteins | sample 6monopyrite_MG_FD_204945 | JGI IMG/M metagenome (GOLD analysis project Ga0316209, IMG submission 204945) | Microbial mat bacterial communities from mineral coupon in-situ incubated in ocean water Damariscotta River, Maine, United States -... | ecosystem: Environmental > Aquatic > Marine >...
GTATCCCATTCTGAATTTTCATCTGATTTATACGCTTTTTTTACAATTTCAGCTACTTTGACAGGAATAGGATTTTTAAAAATTGGACCATCATATACAAAGCTATGAAATTCACCATTTTCACCACACACATCAATGCCTTTTGGTAAATCATTGATAAAAGATTCGTTTAATTCTCTTCCAGCAAAAGATTTATCCAATAATTTGGCGATTATGGATACCACTTTAGCTTTAAAACCAAGGTCAATAAATTCTTTAATAATTTCGGGTGTTCGTCTTTTCCAAAGAGGGAAATGGGCTGTGATTCCAACAGGTTCTAATTGTTTTTCTCTGTAAGTTTTTAAATCTTCCAAAAAAATGTCTCCAAATACACAATTATTTATGCCTTTATTTGTAAAAAAGGCCATTTTTTCTGTGACTTGTTTACCATAATCTTCCATTGTAGCATCTTTTACAATACTCATGGTTTCTAATGGAATATTCAATGACTCGGCTTGTAGTTTTAATAAATCTAAGCTAACCCCATGCATTGAGATACGATTGTGTTCAGCACTTAAATTAGTTAATAAATACTCAATTGATAAGTTTTTATCTTTTAAAATATGATATAACGCTAAAGACGAATCTTTACCACCACTCCAGTTAAAAAATGCTTTTTTCATTCTAATTAGTTTTGTTCTCGATATAATTTTTATTTAGAAAAGTGCTTTCAAAGTAAAAAATACTCGAACTGACACTAACATAAATTTATATATTGTGATTTTATAAAGATAGAAATATTCTTAGAATTGCTTAATCTTATATGAGAGAGAAATATTGATGTGATTACCTTTTTCAAACGGCAAATTATTTTGTCCTTGGTAACCAGAATATAAATATACACTTTTATTTAAATCTTTTAAATAGATAACATTAATAATAAATTCAGTGTCGGCCAATTTAAATTGTGATAATATTGAAATGCCAACTGAATGAGAATATCTATTAGATTCTATTATGTTTCCAGAAAAAACTTGTAAGAAAGAAGGAGAAGTAGCGCTATCATAATCTACTTGATGTCTCGTATTATAAAAAGTATATGAATATAATGGAGAAAAATATGAAGAAAATAAATTATTATTAATTATTCCTATTGTTGGTCCTATTTTACCATCAAACATCTTAGTACTAGTTTTTAAATTATTAATCTCATTTTTACCCATTTCTAATCCTCCTTGCACCGTAAATCCAAATGTATTTGGCACGTGATGTATTTGCACGCTAATTCCAGTAGAGGTTAGTGGTATTTCGGGAAAAGCATTAAGTTGTAAAAACTCATTCATTTTGAACTCATCATATTTACTAAAACTAAATCCAAAAAAAAGTGCACTTATTTTGTTTTCTTGAGAAAATGATTTACCAGTACAACCACACATCAACAGAATTATTATAAATTTCATAATTTAACCAGTTTTTTAGACAAAAAAGTACCATCATTATTTTTAATCTTGATAAAATAAACCCCAGATTGAATATCAAAAGTATTTATTAAATCACTTGTACTCATGATTTTATCTTTATAAAAAATAAGTTTACCCATCAAATCATATATTGTAATACTAAATATTACAGTATTTGAACTTATTGACAATGATTCATAAAATGGATTAGGACTAACAGAGACTTCCTGATTATTCTTTGGTATATTAACACCTAAACCGCAATTAAAAACGTCTGAAGTACTAATATTGTTAAACCCAAATTGAAAAGATGAATTATCTCCTGTAGAACAAATATTATAATTACTATTTATTCCTATTGAAGAATAGCCAAAAATTGATGTACCATTAAAATACCCTTCAGACCCATCAATATACAACCAATCGTTCCCTACCAACTGTGGACTGTCTTTTTGAGACAAATTTCCTAAGCCTAATTGACCTAGCCCGTTATAACCCCATGACCACAATGAAGAATCATCTTTAATTGCTAGAGCAAATGAAGAGCCAGAAGAAATTATGCTAAAACCTGACTCAGTTTGGATAGCTGTAGGAATATTTCTATCTATTAAATCTCCTAAACCTAATTGTCCGTTGCCGTTAAACCCCCACGAATAAATAATACCTAAGGAATCTATTGCATATGATGATTGAAATCCCGCACAAATTTCCATAAAATTAATTACTCCAACCTGCACAAAATTAACTTGATCAATTAATGTACCATCTCCCAATTGACCATTACCATTAAAGCCACTAGCCCATAATGAGCCATCATCTTTTAAAGCTAAAGTATGAAAACCACCAGCACTAACCTGAGACCAATCACTGTCTATACCAACTTGTATCAACTTATTTGTATCACTAATCGTATTTATAGCTAATGCACCATATTCATTATAGCCACAAGACCAAAGCGTACCATCCATTTTTACAGCAAAAGATTGAGCCTGCCCAGCAGAAATACTCTCCCAATTATTACCTGTACCAATTTGACTTGGAACATTTGAATCGTTATTACTATTTAAACCTAATTGTCCATTTGAATTTAATCCCCAAGACCATAAGGTATTATCATTTTTAATTGCAAGGGTGTGGAATGATCCGGCATCACATTTTAACCATTTAGAATTTGTACTTTCTTGCAACGGAGATTCTTGTATATTATTCAGAGAAGTCCCTAACTGCCCACTTAAGCCATTACCCCAACTCCACAAAGTGCTATCTTGCCTTATAGCAACAGTAAACTCTGTACCCGACTTTACAATAATCCATGTTTGTGAAAAACTAACATTAATCAATGCTAACATCACTAATAAAAACAGTTTATTTTTCATAATAAAAATACAGAGAAAGACATTTAATATCTTCCTCTGCATAATTTTAATTAATTACATATTTGGATTCCAAAATTGAACTCCAATTCTAGCATTTGACATTGTGCTTAAAATAATAATTTTGTCCAAATCATTCATTGAACTATTTAAAATTACATTCTCAGCATCAATAGAATAGTTTATAAATGGCGTGCTATTATTTGAATTCATAATTCCATTAAAATAACTATGTAACACTGTTTTAACATTTTGACTTATTCCATTAACATTATTTAAAGAAGCAACTAAATTTTTATTGTCTGAGCTAACTTCTTCAATAACATTTTGAACATCAACAACATTAAAACAAGATATCCCATTATCACAATCTTGATATTTTATTTTTAATACAGAAAATACTTTTGTATAATAAGCCTGGTAATCCGTTATTTCTGTGCCATTAAAATAATTAGAACCATTTAATCCGTCAGTTACAACATCATAATGAGCAACTCCTGTACCTTCATAAGGATTATTTGGATTACCGACACCTGTTCCATTGCTACCTCCATTTGTTCCGTTTGAAGCAGCTAAAGAAGATCCAGCTCCCATTAATACCCCTCCAATTAACGCGCCTGGTCCCGCGCCAATTCCACCAACAACTGCACCAACTCCTGCACCAATTCCTGCACCAGTAACAAATCCAACTAAATCTTTACCAATAATTTTCCGCCATTTACCATCTTTTCTCTCTTCATTAACATCTATACTTCTAATATAAGTATTAGTTAAATCATCAATAGGGTTAACAAACTCTTTATTATGAGCTTCTATACTTTCATTTTCAACGACTTGCAGTTCCGTATTAATTTCATTCGTCTCAATTACTTCTTTTTGACATCCAACAGTTATAAATAATACTGCTGCAATGTATATTACATTTCTTTTCATAATTATATTTTTAAATTAACATATTATTCTTATGCGCATAAATGAATAATTCTGAGATAAATATAAATATAAATATAAATATAAATATAAATATAACCTAATTATATTTTAGTTAAATGAAGTTAGTCCTTTTTTAATTATCACCAATATTTAATTGATTATCAATATTTTTAGGCTTTATCAATCACCATTTCACAATAATTTTCCCAACTGATTTTCTTGATTCTAATAAATCATGAGCATCACCAATTTTGTCTGCTGGAAAAACGCCACCAACATGCGGATTTAATTTGCCATCTTTAATCAACTGAGTGACTTCTGTCAAGCATTTGGTTAATAATTTTGGTTTGTTATCGCCAACTTTAAGCATATTAACACCAATCACACTTTTTGATCGCATCATTAAACCAATGGGTAACATTAATCCCATTTTTCTCACAAAATTTAAGGTTGATAATATGCCCCATTTTTTACCCGATCGTTCAGAACCTCCAAATAAAATTACTTTACCTGCTGATCCTATTAAACCAAAATCTTTTTTAAAAGTTGAACCAGCAATTGGATTAAAAGTACAATCTAAACGGTCTTTTTTTAAAACTTTATTGATTTCTGCTTCATAGTCCTCTGTTCGGTAATTTATGGCATAATCGGCACCTTGTTTTTTTATGTAATCTAATTTTTCAGGTGAACCTGCATTTGCAAAAACCGTACACCCTTTTAATTTACACAATTGAATTAAAGCGGTTCCAACACCCCCTGCACCTGCATGAATCATAACCTTGTCACCTTCATATAAATTTGTTGTAATATGGGTCATATAATAAGCTGTCACATATTGCGTAGCGATTGAAAGGGCTACCCCGGCATCCATATCATTAACAACAGAAACACCAAACTGTTTTGTTATAGCATACTCAGCATATCCACCAAAACGCGTAAAACAAACCACTCTTTTTCCGATTAATGATTGATCACAATCGGCACCAACGGCCTCAACTAAACCAACCACTTCATATCCTAATATAGATGGCATTGGTGGAGCTTCTCGGTATAAGCCATTTCTAGCCATGACATCAGCATAATTTAAACCAAAGGCTTCTACTTTAATTAAAACATCATCTCCAAATTTGATTTTTGGCTTTTCAGTTTCTCTAATTTCAAATGCTTTTTGAGCATCTCCTTTTTGTGTTAAAAATACGGCTTTCATTATTTTATATAATATTTTATGCTGCAAAGGTAATATTTATTAATTTCAACCCGTGCAAAATAAACTTTACGAAATAGCCCTAAGCCTTATTCCTAAAATAGGGCCAATAAAAGCCAAAACTTTGGTGTCTCATATTGGGTCTGCTGAAGAAATATTTAAAGAGAAAAATCAAAACTTAGGCAAATTTGATGGTATTGGTTCATTTTTTTTAAAAGACTTTAATCCAAAAGAATATTTATTAAGGGCAGAAAAGGAATTAAAATTCATGGAACAAAATGGTGTTGATGCTTTGTATTATAAAGACGAAAGTTACCCTAAGAAGTTAAAAGAAGCCATTGATTCACCATTAGTCATTTTTACAAAAGGTAAAATAGATTTTGACAGAAAAAATGTAGCCATTGTTGGCACTAGAAAAGCAACCGCTTATGGCAAATCAATCACCAATAAATTTGTTAAAGATTTAGCCGACCACAATGTAAATATTGTAAGTGGATTGGCATTTGGAATCGACATTGAGGCTCACAAAGCAGCATTGCAATATAATATTCCTACTATTGGTGTTTTTGCCAGAGGATTAGATAATATTTCTCCTGCACCTCACAGAATGATTGCGAATGATATGCTCGAAAAAGGAGGTTGGGTAACCGAATTTTTATCTGAAACACCTGGTGACCCTTCATTTTTTGTAAAACGAAATCGAATTGTGGCCGGTATTTGTGAAACCGTATTGATTGTAGAATCTGCTCAAAAAGGGGGCTCATTAATTACTGCCGGTTTAGCAAATGATTATAACCGAGACGTATTTGCTTTTCCCGGAAATATTGACAAAGAGTCATCTAAAGGAACCAATATGTTAATCCAAAAAAATAGGGCACATCTTGTTACCTGTGCACAAGATATGGTTGACATTTTAGGTTGGGACACACCTCAAAAACAAAATGTATTTCAAACCAATTTATTTTTAGAATTAACTGATGAAGAACAAAAAATAATTGATATTTTAAAAGACAAAGGTTCACTTCATATTGACGCTTTAAACGACTTGGCTAAAATGTCAATTTCAGTGATGTCTGTCAACCTGTTTAATCTTGAAATGAAAGGTGCAATTAGAGCTTTAGCTGGAAAAAGATATGAGGTTGTTTAAACGTAAACTATCGCTTTTTTCTTAATCACCCCCACTACAAAAGATGAATGCACATTACCAATATTTGCAATTTTGGCTAATTTATTAGTTAAAAAATCACGGTAGTCGTCCATGTTTTTCACTAAAACTTTTAAAAAATAATCGTGTTCACCTGATACGTGATGACATTCAATGACCTCTTTTAAGGTTTGAATTTTGGATTCAAAATTTAGTAAATATTCCTTTGTATGCTCCTTTAAACTCACATTGGTAAAAATCATCAATTCTTTGCCAATTTTTTTAACATTAATGTTGGCAGAATAGCCTTCAATTATCCCGTTTTTTTCAAGTTTTTTTATGCGCTCATGAACCGGTGTGTTTGTTAAATTTAATTGTGACGCAATTTGTTTAATACTTTGGTTTGAATCTTTTTGAAGAATCTCCAAAATCGTTTTATCTATGGAATCTAGTTTATACATGGTTAAATTTTCTTTTTGGTCTTTGGGATTGAACAATGGTTGGTTATTTTTTCTTTACATATTCAAATATATAGTTATTTTTTCTTTATTCAAAACAGAGTATAGAAATTTGTACTTATATAAGGTATTTTTGTGTCACAAAGATATTGAGTTTGCAGCTGTAATACTCTAAATATCGAATAGTACAAACCTATAAAAAATAAAAAAATGGATGATAAATCACTAAATCCCGAAAGTTTAATGATGTCTTACGGTTATAAGCCTGAGCTATCAGAAGGTGCAGTAAAATGCCCAATATTTCAAACCTCAACTTACGTATTTAAAAATGCCGAACAAGGTAAAGCTTTTTTTGAATTGGCTTATGGTCTTAGAGATGCTAATGAAGGAGAAGAAATGGGATTAATCTATTCAAGATTAAACAATCCAAACTTAGAAATTATTGAAAACCGTTTAACCCTTTGGGATAAAGCAGACCAATGTGCCGTTTTTGAATCTGGTATGGCTGCTATTTCAACAATATTAATGGAATTTTTGCACCCAGGTGATTTATTACTATACTCTAACCCAACTTATGGAGGAACATCTCATTTTATACAACATGTTTTAGTAAAATACGGTATTCACATTATGTCGTTTAGCGCAGCAGATTCAAAAAAAGATATTGAAAAAAGGCTAGATGAATCTGGAATGAAAGATAAATTAGCTATGGTTTATGTTGAAACACCAGCAAATCCAACCAACGCATTAATCGATATTGAAATGTGTAGCAGTATTTGTAAATCATTATCAACTCAAGATAAAGAAGTCGTTTTAACTGTTGACAATACATTTTTAGGGCCAATTTGGCAAAATCCATTAGAACATGGAGCCGATTTATTAATTTATTCAGCAACAAAATTTATTGGAGGACATTCAGATGTTATCGCAGGAGCTGTTTTAGGAAATAATGAATTAATGGGTAGAGTAAAAGTAATGCGTACTTTTTTAGGAAATCAAACCAGCCCAAATACAGCTTGGCTTTTAATGAGAAGTTTAGAAACCCTTAAATTAAGAATGGACAAACAAGAATCTAATGCAAAAGCAGTAGCCGAATTTGTAGTAAATCATACTAAAATTGAAAAAATTCATTATTTGGGAATGTTAAACAACAATCCACAACAAAAAGCCATTTTCGACAAACAATGTAAGGGTACAGGAGCTATTGTCGCTTTTGATATTAAAGGAGGTGAAAAACAAGCGTTTACATTTTTAAATCACTTAAAATTAATCAAATTGGCAGTCAGTTTAGGTGGAACAGAATCTTTAGCAGAACATCCAGCCTCAATGACCCATGCAGGTGTTGATCCAGAAGAAAGAAACCATCATGGCGTTACAGATAAACTAGTTAGAATTTCAGTAGGTGTAGAAAATCCTATAGATATTATAGCAGATATAAAACAAGCATTAGAGAAAGTATAGATTAAAAACTTAGGAGGTCTTTAGTGGAGTAATTCAAGACTTCCAAGGTTTAAATCTGTAGATTTGTTTTATCATTAAAAGCTTCACTTCCAATCTCTATTACAAAAATTACTTATATTTGACTAACTAACAACTTGTAACATGTTTTTCAAAGATTTTTTTAGTAGTATAAGTGCTTACAGTAAAGCACTTAAATTAATTTCAAAACTAAACCTTTGGAAATTCTTTTTTGTACCAGCCTTAATTGGCTTATTTGTAGGAGTTGGAATTATATGGATGTCGTATGGATTTGCTGATTCAATCGGACTATGGATTGCTCAAATTTGGCCATTCGAATGGGGTAAAAATGGGTTTACAACATTGAGCACATGGATTGGTGGGTTTATTGTTTTAGCCTTTGGAATAGTTGCGTTTAAACACATTGTACAAGCATTCTCATCTCCATTTATGGGCCCTGTTTCCGAAAAAATTGAAGAACATTTAACCGGAAAACAAATTGAATCTAATCCTTTTATGGTGCTATTAATGAGGGGGATAAAAATAAATATTCGAAATTTATTTAGAGAAATATTATTTACCATTCCACTTATGATTTTAAGCTTTATCCCTGTTTTGGGTTTAATTGCCACTTTTTTCATCTTTTATATCCAATGTTACTATGCCGGTTATGGTAATATGGACTATACTATGGAACGTTACTTAAATTATGACCAAAGTGTTAAATTTGTAAAAAAACACAGAGGAATAGCCGTTGGAAATGGATTAATTTTCACTTTAATGTTATTTATTCCCATTGTTGGAATCGCATTAACGTTACCAATATCAACTGTTGCATCAACCATTGAAACACTAAAAAAGATAGACATAATTTCTAAAGAAAAAATTTAATTGTTTTTAGTGGCTAAAATTTTTTATTTATCGGCAGTTGTTATATTTTTTCATTTTTTTCCCTTAATTTTAGCAATTCTAAAAATCAAATAAGTTAGTCTTGAAAAAAATTAAACTAATTATTGGCATTACAGGGGGTAGTGGCGTTGGCAAAACCACCCTAATTAATAAATTGTATAAAGAGTTTGACGGTAAAATAACCACTTTGTCACTCGACAATTATTATAAACCAAAAGACCAACAAGCAGTTGATCAAAATGGCGTTATTAACTTTGATTTACCAACCGCTTTAAATGCTAAGCAATTAGAAACTGATCTTGATTTATTGCTTCAAAATAAAACCGTAAAACAAAAAATATATACTTTCAATAATCCTGACAAGCCAGATGATTTTTTATACATTAAACCTAATGAAATTTTAATTGTAGAAGGTTTATTTGTTATGCATTATCCATTTGTAAAATCTAAATTAGATTATTCTGTCTATTTATCGGTTGACCGTGAAAAACAATTGGAAAGACGTTTAAAACGCGACATGACAGAGCGAAATTACACCAAAGAATCTATTTTATATCAATGGCATAATCACGTTATTCCGTCTTACGATAATTATGTTCGTCCGTATAAAAATGAAGCAGATTTAATCATAACAAACAACATTAATTTTGATAGTAATATTAATGTTTTAATGGATGTCATTCACAGTAAAATCGACTAATATATTTATTACAAAATCATTTTATTACAAAATTAAGTCTATAATATATCAATTTTAGTTAGATTCGTGAGTTAACGAAATTAACAGTGTAAATTGATGAAAATTAAGTGGAAAAAGAAATTCATTTTGGCTTTTAGCGCAGGTGTAGTGCTTTGGTTGACAGGGTTTTTATTTTTTCATTTTAAATTACATAATCATTTTCAAGCCTCTTCAATTCAAAAATTTGAGAAAAAATTCCAAGAAAAAGAGGAAAGCATACATCAATCAATCAATAAGTTTAGCCATAAATTAAATGAGCCACAAACGCTCGATTATATTTTTCATCATGCAAATGTATTGTCAAACATTAAAAATATTGATGTTTTTGTGTATCAACATGATTCTTTAATTGTTTGGACCGATAATCATACACCGATCCCGTTAAATAATCCAGAAAATGTAATAAATAATGAAGTTGTAAACTTAAATAATGGCTGGTATTATTTATGTAAAGTTAAAACTAAGTCTTATTTAATTTATGGCTCTTTTTTAATTAAAACAACATTCGCCTACGAAAATGAAGACTTAAAAAACGCTTTTTCTTCTGGTTTTAATGGCATTGTAAATGGCGAAATATTACCCCCAAACCAATCAGAATATCCAATTCATAATGAAGAAAATCAAGTTGTTTTTAATGTAGAACCTAGTCATAATTATGAATCAAACGAACCCATTGAAGCTGTTGTGTTTTTTTGTTATTTGTTTGCTATTTTTATTTTATTGCAATTACTCATTTCTTCAACCCAAATTTTACTCATAAAAAAACCTTATTTGTTGATTGTGTATCCATTAGTAATTATAGGGTTAAGATTTTTATCTATTCAATATAATTGGTTAAGTGTTTTTAGCACATTTAAACTCTTTAGCCCTGAACTATTTGCATCATCTAAATTCATTCCATCATTAGGCGACTTAATTATTAATGTTTTTATCTTTTATTTTTTAGTTCATTTTTTATTAAAACGAACCCGAGATTGGTTTAAAGAAGGAAACCGAAAAATGAAACTAGTTTTATACGTCATTCCATTATTTTTAATTAGTTTTTATGCGGCCTATAAGATCAACGATTTAATTTATTCATTGGTTTATGACTCTAAAATTAACTTTAATTTAGAACTTTTATTTGACTTAGATTTTTATAGTTTTTTAAGTATTCTAATTATTGGAATTTGCTTTTATGCCTATTTCAAATTTGTACAATTTATTATTATTCAGCTTAAAAAAAACGAATTTGAATGGAATAAACTTGCATTTCTATGGGTAATTAGTTCTTCTGTTTATATTATTACCGATTTTATAAGTTTTGATCACAATCTTTTAACATCAATGTGGCCAGTTTTTTTGAGCGGGAGCTTATTGTGGTTTGAATTTAAAGAAAAGTCGTATAAATTTATCCACGTCATGACTATTTTGGCATTTATATCGTTTTATGCCGCCTATATTTTAGAAGATTATTCTAATTTAAAAGAGAAAGAAATCCGTAAAGTTTATGCTGAAGAAATAGCAACAGATGAAGACCCAATTACTGAACTTGAATATGACAGAATTGAGAAGAAGTTTAAAAAAGACGGCTTTTTAATCCAAGCTATAAAAGACAGTATTGACGAATCCAATTTTGACGAGTCTATTGAAAATAAGTATTTCAAAAAATTAAAAGGTAAATATGATTTAAATTTTCATTTATTTGATCATCAAAAAACCAGAGTAACCGATTACAGTAATATTGGTACAGTAAGTTATAAAGATTTGCATGAAATTGTTCAACAATCTGGAAAACGGTCATCTATAAATTCAAATATTTACTACATTAAAGATTATTCCGAAAAATTAAGTTATTTAATTGATTACCCCATCATTGAAAACGATTCTTTATTTGGTTACTTAATTGTTGAAATGCGCTCAAAAAAATTTCCAATTGATATTGGATTACCTTCATTGTTATTAGAAACAGGTACTAAATCAATTAAGGAATTAAAAAATTATTCGGTAGCCAAATATATTGATGGAGCTTTAGTTAGTAATAAAGGTGACTATGATTATCCTTTTGAACCCGCAGAATGGTTTGATGCCAAAGTAGATTTTATTATTAAAAATAGCTACAATCATTTTGTGTATAAATTAGATGACAATAAATACACTATTTTATCTAAAAAAGAAGGAACAATCAGATCTTTAGTTACAGCATTTTCATATTTACTTCTTATTTATGGGACTCTATTATTAATCCCTTTATTCTATCAGCAATTAAATATTAAAAAGTTTTCGTTTAAAAATATATCTCTAAATGTAAAAATTCAAACCGTTTTAATTGGACTCATTTTGTTAACCTTAATTGTGTTTGGTACTGCCGCGGGTACCTATGTTGTAAAGCAATATTATATTAGTTCTAAAGGATTTATAAAGGAAAAAACAGGTTCAGTCCAAACCGAATTACACCATAAATTAGGAGGCGAAAAAGAACTAAAATCAGATTTAGTTTATTTGGAATATTTACTGAAAAAATTCTCAAGAGTATTTGTTACTGATATAAATTTATACGACAAAAAGGGGAACCTATTGGCATCATCTCAACCTAAAATATATTCAAAAGGATTGATTTCAAAAAAAATGAATCAAACGGCATTTCATCAAATAAAAATGCTTAAAAAAAGCGAGTTTATTCATGATGAGCATATTGGAGAGTTAAATTATTTATCGTCCTATGTTCCATTTGTAAATAATGAAGGTCAGCTTTTAGCTTATTTAAATCTACAATATATTTCTAAAAAAGATGAGTTAGAAAATCAAATTTCGGGGTTTTTATTATCTATTATTAATATTATGGTATTGATGCTTGCTATATCTACAATTTTAGCAATTGTGGTTTCTAATAGACTAACTTCACCATTAAAATATATTCAAGACAGTTTAAATAAAGTTCAGTTTGGTTCAGTTAATGAAGCCATAGAATATGAAGGAACAGACGAGATCGGAGATTTGGTACAAGAATACAACCGTAAAGTTGCTGAATTACAAGAGTCGGCAGCACAGTTGGCAAAAAGTGAAAGAGAATCAGCTTGGCGAGAAATGGCGAAACAAGTGGCGCATGAAATTAAAAATCCATTAACCCCAATGAAATTGTCAATCCAACACATGAAGCGTTCGATTGAAGTAAAAGATGAAGATTCTCAAGATAAATTAAACAGGGTAACAGCATCTTTAATCGAACAGATTGATGCGCTTACAAAAATTGCAAATGAGTTTTCTAATTTTGCTAAAATGCCAAAAGCAATTGAAGAAGAAGTTAATCTAGGTATAGTACTTGAGAATGCTTATGCTGTATTTTCAAAATCTGAAGAATATCAAATCGAATTTAACAACTTAACCGAAAATAATGCTATTATTTGGGCAGATAAAACTTTATGTTTACGTGTATTTAATAACTTAATCAAAAACGCATTACAAGCCATACCATCTAATGAAGAAGGGCTAATAAAATTATTTTTGACTGATGAAGGAGACCATTATTTAGTTGAAGTGAGGGATAATGGTGTTGGTATTAATGATGAACAAGCAAAAAAAATATTTGTCCCTTATTTTACAACAAAATCGACAGGAACGGGATTAGGTTTGGCCATGTCTCAACAAATAATTGAAAATATGAACGGAAAAATATACTTTAAATCAAAAATAACAAAAGGGACAAGCTTTTTTGTTTCATTTCCAAAATATAACACACTATGAACGATCCGTATTTACTCATAATTGGGATTGCAGGAATCATTATTATCTCATTCTTATTTAATATTTTGTCCAAAAAAACCAATATTCCTTCTGTTTTAATGCTCATTTTATTAGGGATTGTTATTAAAGAAGTTGGTGGCGAAAAATTTAACCATGAACTATTTGCAAACCTAAGTGTTTTAAATATTGTAGGTAATGCTGGACTGGTAATGATTGTACTTGAGGCAGCATTAGATTTAAACCTAAAGAGAGAAAAAATCGGCATGATTTTACGGGCATTTTTTGTTGCTTTAATTGCATTAGTTGGCAGTTCTTTTGCCATAGCTTACTTAATAATGTGGTCTATTCCAGATGCCGATAACCTTTATAACGCACTTGTTTATGCTGTGCCCTTGTCTATTATGAGTTCTGCTATAATTATCCCATCAGTAGGTGGTTTAAAAGGACATAAAAAAGAGTTTATGGTGTACGAAAGTACATTTTCAGATATATTGGGAATTATGTTCTTTTACTTTTTAATTGAACCACGTCCCGAAAATTCAACAGCAAGTGATATTGCCATTAGTGTTGCTTCAAACATTGGGATTACCGTTGTCATTTCAATTATTTTATCGTATGCATTAGTGTATATTTTTCAAAAACTGACTTCTCAAGTTAAGTTGTTTTTAATTATTGCAGCATTGATGTTAATGTATGCAGTGGGTAAAAAATTCCATTTGTCATCATTACTTATTATTTTATTTTTTGGTCTCGTTTTAAACAATACAAGTTTATTTTTTAGAGGAAAATTACAAAAGCTTGTCAATAAAGAAACCGTAAAACCAATCATGCATGATTTTCATATTCTTACTTTAGAATCTGCTTTTGTGATTCGAACATTTTTCTTTGTTATATTTGGAATGTTTATTACGCTTAGCTCTTTAATTGACTGGAAAGTAGCACTTATTAGTTTGGGAATTATAGCCATTTTATATGCCATTCGATTTATTGTTTTAAAGCTCATTGTTGTCAAAGATTTTAAACCACAACTATATATTGCTCCGCGTGGATTAATAACCATTTTATTATTTTTTGCGATAGAAGAAAAAGAGCATTTAAGATTAAAAAACTTTGATGAGGGAATACTTTTATTCGTAATTATAATTTCAAGTTTTATAATGACATGGGCATTAATAAAATATAATGGCGGTAAAATGAAAGATGTACTGTTAGCACAAATGCCCAGTTTAAAAGTAGATAAAGACCATGATGGCTTAAACGACAATTTTGAAGATAACATTGAACACAATGTTGAAGAACAAGATTTTAATAATTTCTAATGATTAGGGTCATATTCAAATTCTGAAATTTCAATCTCTTCTAGCCATTCTTCAATACTCATTGCATTAGTCACATCATATTCACCAATTTTTTCTCGCCTTAAAGCCGATAAATGTGCTCCAGATTTAAGTAGTTTTCCAAAATCATGCGCTATTGAACGAATGTAAGTACCTTTAGAGCAATTAATAATAAAATCAATATTTAAACCATCAATTTTTGTAATTTCAAACTGAGAAATGTTAATTAATTTTGTTTTTAAAATAACTTCTTCTCCAGCCCGGGCATATTCATAAGCTCGTTTTCCGTTTACCTTTTTTGCCGAAAAAACAGGAGGCATTTGGTCATAATCTCCCACCATGTTTTGAGCAGTTGTCTTAATCAACGCTTCAGAAATGTGGCTCGTTTCAAAAGTAGCATCAATTTCAGACTCCATATCGAAAGACGGCCGAGTTGCGCCAAGGGTTATTGTCCCAGAATAGGTTTTCTCTAACCCCATAAAAGAATCAATGGTTTTTGTTTTTTTTCCGGTACACAAAATCAATAATCCTGTTGCTAAGGGGTCTAAAGTACCGGCATGACCAACTTTTATGTTTTTTATGCCTAATTTATTCTTGATTTTCCAGCGCAACTTATTCACTACCTGAAAAGACGACCACGTTAAAGGCTTATCCACTAATAAAACCTCACCGGCTTTGTAATTGTACGTTTTCATTATAATGGAATTAAACTAAATATTTATGTTGTTTTGGGCATTTCCCTATCGGGTCAGGCTTTACGTTTTAGCTTATTTTATAAACAACTAAAATTAATGTTAAATAAAGCTTCTGTGGTCGCTTTCTAAAACCTAAAATTTAATGTCGTTTATTTCAACAAGGCTGTCACTTCAATCCTTAATGCAGTTTACTTAAAAAATGTATATCCAACGGCTAAAAATCCAACCATAAAACAGTATAAAGCAAAATGTTTAAGTTGAGATTTTTTAACGATTGCAATCATCCAAGTGCAGGCAAACATACCGGTAATAAAAGCAGCAAAAAAACCTATAGAAAGTGGTAAAACATCCATTACTTTTTCATCAAAAGCGCCATCTTTAATGTCTTTAGCCATTTTTCCAAAAATAAGAGGAACCACCATTAAAAATGAAAATCTAGCTGCTTTTTCTCTATCAATTCCCAATAAAACAGACGTTGAAATAGTAGCACCCGAACGAGAAATCCCAGGTAAAATTGCAATGGCTTGCGAAATACCAATAATTATAGAGTGACCAAATCCAACCGACTTTTCTGTGTTTTTGGCTTTATCGGCTAAAAACAAAAGCGCTCCAGTTAAAATTAACATAAAACCAACTAACATCACTTGCCCTCCAAAAAAGGACTCTATTTCGTCATTAAATAAAACACCAACCAATGCTGCCGGAATCATTGAAATAACAATTTTAAGTGCAAACTTAAATTCGTCATTATATTTAAACTGAAATAAACCGATAATAATTTTAGCAATTTCTTTTCTAAAAATAATAACTGTACTCAAAGCTGTAGCAAAATGCAATACAACAGTCATCATCATACTTTCTTTACCAACAGTTGCGTCACCCATAATAGTTTTAGCGAGTTCTAAATGCCCACTACTACTCACAGGTAAAAATTCAGTTAATCCTTGAATAACACCAAGAATTATAGCTTCAATAATTGACATGAAATTTATTTAGAAATTTTGCGTTTTTTCATAATACCGTAAATTATAACGCCATAACCAGCTATCACTAAAAAAGGAGCAACTGTTATTCTAATAGGACTAAATAATTCATCTTTATTAAATACATTTGGATCTTCAGATCCACCGCCCATCATCAGTAAAAAACCGATTAATGTTAATACAAAACCACCAATTATAAAGGTGTAATTATCTTTTCCAAATACAAAATTATTTTTTTCACTCATAATTCAAAGGTAATATTATCCGTACAAACTATCTAATTTTAGTCTTAAATATTTTTTAAGCGCTAATGAAGTCGATACTACGGTTATTAAAATTCCAAATAAAATAATGCCTACCAAAACAATAAAAAAGAGTTTAATGTCAGTCATATAAATCACATTTGGCATAAATTGCTCAATAAGTCTTAAAAATCCAAATACCATTGCACCCGCAATAATCCCTGACAATAATCCTTGCCCTGCAGCTTGCCACAAAAAAGGTCTTCTAATAAATTTAGGTGTAGCGCCTACCAATTGCATGGTTTTTATGATAAATCTTTTAGAGTATAATGCTAACCTAATGGTGTTATTAATCATACCTATGGCAACAATTAATAAAAGCCCGCCAAAAAACACAATAAAATAAACCACTTTTTTCATACTCACATTAACAAGTGCAAAAGCTTCTTTTCTGTACGATACTTCATTAATTCCACCCTCATATTCTTTCATCAAACTACTTTCAATAACAACCATACTGTCTATATTTACGTAGTCTTTTTTGAGGTTAATAATAACAGATTGATCAATTGGATTTTCTCCACCAATTATATCTAAACCTTCATCTCCTATAATTTCTTTGGTAATTTCCCAAGCTTCATCTGCCGAACGATAAAAAGCCTTTGCTACATACTTTTTTTCTAATAACTCAGTTTCAATTAATTTTAATTCGGCTTCATTTAATGATTTATCAAAAAATACATCAATCTCTAATTCTTCTTTTTTGGAATCGTTTAAAGTATTTATACCCAACAATACCCAAGATGAAATCCCTAAAATAGTCAACACTAAAACAATTCCAACAATGGTTGAAATATAGGCCGTTTTTAACCCCTTACGTGCACTTTTTTGATTGTTACTCATTTAGACTGCTAAAATAGAGATAAAAAATGGAAAGTATTTTGTAGTGACACAAATAGTTGTAAAAATTAAGAAAAATTTAGTTTCAACCCATTAAATTACAACTCAACCACAATTCGAGTTGTAGTCCCATTTTTTGATTCTACAGAGCAAGTTCCATTAATAGTTGCTAAACGGGTTTTTATGTTTGCTAAACCATATCCAGATTCGGATGTTTGGGGTGTAAACCCTTTGCCATTATCACTTACTAATAATTGTAACTTATTTCCATTTTTAAACACTTGAAAAGTTACTTGTGTTGCATTGGCGTGTTTCATAATATTGTTGACTAGCTCTTGAAAAATTCTGTATAATCCAACTTCAATATCTTCATTAAAGCGATCATTTTTAATTCCAAAATGTTCAAATTCATATTTAATCGCGCTAAACTTAAAACTTTTACCAAGCATATCCTCAATCGCGGGCGCTAAGCTAAATTCTTTTAATGTTTTTGGCATCATTTGGTGCGATAAATCTCGAATTTCAATGGCAGTTTCATCTAATATTTGAGTTAATAAAATAAGTTCTTCAAATTCGGCTACTTTTGATTTATTTAATTTGGTTGATATTTTATCCCACGCCATTTTTAATCCACTTAATTGTTGTCCAATCCCATCATGTAAGTCTTTTGAAATACGTGTACGCTCTTTTTCTTGAGATTCAAAAACAGCTTTTATGCCTTTTTGACGTTCTTTATCCAATTTTGTTTGTAGTTCAGTTTTTGCTTTTTGTTTATTGCGTTGTATAATGAATAAAGCTAAAAATAATAAGGATAGCGAACCAAAAGTGATTCCAATAATCCATTTATTTCGGTTTGCTATTCTTAATTCGGCTATTTTTCTTTTAGCTTCTTCCTCAGCATTAACTCTTGCCAATTTTTCGTTTTCTTTATCTTTTTTTTTCGGTTTCATAAATAGTTTGTAACTCGCTCACTTGACTCTTTAAATTGGTTTGATATTCATTTTGTAAAATTTGAGAATATAAATCGTAATAATGAAATGCGCTATCCACTTTTTTTGCCTTTTATATAGGTCAGATAGTTCAAAATATATGTCTTTTTTATTGATTTCTAAGCCAATGTCTTTATTTAATAATAAAGCATATTTTAGAGATTCTTCTGCTTTTTTGTAATCTGGATTATTTTGCATAGTGTAAAGTTTTCCTAAGATTATATTTGTAGAACAAACCCCTTTCATATCTCCAAGTTTTTCTCTGAGATTTAGTGCCTCATCTAAATATACTTTCGCTTTTTTAAATTGTTTTGAGTCAATGTAAAAGCTACCTAAATTATTTAATGCAAATGACAAACTTTTATAGTCCTCTTGTTGTCTAAAAATCTTTATTGCCTTTTCATAATTTTCAATTGCTAAGCCAAGTTTATTGGTTATATCATACACATTACCAAGGTTAACATAAGAGTGCCCCATGCCAATAAAATTTCCATTTTTTCACGAATTTTTAAGGTTTCGGTATGAATTTCTATCGCTTTTTGATAATTTCCAAGCCTAAAATGAATGTTACCTATGTTATTTTTAACATGAGCAATATATTGTGGAATATCTAGTTCTTCATAAATTTTTAAAGCCAATAAATTCTCTTTTAACGCTTTTTCTAATTCACTTTGATTTTGATAGATAATACCTAATTTATTATGAATAGCAGCTACACCTATGTTGTCTCCTATATCTTGCCTAATTTTTTTAGCTTGATTTAATAACACAATTGCCGAATCTAATTTACCTTTGTCGATATAAATTATGGATAAATCATTGAGGGTTTTCCCTTCACCTAATTTATAATTAATTTCACGTGATAATTGAATACCTTTAAGTCCATTTTCAATGGCTTTTTGTTGATCAATAAGTCGATATTCCCAACATAAATCAGAGTATGCAAATGTTTTTAACGTGTCATGATAATTACCATTAATAACGTTATGTAAGCTGTCAATAACAGAATTAACTTGTGCATTTAGACCCATATTAATCAATAATATAAACAAGCTAACAACAAATTTCATGCTTTTATTTTATAATGGAATGTTACCGTGTTTTTTTTGAGGTAAGTGTGCTACTTTATTTTTAAGAATATCAAATGCTCTAATTAATTTTTTTCGTGTTACTGCCGGTTCAATCACTTCATCTACATATCCATGTCTTGCTGCGTTATAAGGATTAGCAAATAATTCAGCATATTCTGTTTCTTTTTCGATTAATTTTTCAGCCGTATTTTCAGCCTCACTAATTTCTTTTCTGAATATAATTTCAGCAGCACCTTTTGCTCCCATAACAGCAATTTCAGCAGATGGCCATGCATAATTCATGTCAGCACCAATGTGTTTAGAATTCATTACATCATAAGCACCTCCATAAGCTTTACGCGTAATTACAGTTACTCTTGGCACAGTGGCTTCACAAAAGGCATATAATAGCTTAGCTCCGTTTGTAATAATACCGTTCCACTCTTGGTCAGTTCCTGGTAAAAACCCCGGCACATCCTCTAGCACAAGTAATGGTATATTAAATGCATCACAAAAACGAACAAATCGAGCCCCTTTGTTTGATGAGTTAATATCTAACACTCCTGCTAAATAAGCAGGCTGGTTAGCAATAACGCCAATACTTTTACCTCCAATTCTTGCAAATCCAACTACAATGTTTTGGGCAAAATTTTCATGAACCTCATAGAAAGTATCTACATCTACTAGGTGATTAATTACTTCTTTAATATCGTAAGGCTGATTTGGGTTATCAGGAATAATTGAATTTAAATCTAATCTTGTTTCATCCTGTTTTTCATAAGCAATTTTTGGTGCTTGTTCTTCACAGTTCTGAGGTATATATGATAATAATTTTTTAAGGTCTTTAATACATTTTAAATCATTTTCAACTGAAAAATGTGTAACACCAGATTTTTCTGAATGTGTTGATGCGCCACCAAGTTCTTCAGCTGTTACTTCTTCATGGGTAACGGTTTTTACTACAGACGGTCCGGTAACAAACATAAAAGAGGTGTCTTGAACCATATAAATAAAATCTGTTAAGGCAGGAGAATAAACTGCCCCACCAGCACAAGGCCCCATAATTGCTGACAGTTGAGGAATGACACCAGACGCTTGTGTGTTTTTATAAAAAATATCAGCGTACCCGCCAAGTGATACAACACCTTCCTGAATTCTGGCACCACCTGAATCATTTAATCCAATGAATGGAACACCATTTTGAAGCGCTAAATCCATAACTCGGCAAATTTTTTGAGCATGAACCTCAGCTAATGATCCTCCAAAAACGGTAAAATCTTGAGCAAATAAATAAATATCTCTTCCGTTTACTTGACCAAACCCGGTAATAACACCATCTCCTAAAAATTTTTGTTTTTCTAATCCAAAATTTGAAGATCTATGCGTCATTAACATACCAATTTCTTCAAATGTTCCTTCATCAACTAGTAAAGAAATTCTTTCTCTAGCTGTTAACTTTCCTTTTTTGTGTTGAGATTCAATTCTTTTATCGCCACCACCTTTTAAGGCTTCTTGAACTTTGGAATGTAATAAGTCTGTTTTAGATGTCATAATTAATGTCAAATTTTGAAGCATAAAGTTAGTATTTATTTCCATTTTGGATAAAAATTTTAAACAAAAAAACCCCCAACTAGGTTGAGGGTTTTAAACAGATTACTATGAAAAACGTTATTCGTTCGTAAGAATAGTAAACTCTACACGTCTGTTTAACGTCCTTCCTTTTTCTGTGCTGTTATCAGCAACAGGGCTTTTCCATTCCGTGACCTTTTGTAGTTAAACGAGCTTTATCAACACCTTTACTAATCAAATATTCGGTTACTGATTGGGCTCTTTGTTGTGAAAGAGACTGATTTGAAGATTTATTACCAATGTTGTCTGTATGACCTGAAATTTCGATAGTTAGGTTAGGGTTGTCATTTAAAAATTTAACAACTCTATCTAATTCAGTAAAACTTGATGATTTTAAATTTGATTTAGCTGTTTCAAAGAAAATGTTATTTAATCTTACTGTTGCACCAACTTCAATTGGAACAAGGAATAAATCTTTTTCAATCACTTTATATTCACCAACAGTTGTTAAGTCCATGTTGTCTGACACACCAATATAATCTGGTGCACTTGCAGTAAATTCATAATTTACGCCATAAGATAATACAATTGTATATTTTCCAGTTTTAGGGTCTGAATTTGCAACACCATAATTTTTACCGTCATCAATGCCATTATATGAGATAGATGCTGATACAGGTTTGTTTGTTTTTTGATCCAAAACTACTCCTGAAACCAACACTACTGGGTCTGGTTGAACTTCCTCTTTCAACTTGATTCTTGTAATATCTGCTCCCCCTTTTGAATCTATATAAGTTAACATATATGCATACTTACCTTGTGCATCTATTGTGTAATATGCTTCCCATTCTTTTGAATTAATTTCAGGACCTAAATTAATTGGGTCAGACCATTTTTCCAAGAATCATCTTGACGTTGAGACATCCAAATATCGTTGCTTCCCTCTCCCCCTTCACGGTCTGTAGAAAAATAGAGTGTTTTTCCATCTGATGCTAAGAAAGGCCCATTTTCATCTCCATCTGTATTTAAAGTATTCCCTAATAATTTTGGTTTTGACCAACTTCCATCATCTTGTAAGTGTGAAACATATAAGTTTTGATTGTCATTTTCACTATCTTCTGATAATGAAATTACAATATGTTTTCCATCTGTGGACCAATGTGCACCAACATAAGTCCCTTTAGCCATATCTTCATAACTTTTAACATCTTGAGCTTTTGGTTTTGACCATCCATTGTTAGTTTTTTGGAGTATTGAAAACCCCAGTCCTAAATATTTACCATCACTGTCATATCGTCCCTTGATCATCATTGATGTTCCGTCAGGGCTTATCCCAATAATACTGTTATAATTGTTTTGATTAAATGGTTTTTCAAGGTGTAAAGCTGTTGCGTTTGAAATTCCATTTGACACATCCGAAATCCATATATCTTGAGAATTTGTTGCTCCTCCATGGTTTAATGGATGATTTTCTCTTACAAAGTATAATGTTTTACCGTCAGCAGATATTCTGGGTGTTAATTCTGAATATGAAGTGTTTAAGTGCTTATCGTAATTTTCGGCAAGTTCAGTATCAAAATCTTTATACTCAGGTTTTACATAATCTTTCCCAAATTTATATAACGCTTCTATTTGAATACCATAGGTTGCTATGCTTGACTTATAATCATCATTCTGTAAGTTTGTTGTGTTTAATAAAGTGTCACTTAATTTATTAAAATCAATACTTGGCAAGTTAATTTGTGCATAAGCTTTTATACCTAACATAACTGGGATTGATTGGATTGGATTGATGAAAATTTGAAAATTATAATTTAATCCTCCATTAATTCCACGTCCGAGTTTATTGTATTTACCGGCAACATCTTGAAATTTATAAGACCACATATTTGCCTGAATTCCCCATCCATGTGCCCACATAAACTTTGGTCCATCTGAGCCTTTTAAAAAATTAATGGCTAATGTGTTTGAGTTAACTTTAGAATTTCTAAATGCAGTTGTTTCATATTTTGTTTTACCAGTTCTATTTTGATATGTAATATCAATAAATCGATTTTTACCTTCTTTATTACCTGTGAATATACCTGCTACCAAACCAAAACCTTTTAATCCTGTCACGGTTTGATTGTCTCCATAGCCGTCAATTACATTATTATATCCTTTCATTCCAGAATATGACATGTCATAAAAAACGCCAGCATAAGCAGGTGACCATTTTGGTACAATTGGCCCAAACGGTCCTCTAGGATTAAGCAGGTATAGTTTTAAAAATAAATCAGGAGCAATTTCATGATAAGTTTGAATATCAACAAAGTAAACCAATTCTTTAACCCATGATGATTTCAATAAATCCAAAGCTCTTACAGCATCATAAGGATCCATTTCAGCTAAAATTTTAGCGATATGCGAACGTTTACAGCTAGTTAAAACTGCTATCACGAGCAATTTATCGTCTTCATCACCATCATAAGCACTATTTACTGAATTTTTAATTTGACTTGCTGCTTTTTCAACTGACATTCCATTAACGGATTTTACAACATCTGCATTTGGTACAATGGTTTCGTTTGTTGGTGTGTAGCGTTCATGAAACTCTTGGTATGACATTTGGGAACTACTAATAAAAGGGTTAAGCAAACACACAACCAAAATAATAAGGAATTTTAAAAAAGAAGAAAAATTCATAATTTAATCTGTTTTGTTTAGAACAAATTAAAGAAGAAGTGAATAAAATTTTCTACGGTATTTTACGTATTTTTGATTTTTATTTGATTTGGAACTAAACTTGCAGTAACCAAATCATACAAATTCAGTTTATACAACTATGCGATTTTTACTTTTACTATTTACTTTTATTTCATTTTTGGGGAACACCCAATTAAAAACGTCAAACTTAAGTCACAACTTTGGAGATTTATATGATAACGCACCTACGTATTTTGATTTTACTTTTACGAATGAGAGTGATCGACCTATTTTTTTATTAACAATTGACAAACCACAGGAAGTTTATTACCTGTATTCTAAAAAATTAATTCAGCCTGATAGTACAATGGTTTTAAGGTTAAAAGTTAACGATAAAATTAAAGGACGTTTTAATTATCAAGTGGATGTTTATTTTAGCCACTCTAATAAAGCAATTCCCATTTATTTAAGTGGTAATGTTAAGCAAAAAAGTACAAATTCGTTAACCGACTGCCCTGATTTTACAAAGACACCTCCCGCAGGTGGATTAGGAGAGTTTGAAATTACCATTAAAGTGATTGACAGTCTAACGAGAGAACCCATTAGAAAAAGTAAAGTTTATGTGATTAACAATGGTGACTTATTGGGTGAGTTTTACACCAATAGTGATGGTATTATACATAAAAAGTTTCCGTTAGGTTTTTATTATTTAACTGCACATAAAAATGAATATATTTCAAATTATCATGAGGGTTATATGAATTTTCAATCTAATTATATTGAAATTGAATTGCAAAAAGAAAAAATACAACGTGATGAAGACCCTATTGAAAACCCAGTTTTAATTGTTGATAATCCAATCAAAGAAAAAGACACTATGATTGCACAAATTCCCATTGAAAATGACACTGTTATAAGACCAGATTTAAGTGAAATACCAGAAGATAATTTTGATTCACAAAATTTTGCAGCCAATAATATTACGTTTATTGTTGATGTAAGTTCATCTATGAATGGTATGGGAAAATTAGATTTGCTAAAAATGTCAATGATAGAGTTAACAAAAATGTTACGTAAAGAAGACCGAGTGTCTTTAATTGCCTATTCTGGAAGTGTTAGAATATTACTTGAAAACATCTCGGGGATGGATAAGGATGAAATAATTACTCAAGTAAAAAGTTTAGTTTCCAAAGGATATACAAATGGAGGTGAAGCGATAAAAGAAGGTTATAAATTAGCACGTAAATCATATATTCCTGACGGTAATAATCTCATATTTATGGTTACTGATGGTGCGTTTAATAAAGGTCAGCAAGATTATAAAAAAATGATTAAAAGTAATTACAAAAAATTGGGAATTAGATTTTCGGTTGTAGGGATTAAAACAACTGATTTTTTAACCACTAATATGCGTTCTATGGCTATGTTAGGTGGTGGAGAATATGTTAGAATTGTGTCGGTTGATGATGCAAAACATAAGCTTTTAGATGAGCTAAAAAGAACGTCTTATAGGAATTAATTACTTAAAATAAATAAACAGATAAGGAAAGCCTTATCTGTTTAATACCATTTACTTTATGTTAATTTGGTATTAATGTATTGACGGTGCGCCTAATCCTCTCGCATTACTAAATTTATAGGCTATTAAAAATTCCATTGCTCCAAATCCACCAGTTGCTTGGTTGAGTGATGATGTATTTAAATCAACAGATGCCCCAAATGTAAATCCAGACATGTGGAACAAAGTATTGATGATAAATGCATCTTTTACCCTTGCATAAACTCCAAATTCAATTGAGGTTCTTCTGTTATATCCTGTATGAACAGAATTCCCTTTGATCATAAAGTCAAATCCACTTCCGATAATAAAAGCTCTATTTGGTCCTTGAAAAAATGCCATTGCATTTGGTCTTAATGTAAAATTTGAATTATTTTGACTAAAATTACCATAAGCACTTACCACTAATTTACGGTATAAGCCGTTGTCTTCAAAAAAGTAATTTACTTTTTGCTTAGTTAAATGTTGTGCAGAAACACCTACACCTAACCAAGAATATTTAGAAAAATTACCCTGCCAAAATAAGCCTGCATTTAAATCAAACTTACCTACCGAAAGGTTTTCTTGCGGAAAAACTTCTCCATTATTAATACTAGTATTAAAATCAACACCGGTCCATTGATTGTCCCAACTCACTGAATTTGATTTAATACTTCTTTGATAAAAAGATGGTGCTAAACCAATAGACAAACGGTTGTCTCTGTTTAATTCAATGGCATAGTTAATTGGGACTGTAATTTGGTTAACCGTATATCTTGCATCACCTGAAACATCATTATAAAAATTAATTCCTGTTCCTATAAATCCATTTCCAGCATCAAAACGAGTATCAAAACTAGCGGATATTGTGTTGTAAGGATTATCTGAAATTGCTGACCATTGGTTACGGTAATTTGTAAATAATTGATAGTCACCTTCAAAAAAACCTGCTGCTGCTGGGTTAGATTGTACTTTAGATGCGTAAAACATACTAAAGTGTTTGTCTTGTTGTGCGTGAATGAGCGAAACACAACCTAAAATAATTCCTATTGATAAAAATGTCTTTTTCATATCTCTTATTTTATCTGATTAATGTTGTGTTACCTTTTAAAATTCCAGATGAATTGTTAAGTAGTCGATATTCGAGTACCCATACAAAGACGCCTGGATTCTCTTCTTTACCTTTAAAGTTTCCATCCCATCCATGTTCTTGGTTTTGCGATTCAAACACGAGTTGTCCATAACGATTGTAAATTTTAAAGTTCATTTGATCTATTCCAAACCCTTTCACTACCAATTGGTCGTTATTTCCATCTCCATTTGGCGAAAAAGCTTGTGGTACACCAATTCCTTCAATAAAATTAACAGTTACATAAACTGTGTCTTCAGCAGTACATCCATTTGGGTCGGTAAATGTTACTATATAATCTGTATTTAATTGAGGTTGAGCATAAGTTGTTGCGCAAGTATCACAATCTATATAATATGTATTTGGTGTCCATAAATAAGTTCCTATGTTTGGACTTGTTGCTATTAAGTCAGCCTCTCCTCCTAAATCAATTAATGTATCTAAAACGGCAGTTACAGTTGGCACATCAAATACTGTAATTGAATTTGTTGTTGAAACAGATGTTCCACCAGCATCAGTAACAGTTAATTGAATACTATAAACACCTGCAGTATTAAAACAGATATTTGTTGGGTTTTGGTCAGTTGAACTTAATGGTGTTCCTCCCGAACTAAAATCCCAACTCCACGACACTGGATTACCAGAAGTTGTATCTGTAAAATCAATACAAGAACCTACACAGATATTATCGTTAAACGAGAACCCTGCAATCATTGGGACACAATCCGCAACAACTAAAGTCACAGTTGCTGTATTTGTACACGAGTTAGCATCAGTTCCCGTCACAGTGTATGTTGTAGAACCTTGATTTGGTGTAAATGAAATACCATCTGTTACACCATTATCCCAAGTATAAGTTGCTGCTCCTCCTCCAGTTAAGGTTGCTTGATCTCCAGTACAAATTGAAGTACCAGGAGAAGCTGTTCCAGTTACATTTGGAGCAGCGTTTACTGTAATTGATGTTGAATAGGTATCTGAAACTGTTCCATCAGTTACTGTTAAATCAATACTAAACGTTCCAGCGGTGTTAAATGTTATTGTATGAGGACCTTGTGTATTTGCACTGGTTACATCTCCACCATTAAAAGTCCAATCCCAACCTGTAATAGTTGTTGCATTGGCTGAACTTGCATCTGTAAATGTAATGGTTGTTCCTGCACAAAAAGGTGATGGAATATCTTGAGTATAATCTGCTATAACAGTTATAACAGAACAATCAATAATTGTAATCGTAAAAGTTGAAACATCATCTGGGCAAGGGGCACTACCCGCTACCGTATAATCGAATGTATAAACATTGTTTGTTGCTAATCCGTTTCCATCAAAAACTCCAGTTCCTGCTGTAAATTGACCAGATGCCGTTCCAGATGTTTCTGTCCAAGTTCCTCCAGCATCAGCTCCACTTAATAAAGTGTTTAAATCTAAAGTTGTTGTTCCTCCAGCATTACAAACATTTGCTGTGTTGTCTGCGCCAGCATTTGCAGCAGCTGTTACGGTAATAGATTGTGAATATGTGTCTGAAATAGTTCCATCTCCAACTACCAAATCAATATTATAAGTTCCTGCTGTATTAAAAGTTATGGCATGTGGACCTTGTGTACTTGCGCTGGTTACATCTCCACCATTAAAAGTCCAAGCCCAAGAATTTATTGTTGTTCCCGTAGCTGAACTTGCGTCTGTAAAAGTTACAGTTGTTCCTTCACAAATTGGTGAAGGAGTGTTTTGTGTGTAAGAGGCTGTAACAGTTGGCGCTCCAGAAGTAATTCCTTTAATAATAATATCATCAACAGCAAAAGAAGGGTCAATCCCATTTGCGTCTGCATCAGCAACCCAATTAAACCCAATTTTAATATTTGCATTGTTGTCCGCACTAGCCGGAAGTGCAAAAACTGTAAAATTTGTCCATGTACCTTGAGGAGCACATGTATTGGGTGTCAAAGCTATAGGGTCAATTTGTGCCCAAGACACGCCATCAAAGTACCAAAGAGTGGCGTTGTCATCAGGGTCAGATCCGGCTCCAGCTCTACTTTCAATATAATCAAATTCAATAGTAATTGATGTATAAGCTGAACAATCGATAGGAGGAGATTCAAATCTTTTATTTGTTTCAGCTGTAGGATCGGCTAGCATAGCTGCACCTGTAAAACCAAGACCATAAAATGTATTTGATGTCCCCATAAATAAGGATTGATCAGCACCTCCAGCTGAACCACATTGGCCAGGGGCATTACCAGCTTCTGTATTATCAACTCTCCATCTACCTGCTTCAGTTGCGTTTATTCCTGTAGCTGATGAAGTCCAATTGCCGTTAGCTCCACTATATGCATCATTACCTGTTGCTGCTTGAAAGTCTTCAGTCCAAAATGTAACTTGTCCAAAAGAGTAATTAAATAGCATTGTAAACAGTACAATACTGATTAGTGAGTATAATTTTTTCATAATTTTATGAGTTTCTAAATGTTAAATATACATATTTTAGACGAATTAAAATGAAAAAAGTACCCTATAAAGGATACTTTTTCGTTTTTGGTTTGTTGTTGTAGCTTTTTTTAAGTGATTTACTTACACTATTTTGAGATTAACTCAAATAATTCATTTAAATCAGGGGTTATAATTATTTCAATTCTTCTGTTTTTAGATTTATCGTTAGGATCAACTGGATGAAATTGTGAACGACCAGCCGCCGTAATCATTTTCGGATCCATTTTAGAGTTTTCTAACATTATTTTAGTTACAGATGTGGCGCGTAAAACACTTAATTCCCAATTGTCAGTTGGGTGTTTTGTACTAATCAAAGCGTCTGAATCTGTATGTCCTTCAACCAATATTCCAATATCGGTTTGCGATTCTAATACTTTAGCTAAGTCAATTAAGGCTACTTTTCCCTCAGAACTTACATTTGTTTTTCCAGACGCGAACAACAAATTCGCCTCCATACTCACATAAATTCTACCGTTTCGTTCTTCTACTGTTAATCCTTTGTCTGCAAATCCTAATAATGCTTTAGCAATTTTTTCTTTTAATAATCTTGTGGCTTCATCTTTTGCAGCTATAATATCCTCTAACTCTTTTATCTTTTTTTCTTTTTCATCTAACACTCTTGACCGTGCATTTAATTCTTTTTCAAGTTCATTTAATCGGTCTTCTTTTCTTTGCAATTCAATTCTAGTTCCTTCTAAATCATTAATTAACTTTGCACTTTCAGCTGAACCATTGTTTTGAAGTTTTGCATATTTGTTTTCTAAAATTTGATTTATTTCTCCAATTTTATCGTATTCAACTTGCAAATTTCTATAATTTTCACCCAATTTAGATGTGTCTAATTTTATTTGGGTAAGATTATCTTGAAGCAAGCCTAGTTGTGTTTCTAATTCTTTTACTCTATTTTCGTAATCTATAGATGAAGATTTATAATTAGATTGCTCGTCTTGACATTTTTTATAATTGGCCTCTAAGTCTTGATATTTTTTTAAAGGTACACAAGCGGAAATCACCAGTCCAATCATTAATATAAGTAATACTTTATTCATTTGAACAATCCTTTTTTATTAGCGTACACAAATATCTAAAATATTAACACTCGTTTTTATTAGACTAATGTATAGTTTTAAACATCTCATTTTTGATTACTTGTAACCAAATCATAAGTAATTGCTTATATAAATGGCAAGGGAAGAGGAAAATGTATTGCTCTCAAAGGTTATACATTTATTGTTTGGTAAATTAAAGGAGGATGTTATGTCCTCCTTTAATATTTAACAATTTGATATTATTCATTCATAAGCTATTTTATTGCATAAAGTTTTTAATTTTGTCAGCTTAATTAATTTTTTATGAGGATGGCAAAAATACGAAAACAAGAAGCTTTAGATTATCACGAAAATGGTCGTCCGGGAAAAATAGAGGTTGTACCTACTAAACCTTATCATACACAAAGAGATTTAAGTTTGGCATACTCGCCAGGTGTAGCTGAACCTTGCTTAGAAATTGCTAAAAATAAAGATGATGTTTATAAGTACACTGCAAAGTCAAATTTAGTAGCCGTCATTACCAATGGAACAGCTGTATTAGGTCTTGGAGATATAGGTCCAGAAGCTTCAAAACCTGTAATGGAAGGTAAGGGACTTTTATTTAAGATTTTTGCTGATTTAGATGTGTTTGACATTGAAGTTGATGCTTCAGATCCTGAAAAATTTATTGAAACCGTAAAAGCAATTGCGCCAACTTTTGGAGGGATTAATTTAGAAGATATTAAAGCACCTGAGGCTTTTGAAATAGAAAGACGTTTAAAAGAAGAATTGGATATTCCAATCATGCATGATGATCAACATGGTACAGCAATCATATCGAGTGCAGCTTTATTAAATGCACTCGAAATAGCAAAGAAAAAAATTGGCAAAGTAAAAATTGTAGTCAGTGGTGCAGGCGCAGCTGCCTTTTCTTGTTCTAAATTGTATTTATCCTTAGGCGCAAAAAAAGCGAACATTTTTATGTACGATAGTAAAGGTTTAATGACAAAGTCTAGAGAAAATTTAGATGCAAACAAACAATCTTTTGCAGTTCATACAAAAGACTTGACCCTTGAAGAATCAATGAAAGGAGCTGATGTGTTTTTAGGACTTTCTAAAGGTGGACTAGTATCAAAATCTATGATTAAATCTATGGCTAAAAACCCAATTGTTTTTGCTTTAGCTAATCCTGATCCTGAAATTTCATACAATGATGCAATGTCCGTTAGGGATGATATTATTATGGCAACTGGACGATCTGACCATCCTAATCAAGTTAATAATGTGCTTGGTTTTCCTTATATTTTTAGAGGGGCAATGGATGTTAGAGCAACGGGAATTAATGAAGCAATGAAATTAGCTGCTGTTAAAGCTATTGCATCTTTAGCTAAAGAATCCGTTCCTGAAGAAGTAAATGAAGCTTATAATGAAAAAAATATTTCTTTTGGTAAAGACCAAATCATCCCAAAACCAATTGATCCAAGGTTAATTACGACAGTTTCGCCAGCGGTTGCTAAAGCTGCTATGGAATCAGGTATTGCAAAAAATCCAATTAAAGATTGGGATGCTTATGACAAAGAATTACGACAACGATTAGGACTAGACAATAAATTATTAAATGTTTTAACTGAAAAAGCACTTAAAAATCCAAAACGAGTTGTTTTTGCTGAAGCCGATCATTATAAAATATTGAAAGCCGCACAAATGGCAATGGATGAAGGTTTTGCTATTCCAATTTTATTGGGAAGGCGTGCAAAAATTGAAGAACTGATTGAAGAAAACGGGTTTGAATTTCCAAATGTTGACATTATAGACCCGAAAGCTTTAGAAATGAAAGAAAAATGTGCCGAATATGGTAAAATTTTCTTTGAAAAACGTAAACGTAAAGGTTTTACTGAATTTGAAGCGTCTAAAATAATGCGAGAACGTAATTACTTTGGTGCTATGATGGTTGAAATGGGTGAAGCAGATGCACTTATTTCAGGAATAACAAGAAGTTATAAAGATGTGATTAGACCAGCTATTCAAATTGTTGGTAAAGACGAAAATGTATCTAAAGTTGCAGGAATGCACATTATTGTAACCAAAAAAGGACCTTTATTTTTTGCAGACACCACTGTTAACTTTGATCCAACTGCAGAAGAAATAGCAGACATTACCTATCAAGTTGCTAGAACAGTGAGAAGACTTCAAATTCATCCACGTGTTGCTATGTTGTCGTATTCTAATTTTGGATCGGCCAGAGGTAAAGATGCTAAAAAAATGGCTGATGCTGTGAGCATTTTAAATGAAAAACATCCAACATTGGTTGTTGATGGTGAAGTTCAAGCCAATTTTGCCCTCAATAATGATTTGATGAATGAAAAATTCTCATTTTCTGCACTCGCAAATAAAAATGTTAACACACTCATTTTTCCAAATTTATCGTCTGGAAATATTGCCTATAAATTAATGCAAGAGTTAGGGGATGATGTTGATGCCATTGGACCAATATTATTAGGATTAAAAAAATCAATCCACGTATTACAACTTGGAAGTACGGTGAGAGAAATTGTTAATATGATTAAAGTTGCAGTTTTAGATGCACAAATAAAATAAAACATGATTACACACTTAAACGGGAATTTAATCGAAAAAACACCAACTCATTTAGTGATTGAATGTGGTGGTGTAGGTTATTTTGTAAAAATTAGCTTAAATACTTTTTCTAGAATTACAACAGGCATAAGTAAAACAATTAAATTATTTACGCATTTACAAGTTAAGGAAGATAGCCAAACATTATATGGGTTTTATGCCGTGCAAGAAAGAGAAATGTTTCGTCATTTAATCTCTGTTTCTGGAATTGGAGCAAATACTGCAATGTTAATGTTATCCTCATTAAGTTCGGACGAAATTGCGAACGCAATCACCTCTGATGATGTTACTTTAATTAAAAGTGTAAAAGGCATTGGACTTAAAACTGCTCAAAGAGTGATAGTTGACCTTAAATCAAAAATGGCTAAAATTGAATTTTCTTCAGAAAATATTTTCTCTCAAGACAATACAAACAAATTTGAAGCGTTAACAGCATTGTCTGCTTTAGGATTTGACAAAACAAAAGCAGAAAAAGCGATTAATAAAGTAGTTACTGATGAACAATCAGTAGAAGACTTAATTAAAGCAGCATTAAGAATATTATAAAGGCAAAAAGAGGAATTGTATAGGCAGGTTTACATAACATTATTTTTAGTATTATTAACTGGTTTTCAGTTAAGTGCTAACAGTAAATTGAACGATAATGGGATTAAAAATATCCATTATTCGTACACATTCAATCATTATGTTGAAGCAGATACACCTAAGGTAAATTTACCCTACCCAATTACCGATTACAATGATTATTCCACAAAAACTAACACACGTTTAGATTTTAATTTACCCGAAAATATTAAGACAGAAATAAAGTATAATCCAGAAACTGGAATGTACGATATTTTCCAAAAAATAGGTGATCGTTACTATCGTTATCCTACATCAATGACACTTGAGGAATACATGGCTTATATGAAGAAAAAAGCAATGAACGACTATTTTCAAGAAAAAATTGAAGAAGAAGATCAAGCTGCGGCAGATTTAATTCCACCATTAAAAGTTGGCGGAAAAGGATTTGACATGATTTTTGGTGGAGATGAAATTTCAATTAGACC
>Ga0316209_1001051_pt1 | contig 33700 bp, 28 predicted proteins | sample 6monopyrite_MG_FD_204945 | JGI IMG/M metagenome (GOLD analysis project Ga0316209, IMG submission 204945) | Microbial mat bacterial communities from mineral coupon in-situ incubated in ocean water Damariscotta River, Maine, United States -... | ecosystem: Environmental > Aquatic > Marine >...
AATGGTACGCCGGGAGGGATTCGAACCCCCGACCCTCAGGTTCGAAGCCTGATGCTCTATCCAGCTGAGCTACCGGCGCACGGTTCCGTCGAGACGGATCAGTAGGCAAATCCGAGCGAAGGCTTGAACCGTCCTGACGGACGACGCGAGCGCTTTCTCTCGGAGACCTGAAGGCGGGCGGAAGCTAGCAAACCCGGGGGAGGGGGACAGTGGCTATGCTTCGGGAATGGCCGGCAGCCCGAATATTCCTGCGTTTCGCGATGCGCGATCGAGTCAGCCCTGGCTGATTCGGGCGCTAAACGGCGCTGGGCGGGTGCTTCCTCGTCCCAAGCCGATCGAGGCGGACGCGATCTGGGCGGCAGCACGGAAGGGGAACCTGGCTGAATTCGAGCCGACGGCCGAGGCGCAGGCGGCGCTCAGTGCTTTGACCGAGTCCCTCGCCGCGAACGTCTCGTTGACGCCGATCGGTCGCTTCTCGGCGATGGACGACACGGTTCGGATGGCGAAGACCCATCTTCGTATCCATCGCGCCTACGAGGACGATCCCGAAATCGCGGCGACACCACTCCCAGCCACCGTCTTCATCATCGGCTGGCCGCGGACGGGAACGACCTTCCTTCATCAGCTCCTGGCCTCGGACCCTGCTAACAGAACGATCCCGTACTGGGAAAGCTTTGACCCGGTTCCGCCCGCACCCGGCGTTACGGACACACGCATAGCAAGGCTCGACAAGATGCTCGGGCAGCTCCGATCGCTCGCGCCTAACTACGATGCGATTCATCCGATGACGGCGGAGTCGCCCGAGGAGTGCGTCGCGCTCTTCATGAACGAGTTCCGGACGATGCAGTTCGATTTTCAGTATCGGGTTCCGGAATACGCGAAATGGCTCCTCTCCCAGGACGCGGGGATCGCGTACGACCTCTATCGACAACAGCTTCAGCTGATCCAGCACGCGCGTCCCTCAGGCGAGCGCTTCCTCCTGAAAGACCCGGCCCATCTCCTTCATCTCGAGACGATCGTCGAGCGCTTCCCCGAGGCGAAGTTCATCTTTACCCATCGCGATCCCGCCGAAGCGATCTCCTCGATCTGCAGCCTCGTTGCGTATACACGGGCGCTCTTCACGAACGACGTCGATCCGCATGCCATCGGGGCGGAGCTTCTGAACGGCTATTGGCCAGAGGCGCTCGAACGGTCGCGCAAAGTTCGCGCAATGCTGCCAGAGGGACGCGCGATCGACGTTCGTCATCCGGATCTGCGTACGGATCCGATTGGAACGGCCGAAAAGATCTATGGGGCGCTCGGGTTGGACTTTTCCGAGAGCGCGCGCGGGGGGATCGTGAACAATCTTGAGGCGCGAAAGCAAGCGACGAGTGGGAAGCATCATCATTCGCTTGAGGGCTTCGGCCTTACGCGCGACGAAGTGCGCGAGCGCCTCGCTGGATATTGTGAAGAGGTGAACGTCTAGCGATGGCCGCGCCGACGAACGACGCGCCTAAGGGTTGGCTATACGGGCCAGCGCCGGACCTGCTACTCGGGTGCGGTGTGCTCTTCATGGTGCTCTCCGCCGTCTTTGCGGTTGGCGGTGACTCGCTCTTCGGTTCGATCCCTTACGTCATTCCGGCTGTCCTGATCGCGCTCATCAGCGCGCCCCATTACGGAGCGACACTCCTCCGCGTCTACGACCAGCGCGAGGACCGACAGGGCTACTTCCTGTTCAGCGTCGTCGCGACGCTTGCGCTTCTCGCCGTCGCCGGCGTCGCGATGTTCAACCCCCTGGTCGGTTCGATCCTGGCGACGGTCTATCTGACCTGGTCGGTCTGGCATTACACGGCGCAGAACTACGGCATCTCGATGATGTTCTTGCGTCGCCGGGGTGCGCCCCTCGACGCGGGGATTCAGCGCCTCTTTCATGCGTCGTTCAATCTGTCTTTCGCTCTGGTCTTTGTGATCATGCATGGCGCGAGCGACTCGGTTGCGGATCCCGCCCGCGAAGTGAGAATGATGCCGCTCTCGATTCCCGACGGAGCGAGCGAAGTCATCCTTCCTCTCTTGATGGTCGCGTACGGCGTCGCGACGCTCGGTTGGCTCGTGCAGCTCGGCCGGCGCGTTGAACGCTTTCAGGATCTCGCGCCGCCGATCCTGATCTCGCTCCTGCAGGCGCTTTGGTGGTCCGTCCCCTACCTCGACAAGCAGTTCGGCTTCGCAGGCGGGACAGTTGCCGGGGATTGGGACGCGCGGATGCGCTTCTTTCCCTGGGTCGCGTGTGCCCATGCGGCGCAGTACATCTGGATCACTTCGTTCTATGCGCGAGCGAGCGATCGATGGCAGGGGAACACGCGCTACTACATCAAGATCCTGCTGGCGGGGTCGGCGATCTGGGCGCTACCCGCTTTGTTATTCGCGCCGGGCACGGGTGAGTTCGACTGGAACTTCATGCTTCTGCTCGCGGCGACGGTCAACCTCCACCACTTTATTCTGGACGGTGCGATTTGGAAGCTGCGCCAGTTGAAGATCGCGAATGTGTTGATTCGCAGTCGGGAATCGGTCGAGACGAGCGCGCCAGAGAGCCCGGGGCTCCGTAAGCTTGTCTGGGCGATTGCCGCGATTGGCTTCGTTGCGACGGTTCATGATCTGACGGAGCGATTCGTGATCGAGCCGGCGGCGATCGAGCGTCAGGACTGGGCCTCCCTCGCGGGCTCCCTCGACCGACAGCAATGGCACGGCAAGGGGAGCGCCTTCGATCGCTTCAAGCTGGCGCGAAGGCTCGAGCGCTCGGGGGACCCGGCGGCGGCGGCGCTTCAATTCGAGATCAGCGCGGCGATGGAGCCGCGGGTCGAGTCGATCAAGCGGTTGATCGCGCGCTACTACGCGACGAATGATCGCGAAGGCTTTGTGCGGAATTGCGATCGCCTCTTTGAGTTGCCCCATATCGAAAGACCGCTCCCGACGATCTCCCTCGGCGCTGCTTCCCGGCCGGAATTCATCGAGTTCCGCGACGCATGCGTGACCGTCGCGGAGGCCGCGCGACCGCTTCCGCCGGATCAGAGCGACGGCGCCGGCGGCACGGGGCAGGGTGGGCTCGTGCCGTCGCGAGCCGACTACTAGGCGAAACGACTACTGAATCGCGCCGATCGGTGCCGCGACCGGCGGCGCATCGATCGCGATTCCGCGCGCGACGTCCTCCATGAGCAGGTCGACCATGCGCTGCTTGTCCGGGCTCATGTACTCGTCCGGTGCGAAGCTCGTTAGGCCGTAGTCGTCCGTCGGGTAGCGCCCCGGAAGATCCGGAATTCGTTCGCGATCGGGATAGCCCCCATCGATGAAGCGGTACCCGCGAATCTCGCCCAGGGTAAAGGGCCCGCGCGCGCCGGCGTCGAGCAGGAGGCGCCCGAAAAACTCAATCGGCACAACTGAATCGCCGCGTCCGAGGTCGCCCTTGAACGCGGAGTAGGCGAGTGGCGCGCCCGTTCGGTCATAGAGGTTTGCATCGATTCGGTAGAAGCCCGGATTCTCGACGTCGATTCCGATCTCGACGAGTAGGCTTCCGTTCGAGAGCACGTCTTCGACTTCGCCCGTAAAGCGCGCCGGGATCTGCCCCTCCGGCGTCAGGAAGAGCCGCATCGTTTCCTCATGTACGACACCGCGCTGATACTCGATCTGGGCATCGACGAGGATCGGTCCATGATGATCAGCGAAGCGCGCCGGGTCGAGGCGCGCCGTCAGCTCTTCGCTGTTCCGGTCGCGTATGAAGCGCAGGCCTACGCGGTTGCCTTTGAGTCCGCCTCGGCCTTCGCGGGTCGCGCCAGCGGAGATCGAAAGGGCTTCGATCGGCGCGGTCCCCTGGCGAATCGCGAGGGTCAGTTCGATTGGGTCGTCGCCTTCGTAGTAGTAACGGTCGCTGGTGAGGCGAACGCTCACGACTTCGTCGCCGTTCGTGCTGAAGGTTTCGGGGATGGGGCGGAAGTCTTCGTGGCGACTGTTGGGCGAGAGCAGGTCGTAGTTGTTCTCGGCGAGGCGACCGGTCCCGGGCGGGTAGATCGTGTTGTCGAGGTAGTTGCGAACGGAAGGGGGCAGGTCGTTGCGGTTCGCGATCAGGTCCCCGAGGTTCGTCGCGGGCGGAGCCGCCGCGACGGGGACTTCATGATCAGGCGCGTCGTCGCTCTCGAAGGAGCGGATTCCCGAGAGCCAGACGAAGCCGGCGATCAGTCCGAGGACGGCGAGCGCGGCGGCGCTCCAGCCGACCCAGGCGAGCCGCCGGACACGAGAAGAGACGTTCGTTTCTCGTTCGTTCTCGTCGTCCGGCGCCCCTGCCAAGGGTCATGTCCTCTTCAGCTGTGCCTCAGAAGAGGCGGAGTGGGTCTTACCAGCCGATGTTCTGGATGAAGCGATCCTTCATCTCGTAGTGATCTTCGTTGTAGCCCGTGCACGTCCAGGCCGCATGATGGTTCGTGTACTTGGGGCTCTTGCACATGCTGCTCGTGCCCGTCACGTAGTTGACCGCGCCCGCGGAATGATAGGCGACCGCGCCATCATCTTCGCCGGGCAGGAGCCAGGAGGTGTACCACCAACCGTCATGACCACCGATGTGATAGACGGTCTCGCCGTTCGTATCGTTGTGGTTATAGGCATTGCGGACTTCGCTGCGGCCGAGATGACCGGCGTAGTCGCAGGGGCCGAAGATGTCGGCCAGGAAGTTGCCGGAGAGGGCGGATCCGCCGCCTGCGCCCGCGGACGTACCGACCCAGTTGATGTTGTAGTTCGTGTTCGTGTTGGCGAGGCGATGGCCCATGACGGCGTCGCCACCGGAGTAGTTCAGGACATAACAGAGGTTCGACCCCGTGCAGCACTGGTCGAGATAGACGCCCATCGTGTGGCTCGCGTCGGCGAGGCCACTGTGGTTCGTCTGGACGGCTTTGACGTCGATCGAGGTATAGCCGGAAGCATTCGCGAGGGTGTCGTCCCAGCCTTGCGAGCACATGCCACCCAGGTGGAGGATATAACGGCTACCGCTATTGGGGGAGCAACCGGTATTGGCGTTACAGACCGGCTGATAGTCCGCGCAGCAATCGCCGTTGCTTGCGCAAGCAGAGTCGCAATAGCAGCTATTGGCGTTGTTGCCGCCGCCGATGCCGCCGCACGCGTTCACACACGTCCCGGCATCGTCGCCGCCGACTCCGGCAAGTGCTGTCCCCGTCGACATCATCATGCCGAATGCGAGGAGCGCCGCAGCGCAAAGGGTTCCCCATCTCGATCGCGTCATCATTTTTGATCCCCCAGATCTCATGCCGCCTGAACTCTCGCGATCAACGCATCGACCCATTTCGGATCGAAGCGCAGTCCAGAGTCACAACCCTTCGGCGAGAGATCGCAAGCGATCAGCGCCGACGCGTCGGCAGCTCCCTCAATATCATCTACGTATGGCGACACGGTGTGCCATGCGAACACCGTCAGCTTACGCCTCGTCAGATCCCGAAAGCAAGCCTGAATACCGGTCTGCCTGCGGGCAAAGCGCGAACGGCAGTCGCAATTCGCCGTCGCTGTCTTGCTAGTTCGGAGGGGTCGGGTGAAAACCCCATTCCCCGACTGCGCCGCCCGCTTCGTAAACTCCCACGGCCTGAATTGATCCGTCCTCTCGACGAAAAATCCACGGCCCGGTTCGACGCCCTTGGCCATCGAGGGCGCCCTCGGCTCTCGCACGTCCATTTGGGTAGACCATTGGGTCCGCGGGCGGGCAGACGTAGGAACGAATCGTCTCTCGCATCTCATCCGCCGCCCATCGACCAAGGCACATTGACTTCGCATCTTCCTGCCGGAGATGTGCGTCGCGCAAGCTCGGCTTGATCGTGACGCTTCCGTCTTGTGCTTCGCGTCCCCAGACGAGTCCATAGTTCGGGTGATAGAAGTGAAAGCGCTCTGCGCGGGGTGTTGAGAAGAACGAGAACACGTGGTCGACTACGCCCGTTTCGGCCGGAGGAAACTCGAAACTCCCCTCCGCATCCGTTTCGATGCGCCGCACCCGTTCGAACTTGCGGACATCCGCGCGACGTGACTCACCCGGCACGACAGCGAAGATCCACGCGCCCGCGATCGGCTCGCCGGTATTCGCGTCCAGCGCGACGCCCCGCACGAGGCCTGGCTCGGCCGCACTCGGCGTGGCAGCGACCAGCGAGCCCAGAACCATCGAAAGGAGAAGAAGCACACGGAAACCGGTCCGCGGGGCCCCAATCGTCCTGTCTACAAAGATCCCTCGCATGGCGACCTCCGCCTCCTTCGCACGTCGACTCGCCGTGCTGGCAATAGCGGGAGCGTACCGCGTAGAGTGTCGATCGAGGAGGACGACGCGCCATGCCCCGTCACGCCGTAAATGGAATCGAAATCGAGATCGAAACGCGCGGACCCGAGGACGCGCCGGCGTTTCTGCTGATTCGCGGCTTGTCGACCCAGCTCATTCAATGGCCCGAGGCCTTCCTCGACTGCTTCGTCGACGCGGGCTACCGCGCGGTCATCTTCGACAATCGGGACGTCGGTCTCTCGACCAAATTCGAAGAAGCGGGAACACCGGACATCGCCCAGTTGCTGTCAGGCGAGGCCCAGCCCGCGTACTCGGTCGCTGATATGGCGCGGGACGCGGTCGGTGTCCTCGACGCGCTCGGCATCGAGAAGGCTCGCGCTGCCGGCATGTCCCTCGGCGGCATGATTGCGCAGCATCTCGCGATCTCACATGGCGACCGATTTCATTCGGTGACAAGCGTGATGTCGACGTCGGGAGCGCCGGGGCTCCCCTCCGGAACGCCCGAGGCGATGGCCGTCCTCTCCGAGAGTCCGAGCGATCCGACGGATCGCGAATGCGTGATCTCGCATAGCATGAAGGGGCAGAAGGTGATCGGGAGTCCCGGGTATCCACCGACCCCCGATGAGCTTAGGCAGTATTGCGAAGGCGCCTACGACCGATGTTATTGCCCGAGCGGAACCGCGCGGCAGATGGCGGCGGTTCTTTCGGACTCGGATCGCGCCGAGCGGCTTCGCGAAATTACGATTCCGTTTCAGGTCCTACATGGTCGTGAGGATCCGCTCATTCCCCTCGCTTGCGGCGAAGACACAGCCAAGCGCGTTCCCGGCGCGCCCCTCGTCGTCATCGACGGCATGGGCCACGACGTCACGGTCGCGAGTTCACCCGTCGTCTCCGAGGCGCTGATCTCGTTCGCGAAGAGCGTCCACTAACGCCGGGACGCGGTCCTACTTGAACTCGAGCCCCTCGAACTTCCCCGTCGCTCGCCACTCGCGGTAGAGCTTGAAGAGGGCTTCCGAGCCTTCGGGATAGAAGCCGCCGAACCAGCCGTCGCCGTCGTCGGGCTGGCCTTCGTTGTTGTAGTAGCCGGGCGTACACGACTCGTTGAAGTCGGCGTTTCGGCCCTGGCCGTCGTGGATCATCTGGACCCAGTCGTGCTCCGCCTGCTCATTCGCGTCGACCGTCGTATATCCGCCTTCGAGGGTGTGGCCGATAATGTGCGCGATGTACTGCGCTTGCTCGTTCAGGGCGTGGGGAATGTTCGGCGTCAGGCCGCTCTGCAGACCCATCATGAAGAAGACGTTCGGGAAGCCCCGCGTGTGGAACCCGTGGAAGGTCGACATGCCCGAGCTCCACTTTTTCGAGAGCGTGAGTCCGTCGCGTCCGGTCAGGTCATAGCCCGCGCGGCGCTGGTAGCTCGTACCGACTTCGAAGCCGGTCGAGAAGATCAAGCAATCGACTTCGTATTCCTGTCCGTCGACGACGACGCCGGTTTCCGTGATGCGTTCAACGCCCTTGCCTTTCGTGTCGACGAGTTCGACGTTCGGTCGGTTGAAGGTCGGCAGGTAGTCGTCGTGGAAACAGGGGCGCTTGCAGAATTGGCGGTAGAAGGGCTTGAGGGATTCGGCGGTGTTCGGATCGTCGATCAGGGCTTCGATCCGGGTTCGGATCTCTTCCATCTTGGTCATGTCGGCGACTTCGACCTTGAGGGCGATCTCTTCGGGCGTGAGGTCGCCGCCTCCGTCGCCTGAAAGCGTCGCCATCATGATGCGGAAGACGGCGGTCCAGCCGTCGCCGACGAGATCCTCTTCCTGGAAGCCGCCGCCGACCAGGATGTTGAAGTTGTCCATGCGGCGCTGCTGCCAGCCGGGCTCGAGTGTTTTCTCGAACTCGGGATCCGTCGGTCGGTTGTTGCGAGCATCGACGGAAGAGGGCGTGCGCTGAAAGACGTAGAGTTGTTTTGCGTGTTCGCCGAGATGGGGGACGCATTGAACGGCGGTTGCGCCGGTTCCAATGATCGCGACGCGCTTGTCGGCGAGCCGGTCGAGGCCGCCCGTCGTGTCGCCCCCTGTGTAGTCGTAGTCCCATCGGCTCGTGTGAAATGAATGACCCTTGAAGGTTTCGACGCCGGGGATGCCCGGGAGCTTCGGTCGCGAGAGTGGACCATTCGCCATGGCGACGAATCGTGCGCGCATTTCATCGCCGCGGTCGGTCCGCACGATCCATTGCCCGGAGGCTTCGTCCCACTCGAGGCCCGTCACCTTCGTCTCGAAGCACGCGTCTTCGTAGAGATCGTAGTGGCGACCGATCTGCTGGGCGTGAGCGAGGATCTCCGGGCCGTGCGAATACTTCTCGGTCGGGATGTACTTCAGTTCTTCGAGCAGTGGCATGTAGATGTAGGACTCGATGTCGCATTGCGCGCCGGGGTAGCGGTTCCAATACCAGGTCCCGCCGAAGTCGCCGCCGGCTTCGATGACGCGGATCTTGTTGACGCCGGCTTCGCGAATGCGAGCCCCGGCGAGCAAGCCGCCGAAGCCCCCGCCAATCACAACGACATCGACTTCATCCGTCAGTGGATCGCGGGAAAGCGCCGTCTCGACGTAGGGATCTTCGATGTAATGCGCGAACTCCTCGTCCATCCCCTTGTACTGCTGGGAGCCATCAGACCGAAGCCGTTTCTCGCGCTCCTCGGCGTACCTTTGCTTGAGCGCCGAAAAGTCGAAGCCCAGCTCTTCGGGGCTCGGGATCTTGGGCGTCGTCGGGGCATCGCTTGCCATGGTTAGGGCTCCGTTGCGTGCGTTTGTTCGTTCGTTCTTGGGCGCTTGGGGCGCTCGCGGCGCCGTCGCATCGAGCGATGGTCGAAAATCAGCCGGCACGCGGCAAGGGCGAATTTAGCCGAGGGGCGGGGCTCAGGGAGCCTCGGGCCGGATCTCCGCGGCGATATCGATCGCTCGAATCGCGTCGATGATCCGCTCGGCGACGAGGCGTACCCGCGGCACGAACTGCATGCTCTTCGCACAGACGAGCCGGAAGGTGTTGGGTGGCGGGTTGAACTCGACGTCGACGGGAACGAGCCCGGCGAGTTGGGCACCGCGCGCGTCGAGGATCATCGCGCCGAGTCCCGCGGCGGTTGCGGCACGCTGCACCAGAAAATCGTCGGAGGCGAAGGAGGGGGCGAAGTCGGGGATCGCGCGTTCGAGCATGGGGCGGGGTGCCACTTGTTCGTAGGGGCGCGCCCAGGTGATCCAGTCGAGGTCTGCGAAGGAGAGGGGCTCGTGCTCACGCCCATCGGTTAGGCGACGGGCATCCAGTGCCGTGACATAGCCTTGCGAAGCGAAGACGCCGACCTCGCTCGTTCCTTCGGCCAGCGTCATCAATTCGGGCTCGTTCGCCGGTCTTGTTCGAAGCGCGAGATCCGCCTCGCCGCGGACGAGATCGACATGGTCGACGCTGGCGAGCACCTCGACGCGCAGTGCCGGATGATCCCGACCGAGCTCCGCAGCGAGGGGGGCGAGCCAATCGACCGCCATCGCCGGTGGTCCAGCGATACGAACCGTCCCCGCCGCTTCCTCTTCTTCACCGCTCGCAAGCCGGCCTAACTCGGATGCCCATCGTGCCATCTGCTCAGCCGCGGGTCGCAAGCGCATAGCCGCTTCGGTCAATTCGACGCCCTGTTTACTGCGCACGAAGAGCGAGATCCCAAGCCGTGCCTCGAGAAGGGCGATCCGTCGGGACACGGTCGGTTGCCCAAGCCCAAGCCTCTGCGCGCCGCCGCTGATCGAGCCGGCTTCGGCGATCGCGAGGAAGGTCTGAGCATCGTCCCATGATATATCCATATTTCGATGAATATATTCGAAAAATGGGGATTTTGATCCGTAAAGAGACGGACGAATCTGAAGATCCCAATCAGGAGGCTCTCATGCGACTTTTAGCTCGATCATTCCCCTGCATCTTCAATCTCATCCGACCCCGCGACGGGCGCAGCCCGGATCGGATCCCGCCCGCGCTGCCGATTCTCGGCTGGCTATTCCTGGTCGTGATCGCGTCCCAATTCGCCTGCGCCGCGAGTTACCAACCGACGGCGCCCGCGCGCCTCGGCCAGCCCGTTTCGCTTGAACAGGTCGAAGCATCCCTGGCCACCGCGGGTCCGATCCGGTTCAGCCGGGTCGTCGCTGCCGAATGGGCGGTCGCGCGCAGCGGCCTGCTCAACCTCGATCATGAGAAGGCGCGCGCGGCGGGACTCGAGGATCGAAGCGAGCCGATCGAGATCTTCTTCTATGTCCTCGAACATCCGACCGAAGGCGATTTCATCGTCGACTCCGGCGTCGCCGAAGCGTTTGCCGCCGGCGGTCGCCATCCGGGTGTGAGTCCGATCGTCGAAGCCGCGATGAATACGGAGGCGCTGAACGTCCTCGTACCGATGCGCGCATGGCTTGCAGCGCGCCCGCGGCCCCTCGCAGGCGTCTTCTTAACGCATCTCCATCTCGATCACGTGATGGGGCTTCCGGACATTCCCGAAAGCACGCCCGTCTTCGTCGGCCCCGGCGAGACGGAGGCAAGTGCATTCTTGAACGCGTTTACGCGGGGCACGATCGATCGGGTGATTGCACGGGACGAACCGTTAGGCGAGTGGCAATTCGGGGAGGAGGTTGCGCTCGACGTGTTCGGCGACGGCTCGGTCTTCGTCCTGCATGTGCCCGGGCATACGCCCGGCAGTGTCGCCTTTGCCGTGCGCTCGACGGACGGCCCCCGTTTGCTCGTGGGCGATACGAGTCATACGCGATGGGGTTGGGAGAATGGCGTCGAACCGGGAAGCTTCACGATGGACCAAGAGCAGAACCGTGCGAGTCTTGAACGCCTGCGCCGGCTCGCTGCGGAGCATCCCAAGATGGAGGTGCATCTCGGCCATCAAAGGCTCGACGGTGAGGACTGAGCCCTAACCCCTCGTTTTCGGCCTCTGCTGACCACCTTTACAGCCCCTGTACATCCTGGGAACATGGAGGGGACTCAAGCGAGAGGAATCCCGATGGCCCATGACCTGCTGATCGTGAATGGAACCGTTGTCGACGGAACGGGGAGTGCCGGGCGTCGCGCCGACGTCGCGGTTTCCGGCGGTCGCATCACGCAGATCGGCGATCTCGCGGGCGAGCTTGCGGAGGAGACGATCGACGCCGAAGGGCATGTCGTGTCCCCGGGATTCATCGATGGTCACACGCATATGGATGCGCAGGTCTATTGGGATCCGCTCGGAACCTGCTCGTCCTATCATGGCATCACGAGTGTGGTGATGGGGAATTGCGGCTTCACTCTGGCACCGAGTCGCGCGGACGCTCGCGAACTTGTCGTACGCAACCTCGAACGTGCGGAAGATATTTCGCCCGAGGCGATGGCGGCGGGAATCGACTGGGGCTTCGAGACCTACGCCGAGTATCTCGATGCGGTCGATGCTTTGCCCAAGGGCATCAACTACTCGGGCTATGTCGGTCATTCGGCGCTGCGTACTTTCGTGATGGCTGAGCGCGCGTTCGAGGAAGAGGCCAGCGGCGATGATATTGCGGCGATGCAACGCGAGCTGTCGGCGGGGATGGCGGCTGGGGCGATGGGCTTTACGACGTCGCGCACGCTGAACCACCAGACCTCGGACGATCGACCCGTGGCGAGTCGGCTCGCCGCTTGGGATGAAGTGCAAGCGCTCGTGGGGGTGGCCGGGCAAGCGGGTGGCATCTTCGAAATTACGAACGAGGATGCGGCAGTCGAGAATCCCGACGCGCAGCCCGAGTATTTCGGCCGCCTAACGGATCTCGCACGGGAATCCGGTGCGACGATCATGTTCGGGGTTGGTAGTAGTCGCCATGCGCCGGAGAGCTGGAAGCCCTGGATGGGGCTCATCGATTCGGTCTCGGACTCCGGCGGCCGAATGTTTGCCCAGGTCCATTCGCGCCAGTTCAACGTGATCCTCAATTTCGAGGGACAGCTTCCCTTTGATGGTCTTCCCGAATGGAAGGCGCTTCGTGCCCGATCCCGCGAGGAACAGATTCGAGGCCTTCGCGATCCCGACCTGCGGGCGAAACTCGTTTACGAAGCGCATCACGGCGAGTACGGAAATGCGGTCGGCGCCGAAGCGCGCAAACCCGACTACGACTGGGTCCTGAGAATGGGCGGAGGGCTCGGACCGCACGACCGGATGAGCGATCTGGCGAAGGCCCGGGGCATCGATCCCGTCGAGCTGATGATCGAGATGGCGCTCGAGTCGGACCTCAAGCAGAACTTCCTGCAGCCCTTTGCGAACGAGATCGACGAACAGGTGCTCGCACTCATGAAGCATCCTCGTTCGCTCGTGACCTTCTCCGACGCCGGAGCGCATGTGTCGCAGATCTCCGATTGCTCGATCGCGACCCATCTTCTCGGGCATTGGGTGCGGAACGAGCAGGCGGTTACCCTCGAAGAGGCCGTCGCCATGCTGACCAGTCAGCCCGCGGCCGCTTTTGGATTCTCAGATCGAGGCAAGGTTGCCGAGGGATACATCGCAGACCTCGCGATCTTCGATCCGGACTCGGTCGCGCCGGAGGTGCCGCAGATCAAGCACGACCTTCCGGGTGGCGCGCGACGTCTGGTGCAGAAGGCGACTGGGTTCAAGGCGACGATCGTCGCGGGGGAAGTGCTGCTGCGCGAGGGCGAGCATACCGGCGCGTTGCCCGGTCGACTTTTGCGGCGCGGCAAGGACGTGGGTTAGGCGAGCGCGTTGAGGCAGAAGACAAGGTACGGGGCCAGCGATGAAATTTGAAGCGAAGCCGCTCGGCGGCGGGATCGGTGCAGAAGTCATCGGGCTCGATCTCGATCAGGAGATCGATGGCGAAACGGCGAGGGCCCTCAACGACGTGTGGCTCGAATACGCGATCGTGCTCTTTCGTGGAATCGGCACCTCGAATGAGCGCCACCTCCGCTTGAGTCGATGCTTCGGCGAACTCGAAGTGCATCCCGTTGAGAGTATTCGCCTCGAAGGCAATCCCGAGATCATCTGTCTCGCTCAGAAGGGCGACCAGCGTCAGATGACCTACTCCTTCGATGGCGAGGAGATCGTCGGCCGGATCCCTTTCCATACCGACTTGATCTACACGACGACGCCCAATCGCGGCGCCATGCTGCGGATGGTCGAGAAGCCGGGGCAAGGTGGCGAAACGGGTTGGATCGATACGGCGGCGGCCTACGATGCCCTCGATGAGGAGATGAAGAACGCAATCGATTCGCTCGAGGCGCGCTTCGACTTCGTGAGCGATCTGCGGAAGATGCGCTTCGGGAAATTCTGGGATGTCGAGATGGGCGATTCCGGGACGATCGAGTACCCGGACTTCCCCGATGTGGCTCATCCCCTCGTCTGGACGCATCCGATCTCGCGACGGAAATCGCTGTCCCTCTCGACGGTCCATCTGATCGATATGGTGGGGATGTCGCGGGAGGAGGGTGATCCGATTTTGGAAGCCCTGGTCGCGCATACCCTCGATGGTCGCTTCACCTATACCCATGACTGGGAAGAAGGCGACCTGGTTCTCTGGGATAACTGGCGAACCATGCACAAAGCATTCGGTGCGCCGCCCGGGTACGATCGGGTGGTCCATCGCACCACAATGAAGGGCGAGCATCAAACGGGGCGGCTGCTGTAGCGCCGCTCGCCCACAACGACCGCTTCACACAATTCTCAACACACCGGGACGGATTCATGGGACAGCAAGAAGAAGACAACAAGCAGCTCGCCAAGGACATGATCGATGCGCTGTCGCGCGCGGACGAAGAGTGGGTTGCGAAGAACTACTCCGAGGACTTCCGAATCTGGGTGACCGGGTCGTTGCCCTTTAGCGGCGAGAACGACAAGGCCGGCGCGCTTGCGGGCATGCCGGCGGTCCTCGATCTCTTTCCGGAAGGGCTCACGTTCACCGTGAAGTCGATGGTTGCGGAAGGCGACTCGGTTGCGATCGAAGCGGTCAGTAACGGGAAGACCTTCCGCGGTGACACGTACTCGCAGGAATATCATTTCTTGATGCGCGCTCGCGACGGCCAGATCGTCGAGTGGAAGGAGTACATGGATACCGAGCACGCCCGGAAGGTTCTGGTCGGCGAATAGGAGTTCGGAAGCGAGATGCGCATTATTCGCGTTGATGACGAGCCGGAATACGGTGTGGCACTCGGCAGTATCCTTGTGAGCCTGCTCGAGCCCAAGCCCGGCAGCGAACTTGCGTTCAACCGCTGGTACGAGCGCGACCATTTCTATGCGGGCTGCATGACCGGCGAGCACTTCTTCTCGGGGCGTCGCTACATCGCACCGAAAACGCTCAAAGCCCTTCGCTATCCCGCTTCGTCGCCAGCAGTCGCCGATACTTCGATCGGTTCGTTTCTCGCGCTCTACTGGATGGAGCGGGGACATCAAACGGAAGCGGAGGCCTGGGCGCTCGAGCGCGTGCTTTGGCTCGGCAAGAACGGCCGGATGGATGGAGGCGGAGGCCGTCGCGCGGTTCACGCGAGTTTCTACACCCATCGCTGGACCGCGCTGCGCGACGCGGAGGGTGTCCCGCCGGAAGTTGCTCTCGACCACCCCTTCCCGGGTGTCGTCCTCGTGATCAGCGAGCGACCCGAGGGTGTGTCCGCCGAAGATCGAGAGCAATGGCTGCTCGACGAGTATCTGCCTGGGGCACTTGCGGGCTCGAGCGCTGCGCTTTGCCTATCACTCGACCCGAAAGTGCTTCCGGAGGAATCGCCGGCCTACGTTCCCCCGGAGCTGGGCAGCGATCGCCGTGCGCTTGAGATCTTCTTTCTCGATGAAGAGCCCGGTGCTGCTTGGGCACAGTCCTTCGCTGAGCTTGGGCGGGCTCATGCGGATGCGGGGTTTGGAGAGCTGGCGTTCGTGGCCGGTTTCATTCCGACCGTTCCGGGGACCGATCGCTACGTCGATCAGGTCTAGCGTGCGGGTGCTAGGCGTCGTCGCTTTCGAGGAAAGCAGCGACCTCTGATTCGACGGCGGTTCCTTCGAAGAACCGAGGATTCGAGTCGGTGTAGAAGCGCGCTGCATTTTCGAAGGTGAATTTCCGGAAGGCATCGGTGTCAAGGCGCCCCTCGTCGACGCCCTCCCAGGCCTCGTGCAAGACGTCGCGCATATCGGGTACGTCCCAATGGCCGATGTCAGAACCGAAGAGCGCTTTGAGTTCCGCGCCGAGCGGAAGCCCCTTCGGATCCGTCGCGTGATGGATCAAGGGGTCATCGGCCTCGCACCCGAAATAGAAATTCTTCGTGAAGAGCTTCGGGATGTCCTCGGCGCAGGTGATCTCGCAGGGCGCGAACTCGTCATCGGCTTTCGCGTCGCCGGCGGGCGTACCGAAGGCGAGTTCCTGGATGTCGGGGCCGTCGCCGAGTTCTTTGAAGTTGCCGCGATGAGTCGACAGGAGCTCGCTAAAGAGAGCGCGGTCGAAATGCGCGGGGTTGTAATTCTCGATCGCTTCGGGATTGCGCTTTTCCCAATGGCCGACGAGGTCGTTCAAGAGGCGGCAGCCGAAGGAGGCGCCGCCTTCGAGCAGGGCGATGCGCAGCTCGGGGAAGCGCCGCGTTACGCCGCCCATGAAGAGGGAGCGGCAGAGCGTCTCGGAGGGGGCTGCGAAGAAGCCGAGATGGTTGAAGACGTAGTTGCTGGTGGAGCGATGGCCGTCCCAACCGACCGCGCCGCTATGCGCAGCGGGGGAGATGCCGAGGTCGATGCATCGAGCCCAAAAGGGGTCGTAGTTGTAAGGAGAGTCGAGGCCGTAGGCATCGGACCAGGTGGCTTGAAGCTGGACCTCCTTCCCATGTTCCGCGACGGACTCGATCGGGCGTCGCACGAAACTCGAGATGAGGGCAGTCTTGAAACCGAGCACCTCGACGGCGTACTCGAGTTCTTCGATCGCTTCATCCGGGGTCATCATGGGGATGATTGCGACGGGTGCCAGGCGATCGCCGAGTCCGTCGAAGGCGTCCGCATGAAACTGATTGAGCGCTCGACAGCAGGCTCGACGCAATTTCGTGTCAGCGATATCGAGGAGAATCAGACCCAGGGATGGGTAGATCACACTGAAGTCGAGGCCCAACTCATCCATTCGTTCGTGGAGAAGGGAGGGAAGTGTCGCTGTCGCGAAGTCGCGGGTGTTGCGGGAGGGCACGGCCCACCAGCTGGGACGGACAGTTCGTCGAGCGGCGCGCTCCTCGGGTGTGAGCGCTCCCCATAGACCCGTTCCCGGATCGAGAACCCGCGAATAGAAGCGTTCGACGTCATCCGCCACGCCCGCCTTCTGGAAGTAGGGAAGAAGTGCGGGTAGAAACTCGACCGTGTGGCCATCGGCATCGATCACGGGATGGCCGAGCTGAGTGCGCAGATCAGCGGCAGAACGAGACATCGGCGGGCTCCTCTTTGCCGTCGGGATCGCAGCGGCGTACCCGAGTCTAGTGAGTGGCTGAGGCGTCTGGAAGAGGGCATGAGACGCTGGAATCCGACGCTGAACGGGTTAATGTCAGCGCACCGAGACGGTCCGTCTCGAAACTCGATCCAGCCTCAGAATCATTCGTTTCAGGAGCACGCTTTGGCCTCGGCCCCGCGCAGGAATTCCCTCGTTCGCCCCATGATGCGAACCGCGAACGCGCTCCCGGTGATGTGGGGCCTCGCATTAGTGCTCGGATGTTTGTTGATGATTTTCGCTGTGGAGCCGGCGAGGGCCGAGGATTCTCCGCCGCTGCTTCCAGAATTGGAATGCGACCGAGGTCAGCTCCCTGTCGCGCGCGCAGTCTTCGTGGAAGAAGGGCCCGAGATCGACGGCCAGCTCGATGATGCGGTCTGGGAGAAGGCCGAAGTCATCACGGAACTCACACAGGTTCAGCCCGTGTTCTGTGTGGATCCGGACTTCAAGACCGAGATTCGCATTCTGACCGACGGCGAGTCGCTCTTCTTCTCGATGCGCGCCTACGATCCTGAACCGAGCAAGATCGTCGCGAACCGGATGGCCCGGTCCGAAGTCTTCTTCTACGACGACGGCTTCAATATGCAGCTCGATACGTTCAACGATCGTCAGAACGGATTCTTCTTCCAGGTGAATCCAAACGGTGGCCGTCGCGACGGCACGTTTGCGCGGGACAACTTCGAAGAGAACTGGGATGGGATCTGGTTCGCCTCCGCACGCATCGATTCGAAGGGTTGGGTTGCCGAGGTCGAGATCCCATTCAAGACACTGCCCTTCCGACCGGGGGCGGATGTTTGGGGACTGCAGCTCTCTCGGCGTGTGCGGCGAGTGAATTCCGAATTGCGCTGGGCGGACCCCTCGCTTCAGCGCTTTGGAATCAATATGAGTCGCGCCGGTCAGCTCAAGGGCATGAGCGTCGCCAAGCAAGGACTTGGACTCGACGTCGTTCCGACGTTCTCGTTCGGAGCCACGATCGATGGGCAGGGGCAGGACAATAATCCCGGGCCTTCTCCCGCTCTCGCGGGTGGCCGGGACTTCGACGACCATGCCGAACTTCGCATTGAGCCGAGCTTCGACGCGTTCTATCGCGTGACGCCGGGCCTGATGGCGTCGGTGACAGCGAATACGGATTTCGCGCAGACCGAGATCGATGACGCGCAGATCAATCTGACGCCCTTCCCGATTTTCTTTCCGGAGAAGCGCGAGTTCTTCTTGCGCGACACAGGCATCTTCCAGTTCGCGGATCTCTCCTCTGAAAACGGCATCCCCTTCTTTTCAAGGCGCATCGGGCTCAGTACCGGATTCGATGGCAAGACGGATGATGTCCGACTTCTTGGTGGCGCACGCCTTACGGGTCGCGTGGGCCGCTTCAACCTCGGCTTCATCGACATTCAACAGGATCGCAACGTTCAGTCCGAGCCTCCGTTCATCCTGAATCGCAGCTTTCGTAGGGTCGGGACGCCGAGCAATCGGCACGGAGAGAACCTGGCCGTCGCCCGGGTATCGGCGAACGTGCTTGAAGAGTCCAACGTCGGCATCCTGCTCACGCACGGCGATCCGGAATCCGATCGGGAGAATCTGCTCGCGGGGGCCGACTTCAACTATCGCAGTAGTGACCTGATCAAGAATCGTTTCGTGAGTGCGAACCTTTGGATCCAGCAGAATTTCGCCGGCGGAAATTACAGCGACCGATCCACCGCCTGGGGCGCGACGCTTTCCTATCCCAACGACATCGTGAACTGGAAGTTTCGCGTCAAGGATATCCAGAACGGATTTGATCCCGCGCTCGGATTCGTGAGCCGGCGGGACATCCGTCGATACGATGGTGACTTCCGCTATCGAATCAGGCCGAAGAGCGACGTGATTCGAACCTGGGACGTCAACTTCGATACGAACCTCGTTACCGCGCGGGACAATCACATCGAGGGGGGGCGATTCTTCTTCAGCCCAATCTTGATCACGACGCAGGTCGATGACAGTTTCGAGCTGCTCTTCACCTACATCTACGATGATCGGGTCGAGCCCTTCCGGCTGCAGGATCACATCTACGTGCCCGCGCGCGAAGCGCATCAGTTCTCGGGCATTATTCGGATCAAGACGAGTCAGCATCGCAAGATCCGCTTCGAATACTCAACGGGTGTTGGCGAGTTCTACGACGGATGGGGCGTGCGAATCGCGCCGCTGCTCGAATGGCGGCCGAACAAGCATCTACTCCTCTCGCTTCGCTACGACGAGCGACGCTTCAACGGGCTCGAGACCTGCAACCTGGCTGCCGTCGTGGCCAACACCTGCCTGAGGGCTTCGAATGAGGCCAAGAACCGCTTGTTCGTGGTCCGACTCGCACGGGTTCGAGTGAGAGTGGCCTTCACGCCGGACATCTCGTGGAACACCGTCGTGCAATACGACAACGTATCCGAGGACCTGGCGTTTCAAACGCGACTGCGATGGATCATCAAGCCGGGCCGCGAATTCTTCGTGGTCGTGGGGCAGGACCTGGATCTGAAACCCGGTGACTTCCGCGTGCGCGAGACGAATCCCGCGGCGAAGGCCCGCTGGACCTTCCGCTTCTAGCGTCCGCTCTGGCCGCGCTCGCTAGTCGAAGTTGAAGCGAATGCCGACGTAGGCTTCGTGCGCGTCGAACTCGTACTCGAATCGCTGAAGCAGGCCGGACTGCGTTCCGCGGACATCGAAGTCGGTCGTCGCGATGTATCGGTAGCCGAGGGTGAGGTCGGTGGTGTCGGAAACTTCGAGGGTGATGCCAGCCATGGCGTTGTAGACGAAGACGCCGTCCGTATCGTCCACGGAGAGCTGATTGGGCCCGGATGCGTTTCGTCCGTCGAGGCGAGGCATGCCCCAGCCGATGCCGAATCCAACCCACGGCGTGACCGGTTCAAGGTCCGGGAGTTCGAAGTCGTAGTAGCCGTTCGCCATGACGCTGAAGAGCGAAACGGTGGAGTCATCCGCGAAGCTGGGCTCACCCTGAACCGACATGTCCTCGACTTCGCTGTTGCGGTAGCCGACCTGCAATTCCGTGCGGATATTCCCGCCGACGCGGAAACCAAATGCGCCGCCGAAGAAATAGCCGGCGTCTTCAGGCCGAGTGCTCCCGAAGAATTGGATGCTCGAAGCGTTCGTGCCGCGGATCGTCTGGTTCGGGACGTGGCTGACGCCCGCCATGTACTCCATGTACATCAACGTGTCGCCGTCCTCTTCTGTCTCTTCCGCTGCAAGTGCCGAAAGCGGCGCGGCGACGACACCGATACAAAGCAATGCGCCAAGCAAGCGGCGGAGTGCGAGAGGGGGAGAGGAAGAGATCGATGGGCGCGTACGAATCACTGATGGCTCCGGTGCACACTGAGCAGTGTGTGCTCGAGGGGTTCGACGTTTCGAGGATAGACGAAAAATGCGACCGCCGTCATTTTCGATTTCGCACTTCTCAGATCTTCTCCCGAGGGTTGGGTCGACTAAGACGAAGCGCCGGACATCGTCATGATGGGAGAGCCGGCGGTTAGCCCTCCATCGACGACGAATTCTGCACCGGTGCAGAAGCTCGAAGCATCGGAAGCGAGAAAGAGCACCATTTCGGCGATCTCTTTCGGATCCGCGATTCGCTTGATGGGCTGTGGCGGATCGTAGTCGCTTTCTGACGGAGCATCTTCTGAAGCGTGGGCAGCGGAATCGCTTCCGGGTCCGCCCGCACCGTCCGCAATCTGGGTATTCGTACCCCCCGGATGCACAGAGTTGACGCGGATATTGTCGGCGCCGAATTCCAGCGCAGCGACCTTCGTCATGCCCCGAACCGCAAACTTGCTCGAGCAATAGCTGGCGCAACCAAAGAGCGCCTCGAGCCCCGCAGTCGAGGAGATGTTCACGATGGATCCACCGCCCGCCGCTCGAAGTGCGGGGAGAGCGGCCTTCATGCCTAGGAATGCACCGACCTGATTCACTCGAATGACAGTTTCATACTCTTCGAGGGAGGTGTCCTCGATCGTATTGAAGCGCAGGATGCCCGCGTTGTTCACGAGGACGTCGAGTCGCCCGAAACGATCGGTGGTCTCCTTGATCGCGTTCGCCCAGGAGTCGGGGTCGGTCACGTCGAGATGAACATAGGCGGCGTTCTCGCCAAGATCCTTGGCGACTTGCGCGCCCTCTGCATCAAGAACGTCACCCATCACGATCCGGGCGCCTTCTTCGATAAAGAGGCGGGCATCCGCCTCGCCGATGCCCCGCGCCGCACCCGAAATCAGCGCAACCTTACCTTCCAACCTGCCCGACATAATGAGACCTTCCTTGATCCAAGGATCTGTAGAGAACGATCAATCCAACTCTTCGGTCATTGTTAGTCGACGTCCGTTGGACCGGGGATTCGGCGTTCGAGCAGCGCGTCATAGCGATTCTGAATCTGCGCGGCATAGCTCGGCTTCGTCGGGATGAGGAACTCACCCGTTCGAATCCCGTTGAAGACCGGATCGACGCATCCCGAGGGCGGCATACCTGCATCGAGCTGCTTCTGCAGGAATTCCTTCACGATGCTGCCGTCGGGCGTTTCGTCCCGTCCGAGACTCGCGGGGCGAACCCGTTCGGTCTTCGCGATCCCCGTATCGAACGAGCTCGGCGTGAGCACAGACGCGCCGATCTTCGATCCGACGGCGGCAAGATCGAGCGCGAGCGACTCGGTCAGCGAGAAGGCGGCACATTTCGAGACGACGTAAGGCCCGGAGGTCGCACCGGCCACGAACGCGGCGACCGAGGCCGTGTTGACCACATGGCCCTCGGTTCCCTGGGCGATCATGCGGGGCACGAAGAATTTGATGCCATGGATGATTCCAAAGACGTTGACGCCGAAGGTCCAATGCCAATCTTCGAGGCTGCGTTCCCAGGCGAGGCCGCCCTGAAAGACGCCTGCATTATTGAAGAGCACATCGACCTGGCCGAATCGATCGAAGGCCGTGTCCGCAAGCGCGGCGACTGAGTCCGGTTCAGCGACATCGGTTTGAACGGCGAGCGCTCCGTCGCGAATCGATTCAGCGGTTGCTTTCGCGCTCGCTTCATCGATGTCGGCGCAGACGACGCTCATTCCATCGGCGGCAAACGCCTTGCTGAGGGCTGCGCCGATTCCGCTACCTGCGCCGGTCACGACGGCGACCTTGTTCCGAAAGTCTTTGAGCATGATGTCTCCTGGGCTGCGCGCGAGCAGGGCGCCGGCGCCGATTTCTCTGGGGTTTCGAGCCTAGGGAATCGCTGGGACGCAGGACAGCGCCGATCCGGGGGCCCTATCGACGGGGACCGAGGGCCCGATGAGCGTCTGCGGAGTAGCGCGATACCTTGTGCTTCATGTGTGATTCCCTCGTCGCCCGTGGTTCCCGGACGTCGGACGGTGCGACGCTCTTCGCGAAGAACAGCGATCGCCGTGGGCGCGAACCACAGCCCTTCGTTCAATTCCCGGGTGCCTATCATCCCCGCGGTGCCGAAGTTCGCTGCACGCATATCACGATCGATCAGGTTGCGGAGACCTATCGCGTGATGGGGCATTCACCGAGTTGGTGCTGGGGCTTCGAACAGGGCGTCAACGAACATGGCGTGGCGATCGGAAACCACGCGACCTGGTCGCGCGAGCCCCTCGAAGCGACGCCGGGGCTACTCGGCATGGATCTGGTTCGCCTTGGTCTCGAGCGGGGTCGTGACGCGCGCGAAGCGCTCGAAGTGATCGCAGCCTTGCTCGAGCGGCACGGGCAGGGCGGTTCGTCATTCGCTGCGAGCGGCGACGACGGTTATCAGAACAGCTTCGTGATCGCCGATGGCACGTCCGCGTGGATCCTCGAGACGACCGCGCGCGGATGGGCAGCGCGCTCGATCGACGGAGGGGGCGGGACGAATGCGCTGACGATGGGCCGCGAATGGCAGATCGGATCGAAGGAGCTTGAAAAGCAGGCTTCGCTCCAGGGCTTCTGGCATGACGAGGGGCGCCTCGATTTCAAGCGTGCCTACGCTCCCGAAGGCTGGCCCGGCTTTCTCACGGAGCGCCGCCAACAGGCGAGCCACCGCGCGCTTGCGGGCACGCCGCTCACACTCGCCTCCATGAAGGACTGGCTCTGCGACCATGCCGGGCAAGCGCTTCCCCCGGACGCGAGCCGCGAAACCAGCGATCCTGAGCGGTACAGCGTGTGTATGCACGCGGATCCGATGTCCATGACGACAGCCAGCCTCGTGACGCGCTTGCCGGAACAGATTGGGCGCCGTCCATGGCCGGTTTGGATTTCATTCGCGACGCCTTGTACCGGCATCTTCATCCCGGTCTATCTGGATGGGGTGCTTCCGGTGGAGTTGGCGTCGGTCGGTGATGCGAATGCAGCGATGGGTCAGAAGGCCTCGGCCTGGGAAGCGATGCGAAGACTTCAGGAACGGGCGACCTCGGATTTCGAACGGACCTTTGGACGGGTCCGCGAGGGCTGGAAAGAGCTCGCGCGTTCGATCGAACTCGAGCGACTTCGGGTCGAGCAGGACGTCGCTGCCAGTTACGACGCGAATCGACTCGCGGAGGGCGAAGAAGAACTGACACGCTTCATGCGCAAGACGACGAGTCGAGTCGTCGAGCGCGCAATCGAACTCGAAGCCGCGATCTGATCCGAACTTGAGATTTTACTCTGAGCAGGTCTCGTCCGGCTCAGGAAGCGCTGCGAACTTCGCTGATCGTCGCGGTCATCGGAGTGGCCACCGGTCGGACGCTGCGCGCGCGCACGAAGTACTCGTCCCGCATCTCCCACGGTACTCCGAGCGCGTTCAGGATGTGTCGCTTGGTTGCCTGTCGGCAGGGACGGCCCTTTTCGACGGCATGAATGGTTCGCGGAGAAACGTTCGCCTTTTTGGCGAGATCGTTCTGGGTCCATCCAAGTGCCTGTCGTGCCGCGCGAATTCGATTCATTGGGGGATCTCTGCTCTGTCTGCTTGGGGTGCAGTCTGACTGGGGTGCTGGATCGCTCTGAGGTGTGCCCAGAATAGCGCCGCGCCGCCGATCCGGCGCCGGGGAATTGCGCCAAGTCCCTGATTCCCTTGGGGGTTTTCAGCCCTGACACCGCTCCGCAGCGGCTTGTGGGGCACCCCTTTGGGGGGCTTCCTCGCGCGCTCCGTTTCCGTCTTGCCCCTTCGTCCCCTTCATTTTGGGCCCCATCGACCGGGAAGGACGGGGCCGGGCGATCCCGGGGAACTCTGGACGAACGGTCCGCAGGATCTCTGCGTATCCATTCGGAGCCGGAAGGGGGACTTCGCGTTATTCTTCGCCGACTTCGATCCGGCCGGCCGGTTGGGTCGGTCTCCGGAAGCGAATCCCCCGTCGCTTCCCCGCATCCCGAACATCTCCTTTATCCCCCTTTCGTCCAGAGTTGCCGAAGGATTCCTGCATGTCTGAGTACACCCGAGAGAACCCGAGCCCCGAATATCGTGAGATGGTCGAGATGTACGCGACTTTGCACGAACGGGGCGCGGACAAGGCGCCGGGGACTGCGAACGAAGATGAACATCGCCCGCCGGAGCAGACCTTCGCGGGAAAGATGTTGGCGCAGCACGCGCCGACCGTGAAAATGATGATCGATCGGACCGGGGCCAAGACCTTGCTCGACTACGGCGCGGGCAAGGGACAGTCCTATCGCCAGAAGGACATCCAGATCGGTTCCGTCGTCGCGCCGACGATTCAGGAGTATTGGGGGCTCGACGAGATCCGCTGCTACGACCCGGGCTATGAGCCCTTCAGTCAGCTGCCGAGCGAGCATTTTGATGGTGTGATCTCAACGGATGTTCTCGAGCACATCACCGAGCCCGACCTGCCCTGGATCCTCGATGAACTCTTCAGCTATGCGAACTGCTTCGTCTTCGCGAACATCGCGTGCTACCCCGCCAAGAAGAATCTTCCGAACGGCAAGAACGCGCATTGCACCGTGCGTGAGCCCGATTGGTGGCGCGGAATGATTCACGCGGTCGCAATGCGACACACCGATGTGTCCTATTTCTTCAGCCTCGCGACGCGAACGGGAAACAAGAAATACATACTCGCGGGCAAGCGTGGCCTCGACCTTCATACGAGCGAACGCTGGGCCTGACCGCTCCACCCGGCGCTTCGCCGAAAATCAGCCATTCATTCGACGGCGCTTGAAGGTATTAGAGGGTGCTGAGGGGCTCTAGGGGCTCGCAGGGCTCGAAGGTGATGACGGTGTTGCAGGCGCATTTCCTTCGTCGTCGAGCAGCCGCCTCGCGCGCTCCGCGAGCCGATCGAAGTCCTCGTCTGGGAGACGTTCGCCCGGACGCCCACCGAATTCGGGGAAGTCGGCGGCCCAGCCTTCATCGATCATTTTGCGGGACACGCTCGCCAAGTCCCGCCCGTACTTGAGCCCGAGGAGCGAGGCGATGTTGCTCACGGACTCACCGAGTCCCGTTCGAAGATGATTAGGATGTCCGTGGAGCCATCGCTTGGCGGTGATTCGGGCCGATTTGGCCAGCGAGCGGTATTGGCTGTGGGGCGCGATTGCGACGGGTAGGCCAAGGCGCGCGACCTCGACGAGCATCGAAATGCTGTCGGGCGTGATCACAAACTCGTCACCGCCGGCAAGAAACGCGAGATAAGGATTCTCGGTCGAGCCCTCAGTCCAGGAGTAGAGGAGGACAGGGGCCGTCGTCTCGCGCGAAGCAGTCCGAAACACTTCGACCACTTCGTTAGGCGTGCGGCGGCTTGTCGAAATAAGCAGGGATCCCCCCGCCGCCTCGGCGCGTGCCCGGGCGCCCTCGAAGAGCGACTTGGCGGCGGCTTCATCGATCCGAAAGGGGTAGGAGTTGCCACCGAGCAGAAGCACCGTCCAGGGATGGGGATAGGCGTCGAGTTTGGTCTTCCATTCGGTCGCGGCTTCGACCAGGTGCTCGGGGGCGGGCGGGAGCTGCAGTGGCCAATCGAGACGCACGATATTCGGGCGTTCCGGGACTTCGAATTGCGGCGGAGAGAGGACGAGGTCGAAATGTTTCGGGCCGGGCGGCCTATTCATCTGGACGAGTCGTGTCCGTCCGCCGTTCTGGTCCTTCAAAAACCGAACGATCGGCACCTGCCGCCAGCCCGAAGAGATGATCATGTCGGGCCAGGGGGCATCGAGGGGAGAGGATGCTGCCTGGTCGATGCTGTCGAGACTGGGCGAGAGCATCAGTCGCCACGAACGAGCGCGATCATTGAAGACGATCTTCTTCTCTTCGAAGGGAAGACCCAATGCCTCAGCGAGACGTAGCGATTGCTTATCGTCTCCGGTTCGCCCGCTCGTAAGCACCCAGACTCTGGACATGGTGCGAGCCTAGCAGCGGGACTGGTTCCCTGCCGAGCTAGGGGTTCTCGATCCAGGAGCGCGCCTGTTCGATCAGGGCGCGCTTGGCTTCGAGTCCGAGGCGAAGTGGGAGTTGCGAGACACCGAGGGTTCGTCGCATGAGTTCCGCCGCGGCGAACCCCTTGAGAAGCGAGGTGTCCACGCTCTCGCCGTAGCAGGCGAGTACGCGATCGACGGTCTGCGCGGCATCTCCGCCGGCGAAGATCATATGGGCAACAAGGACCGAAAGGTCGAACTCGGGAGGGCCGGGAAACGCAAACTCCGGATCGATGATCGCAAGCCCGCGTGTTGTGCGTAGAAAACTCCCCGGATAGTAGTCGCCGTGGAGGAGGGAGGGACCCGTCGAATTCAAATAGAGCAGCCCAAACCCCGAGACACCTTTGACGAACCGGTCATCTCGCTTTGCTTCCTCAGCGACCGCTTGAAGCCCATCCGTAATCGAGTCGAGATCGAGCCCATTCTCGGGTCGAAGGGGCAGGTCGAAGATGTGCTCATGGTTGAGGATGCGCATCGCGCGATTCTCAAGCGCTCTCGATTCATCCTGCGTAATCGGCATCGAATGGAGCGCGTGTGCGAGGCTGCAGAGGGTTTCGAGTTCTCCGGGAAGGAGCGAGTCGCCCGCGTAGAGAGAGAGCAGGTCGCTGCCTTCCCCCAGATCCTCAATGCAGGCGAGATGATCTTTCGGAGCGAACCCCAGGATGCGCGGCATGACTGCCGCAAGAGCGGCGTTGCGTCTCGCGATCGAGTAGAAACCGACTTCGGTTTCGATTCTCTCGATCGGCGCCAGAATCTCCGGAAACTTCGCGCAGTAGGGCAGGGATTGCTTCAGGATCAGGCTTCGTCGATCGGTCGTGATGCGGACCGTGCGATTCATGTTGCCTTCCCCGGCGCGAGACGCGCCCGCGACCTGCTCGCCGTCCTCAATCCATCCCTGTTGTGCGAGATAGGTCTGAACCGATTCGATCGTCGCCGTTTGGACTCGTCGGTCTGTAATCGGGTCGACCGGGTGCAATTCGAAGGGCATCGCGATTCTTCCCGAAGCGTCATGTGGGCAGCATTGGCGCGTCATTGGGCGGGCGGAGTCGCTTCTGTTTAGCGAAGGTTTCGAGCGGAGGCGTCCGCATGAACGAGCTTTGCTTCAACAGCATGAATCGATCCGCTTACTTCCTGCCCGAGGAGGACCCCGATCTCTTGGGACAGATTGCCGCGGCGGGACGGGCGGGTTTCGCGGGGTTCGGTCCGGACGGCTTTTCGATCGATCGCTTCTGTCGCGAAGGGGGACGCGTCGAAGCGCTTCGCGATGCAATCGCCGCTGCCGGAATGCGCACACTCGAGCTTCCGACGCTGGGGCTTTCGAAGGACCGGGATCAGAACGCGGTGGAGACGCAGCGTTTGGTCGAGATTGCTTCCGTCCTCTCGCCGGACTTCGTCCAGCTGAACATCGAGTCCGCGGTCGACGATGGACTGCTCGACGATTTTCGCCGCGCCGGGGATGCCTTTTCGAAGATCGGGACACGCATGGCCATCGAGTACCTACCGTGGCTCCCGGAAGTGCGGGACCTGAAGTCGACGCGAGGGCTCCTCGATCGAGCCTCCGTCGAAGGCGCTGGGGTACTCGTCGACACGTGGCACTTCACGTTGAGCGAGGACACTTGGTCGGAGCTTGAGTCGCTCGCGCTGGAGGAGATCGCGTACATCCAATTCGACGATCACCCGAAGCTCACTTGCGATGACTTGATCGAAGAGACGGTCTCGCGGCGAGTGATGCCGGGGGATGGCGTGTTCGAGCTTGATCGGTTTTGCGGCGTGATTCGCGAGAAGGGCTATGCCGGTTTCGTGAGCTGTGAGGTTCTCTCGGCTGAGATGCGCGGGATGGATCTGGACGCCTTCGCCCAGCTGCTTTTTGAGAAGAGTGTCGCTTTCTGGCCCGAATCAGACCCTGAATGAGCGCTCGAGTCTCCCCGATTCTGAGATTGCGCATCGCCACGTGCGAACCGAAACTCTGTGTGTGCGCCGGACTCCGAACCGGACGGCGTACGCGTCCCGTCTGCCCAAGAATAGGGAAATTCAACATGGCACGAATGCTCGTCATCTCATCTGACTGTCACGCCGGATTGCCGCCCGAGGGCTACCGCGAGTATCTGGATCCGGAGTTTCGAGAGGCCTTCGACCAGGCGCTGCCGATCCAGATCGCGAACACCCGTGAAGCGGAGAAGATGTTCCTTGTGAAGGACATCAATGACGAGTGGCGCCGCGGGCGCGAGGAAGCGTTGACGGGCGCTTGGGATCACGATGAACGCATCAAAGTGATGGACGGCGACGGGATTGCGGGCGAAGTGATCTTTCCCGACGGCATCACGGAAATGAACTCGCCGCCCTTTGGAGCGAGCCTCGGGTTGCCCTCGCGCGGCGTCGATCCCCGCTTGCAATGGGCGGGTGCGCGTGCGCATAACCGTTGGCTGGCGGAGCTCTGTCAGATGGCCCCCGAACGTCGAAATGGCGTCGCGATTGTCCTGGCGCTCTACGACATCGATGAGGCGGTCGCTGAAGTTCGCTGGGCAAAGGCGAATGGGCTCCGGTCGATCATGATTCCTGTGATGTGGGGGGAGCATCCTCCCTATCACCACCCTCGCTACGAGCCGCTCTGGCAAGTCTGCGAGGAACTCGAAATGCCGATCCATTTCCATTCGGGACCCGCGGAGTCGGACCAGTATTTTGGTACCTGGCCACCGGACCCGAAAGAGGGAACACTGACCGGCGGCATGGGGATCTACGTTTCTGAGGTCGCCTTCTTCGTGAGTCGGCCGCTCACGTTTTTGATCTGGGGCGGCGTCTTTGAACGCTATCCCGGCCTTAAGGTCGCCATCACCGAAGGCACGGCGGTCTGGGTTCCCGAGCTCCTTCACCTACTCGATCATCGTTACGGTTCACATGCCGGGAACGCCAAACTCGGCGACTACCGCAGCCACATGTCGATGAAGCCCTCGGAGTATTTCGCGCGCCAGGTCCGGGTGGGTTCGAACCTGCATGGGCGGGAAGTGCAGATTCGCCACGACATTGGGCTCGGGACGATGATGTGGGGAAGTGATTACCCGCACCCGGAAGGAAGCTGGCCGGAAACCGCGTCGCGGCTCTCGGAGAATTTCGCGGGCGTTCCGGCGGACGAAATCGCGCAGATGATCGGCGGCAATGCCGCCGACTTCTATGGCTTCGATCGCGAGAAGCTCGCGCCCCTCGTCGCCGAGATCGGACCCGACCCAGCGTCCTTTGGTACGGACTAGCGCCGGGGGGCAGAGCCGAGCGCAGCGGGTCAGAGCCGAGCGTAGCGGGTCAGAGCCGAGCGCCGCGGGTAAGAATCGAGCGCCGCGGGTGAGAACTCAGCGCCGTCGAGGGCTAGAGCCGAATTGGAACCTTCGCGTAGCCCCGCACATTGTTGTTATGCGACCACTCGAGGTTGTCTTCGTCGACCTCGTAGTTCGGGAAGCGGGCAAGCAGCTCTTCGAAGGCGACGCGGCATTCCTGGCGGGCGAGGGTCTTGCCGATGCACAGGTGATGCCCCTGGCCGAAGTGGACCGTGCGGTCGAGCTTGCGGTGGATGTCGAAGGCGTCGGGATTCGGGAATTGGCGTTCGTCGCGATGGGCTGCACCGGTCAGGAGCAGGACGCGGACGTCGGCCGGGATCGTCGTGCCATGGCGGGTCCATGCCTTCGTCGTCCATCGCCCCTGGACCTGGGACGGCGGGTCGACGCGTAGGAGCTCTTCGACGGCGTTGTCCATGACCTCCGGTTTCGTTGCCATTTCGGCGCGCTGGTCGGGATGGCGATGGAGCGTGACGGCGCTGTTGCAGATCAAGCGAGCGGTTGTTTCATGGCCTGCGCTGCCGAGTAACATGCAGAAGCCGAGGAGTTCCTCGAAGGAGAGTTTCGTCATCTCGCCGCTATCGACGTCGCGCAGTTCCGCGCTGATCAGCGCGGAAATCAGATCTTCCTGCGGGCGTGCTTGCCGTTCTTTGATGAACTCGACGAAGTAGGCGAGGATGCGAGTCATCGCTTCCTGGGCGATCGGCGGAATCTCAAGCGAGTTCGACTCGCGATGCATGAACGTGTTCGTATCGAGACGAACCTGTTCACGATCTTCTTCGGGAATGCCGAGCATCGCCGAGATCACATCCATCGGCATGACTGAGGCGAGACGCTCGAAGAGGTCGATCTGGTCCCCGGGCTCAAGACCTGCGAGCCGATCCGTCGTGATCTTGCGAACCGTCGGCTCAAGCTGACCGATTCGGCGTGGCGTAAAGACCTTGCTGACCAACTGCCGAACCCGCGTGTGCTTCGGCGGGTCAAGCGAGATCATCATCGGCAGCGCCATCTTCGTCTTTTCGAGGGTCTGGCCCCAAGCCGAACTGAACGTGTCGAAATCGAGATGGGCGTCCCAAACATCCTCAAAGCGGGAGAGCGCCCAGAAATTCAGTTTCTCATTGTGGTAGACCGGCGCGTTCTCTCGCAGCCAGGCGTAGGTCTCGTAGGGGTCGATCTGGGTTTGCCAGTCGGTCGGATCGTATTCCACGGGGACTCCAGCGCGCTCATTGAGTTGGGGCGGTTCGCGTGCGAAGCCCGAAGATACGGAATGGTCCGCCCGACCGTCAGAGGCGCAGAATCAGTCCTGCGCGGGGGGCGATTCCCGGAGCTTCGAAGCCGACGGCCTCGCGCGGCGTCGAATTCGTGAGATTCTGGATCTCCAGGAAGAGCTCAAGTCCCTCGCAAGCGGTCCAGCCGGCGCGGACGTCGAATCGCTCATAGCCGTTCAGCGTGTCCACGCGCGGAGATGTCCGAAAGGACGAGGCCTTGCTGGAGGACACGACGAGGGCGCGCAGGCTTAGTTCGAGGGTGTCGATTGGGCGATAGGCGAGCTCGGCAAAGCCGCGCCAGCGCGGTCGATGCTCGGGCTCGACCGAAGACCCGCGAAACCGGGTGTGGTTGTAGGTGCCGCCTGCGCGAAGGTCGACCCGTTCGGTCGGGTGAACGTCGAATTCGAGTTCGACGCCCCGGGAGATCAACCTCTGCTGATTCTCGAGGGCGAAGGTCATGTCGTTGAAGTCGATCAGGTCCTTCACGCGGAGATCGAAGTAGCTGAGGCGGACGTTCCATGTGCCTTCGGGATCGCTGGCCCGGATGCCGGCTTCCCAGCCGCGGCTGCGTTCTGTTCGGAGCGTCGCGTCGCCGACGAGCGGGTTTCCAAGAGCGTAGAACGAGGGAAGCTTGAAGCCCTCGCCGTAATGTCCGTAGAGGGAGAGGTCGACCACTTGAACGGGGACCTTGATTGTTAGGCCCCCCGCCGGCGAAAGGCGATCCTTTTCTCCGCGAATCATGTCGTATCGAAGGCTTCCCGAGATCGTGAGGAACTCTCCGATGGACTCTTCGAGTTCGCTGAACACGCCGATCGTTCGCCGATGGTCGAAGAAGGGGAAGGGTGCAGGGTTCGGGTTGGGCGGGGAAGGCAAGAAGTCGAAGAGGTAGGCATCCGCTTCACCATCTTCCCAGACCGCATCGGCGCCCACGAGCAGATGCGAATTGAAGGGCACGGAACCGAGATCGACCGTGACCACATCCGCTTCGGTCGTAAGGCCGAGATCCCATCGGCGATACTCGTCGCCGCTTCGGATACGCGGAATGTCCTGCTCCCCTCCCAGGAAAGCCGGCGTTGGGTCGAAGGGAGGGATCACATCCACGCCCGGAGCGTCGAGTTTTTCCCGGCGACTCACATAGCTCGCCCGAAACGCAGTCTCGATGCCGTTAGGCGCTTCGTTGCGCAGGGTCGCCCCTGCCAGAATCTCTCGAACGTTGCGGTCCTCCATCGATCGGAGGGTGGCGAGCTCAGGGCCCCCACTCGAATCAGGAAAGCCGCGACTACTGCTCTCATGGATTCGGGTGAAGGCATCGACCTCGATCTCGCCGGGCAGCGTCGCCGAGAGTTTCGCTTTGAGGCTCGCGCCGTCATAGCCTCCGTCGGAGTTGGGATCGCGGGTCGTATCGATCGCCGCGCCCAGTGACAGGCCTGCGGTTCCGCCAAGACCCGTTCGTGCCTGAGCGATGATGTTGCCGGTATGGAAGCGGCCGCCGCGGACTCGCACGCTCGCTTCGGGGAGAGTCTCTCCGTCCGCGCGTCTCGTGATGATGTTGATCGCTCCGGCGAGCGCATCGGATCCATAAACGGTCGAGAGCGGGCCGCGGACGATCTCGATTCGCTCGATGTCCGCGAGGGCGAGGGTGGTCGGGTCGAAGGAGCCGCCGCGGGAATTCGTCGGGTCGTTGAGTCGCACGCCATCGATGAGCACGACGACGTGATTCGGATCGAGGCCGCGCAAGTAGAGTTCGGTGCGGCCGCCCTGACCGCCTTGTCGGGTGACTTGCAAGCCCGGGACGAAGCGCAGCGCGTCGGCGACGGAGGTGCTGATGCTTTGATCGAGCTCGTCGCCGGTGATCACGGTTGCGGCATGGGGAATGGATGACGCGGGGCGGGCTGAACGCGACCCCGTGACCAACATCTCTTCATCTTCAGCAATCGCGCCGCCCGCGAAGGCCAAGCCCAACAAAAGCGAGAGCAGGGCGAGGGTGAGATTCAGGGTGTTCGATCGAGCGTTCATGGTTGGATGCCGTGACCTTCTTAGAGGGGAACATTGGGCGCCGGGAGTGTCCGTCGTCCTACGCCTCGCGGCAACTCAGCTGGATTCGAAGCGGACGGGGTCCCCAATTGAGAGCGCGCCGTCCGAGAGAACGCGGCAGACGACGCCTGCGCGTCTCGAAAGCGCAAGCCGAGCGTCCCGGCCCAGCGTGTCTTCGAGCAACTTGCACGGGGCGGCGTCGCGAACGACTTCGAGTTCGATCTCGCCGATCGCCCAGCGATGATGGGGCTTTCGCGGAACCGCGCCCGTGTCGATCGTCACGTTGCGGCGTGTGAGGCCCGGATCGATCGTGCCGCCATGCCGGCGCTCCGCCTCGGCGAGTTCTTCGAGGGACTGAATCGTGAGGTGTCGATGACGCGTCCCGTGATAGCGGTCTCCGACGAGGCCCTTGCCGGCTTCGACCGCCACCGTGTCGACGGCGCGCATCGGCAAGCGCGTCGCCTTCGCGATGTGAATCGCAACGACCTGCGCGGCGGAGTCGTCGTGCGCGCTCAATCCGACCAGGCCGCCGCGACGCGTTCCGCTTCTTCGAGGGCACGCAAAACGTTTTCGCCGAGCACCTTTCGAACGGTCTCGGCCGAATGTCCCCGGGCGAGGAGTCCCGCGGTCAAGTCCGGGAGCTTCGTTACGTCTTCCATCCCAACGGGCATGCTCAGCACGCCATCCCAGTCCGCGCCGAGGCCGACGTGGTCGGGGCCTGCGACTTCGATCGCCCGATCGAAATGATCGAGGAGCACGTCGAGGGAGGTTTGCGGAACGGGGAACTCGGCCATGTGGGCGCGAAAGAGGGCGGACCGGCGCTTAGCGTCGTTGCCCGCTTCGGCGCGCATCTCGGCGAGCCGCGGCCCATGGTGGGCGAAGTAGGCGCTCGTCGCAGCGGTCGCGGCTTCATCGATATAGGCCGGAT
>Ga0316209_1001053_pt1 | contig 33685 bp, 29 predicted proteins | sample 6monopyrite_MG_FD_204945 | JGI IMG/M metagenome (GOLD analysis project Ga0316209, IMG submission 204945) | Microbial mat bacterial communities from mineral coupon in-situ incubated in ocean water Damariscotta River, Maine, United States -... | ecosystem: Environmental > Aquatic > Marine >...
TCTTGATGTGGATCCAAATAACATTGTATCTGTCAATGTTTTAAAAGGCGAGTCTGCAAAAAAGAAATACGGTAAAAAAGGAAAAGATGGCGTAATAGAAATCACATTGAAAAAGAAAAAAGATTAATTTTTTTTATAAACATTAGGTTGGTAAAATAGGCTGTCTCTAATTTAAGTAATAAAATCTAACCCAAGCTATTTTTAACTTACACACTTTATGAGATAGTCCTTATTTTCAGAGACATTAAGCAACAATTACATATCAAATCTTTTGTTGGCACAAGTGAAAACGCAGTAATGATACAAATATGGACTGCACTTATTACAATACTCATCCTAAAAGCTCTCAAGGCACAAGCAAAATACAGTTGGTACTCATCAAATCTGGTAGCATTTATAAGGCTAAATCTTTTTGTAAAAGTAAATTTACATAAATGGCTAGATAATCCTTTTCAAAAACCAAAACCGCCACCAAAACAAAACCATCAAGGGGTTCTTTTTTAAAAACTTGTTCTATTATCGCTAAAAACAATAAACATGGTGGTTCTTATTCTTTCTAAAATTATTTAGGACAGGATTGTGACTAACTCAATATATATTTATTTGTTTTCAATTTAATTTTTAATAATTATTTAGTGGTTTATCAATTACCAACGTAGGTTTTTTAAATTCAAAATATACAATACTAGCGGCAATTACCTTACAAAACTAATCTTAGGATAGTATTTATTTCTTTTTTCTTTATGAACAAGATACAGATTTAATACTATTATAATAAGGTTATAGGAATACATAAAAATTATAAATATTACACTAAATTTTAAACTTGGAATTATTAATGAAGGTGAAATCTCATTAGAAAATTCAACTTTATCAATTAAGAAAATATAATTTAATATTAAACCTAAAAAAAGACTTACTGACCAAGTAATTTCGAAATTAATAATATCTTTTCCCAATTTACTAACTCCTTCAATTTTGTCTTTCTTTGATGTCCACATAATCAATGGGAGTATAATACCGAGTATAGGAAAAACTATAAAAGTAAGGGTAGATAAATTAATTGCCTTTAAATAACTTTTGTCCTTTAATATTGTCCAATCAATTAAGTCATCAGGAGTGACATTCAAAGCATTTGCCAATCTTTTAATTGTATCTCCTCTTGGTTCTGCTTCGCCATTTTCAATCCTTTGTATTGTCCTAAGACTCAATCCTGAATCTTCTGTAAGTTTATCTTGAGAAAAACCTCTTTTCCTTCTTAACTCTTTTACCCTTTTAGCTAGATTTTTGTTTTTCATACATTTGATTATTTGTTAAATATAAATATGAAACAAACTTAATTCAAAGATTATTAGAATACAACGTCAGTACGGCGTCATTTATACGTCATTTACGCTGCAAATACTATAAATGACGTGTTTCTGTCAAAAAGCTTTATTTAATTTCGCTAATTTGCCCTCGGATTTTCAACTGTTTCGGCTCGTTGTTACCGCTGTATCGTACTGATACAGATTCTGAGAAAAAATGCGGCATATTCCCATAGACTGCATATGTCACCTTGATGGTATCGACTTCTTGTGAATCAATAGGGTAATCAGGCCAAACATTAACAACACAGCTGCATTAAGACGTTACCGAACCAATAACCACCGGGAAATTACTAGTATTCTTGAAAACAAAATTCTTTAATAATTTCTCATTAGGACTACTAAGAACGACTGACCCGAAATCATAACTATCTTCAAAAAAAACCAGTGAAAGAACCTCACCATTTCCACGAGATAACGATGAATGTTTGGAGTTACTAAAATTATTCTCTCTACAGCTACAGTTAAACAAGAAAAATAACATAATAAAAAAAGCTATAGTGATTTGTCGAAAAAATCGTTTAATAAAAAGTGTTTTATGACATTTTAGTTTTATTTCAATCAAATTTAATCTTATTTAAAATATATCTATAATTGTTATTAGATTCTTCAACATTAATAGTATAAATTTTTTCTTTAAATGATGAAAATATGTTTAACTCTTCAATATTATATTTGTCTCTAGCAATAGATTGAACTTCAAAATTCTCATTCAATAAAAAATAATCAACATAGCGTTTAGCACTACTAATTAAATTATTCTCTTTTCTTTCCAAACTTCCGTTTACCGTCCTAAGTACAAAACCATTATCTACTCTAAATAGGTTTGATATGTAACTATTCTTCATTAAATAATCGACAACTCTATTCATATCAGTGTTAATCATATCTTTTGAGTCTTTAACATCACCTATTACAAAATCACCATATTCGATATTTTGAATTGAAAAATTTTCAAAATTATTAATACTTAATAACCGAATTGAAAGGTCATCAAAGCTAGAATATAAAACATTATCCTTATAGGTCAACAGTGCTCCTGGGCTATTGTTCATTGAAAGTAAATTATGCTCTTGACTTGGTTCCCCTGACTGATGTAAATATCTTTCCGTTTCTAAGTCATAAATACCAACTATAAAAGGATGTCCTCCTTTAAAATAAAAAATAATGCGGTTTTTTTTATATGGGATGAAATCACCGATTGCATAAGTGAAGTTTAAATATTCTTTAACAGGGTTTCCCGACATATCAAATACGATTATCTTTAATAACATTGAATCCCAAACATAAATTTTATTATTGTGGACCTTTACAATAGAAGGTCTTTCAAATTCAAATGGGCCGTTGCCTCTATTTCCGATTAGACGAACTTGATCTCCGTTGGAAGAATATTCAATTACATTCACTGGATTTGTCGTGGTAATAATAAATTTATTTTCGCCCTTAATACAAAAGGAACTTATTCCACCAATTAAATTTAAATTCTCATCTAATTCAATAATTTTTTCCGATGATAAAGATGAATATTTAAAACTCTCAGAGTCAACACATGAAACTAAGACACAAAAAAGTATTATTATTAATTGTCTCATAAAAAAAGTTAAAAATTATCTTGAAAAAAACCATTCAGGACCAACAATTCTCAAGATAATTTCGAGTTTGATTGTTTAATTTACTTATCTCCGTCTTTTGGTGGTGTGGAGCTACACGTATATTCCCCTCCAGTAGTACATGAAATTGTTGGCGCTGGCCAACCAAACGTTACAGTAACATTCCAAATTGGACAATTCAAATTTGGTGCTCCACCTGGTTCACAAGCCGCAGCATAGGCCTTTTCAGTTGTTAGAGCAAAACTCGCTCCGAAAATTAGAGTGACGGCAAAGATGAATCCTAAAATTCTTTTTTTCATAATTAAATGTTTTTAAATTAATAATAGACCAAACTACTAAAATAATTTGATTTTATAATAAGTAAAAGCATACAATAAGTAGGCAAAATGACTACTTATTGTAAAAATTAACTCACCTCTCCCTATAGAGGATAAGTGTTTTTTATATTAATATTTATTTTCATTGTTCGTTTCTTTTAAATGTTCTTTTTACGGATAATAAAACTCTTGAAACTGTTACTTTTATTTTATGATAAATATTTCATTCTGTAAACGCAATAGTTGCGTTTACACGAGTGCGACAGGCTATCAAGGTAATATTGTAGCAATTTTCACAGGAGTTACAATATTAGTAGGCGTACTTGTTATCATCAATAAATCCCTAAACGCCTGATAATGGGATTTAAAAAGAGGAGGGTTAAACTTCCATACGTACTCGACTAAGTAGAATGGCAAATACTTCTTACAAATAGACTTAAAATTACCACTTATGCCATTCTTTACATAGCTCCAAAACCCCTCAATGGTATTTACATGAACCATACCACGACTAAACTGTTTCTTGTGGTTTATTTCAAGCCTGTCTATATATGTTTCCAGTTCTTCATATGAACGGAATCCATCCGTTACCAAAATAGCGTTCTCTTTCTTTGCATAGGTTTTTAGCATATACAAAAGATTACGCTTGGTAAGTTTTTCTATAACTTTTGTTTTTACCTTTCCTTTTCGCTGAACCATTCCTGCTATGGAAACCTTATTTGTTCCACGCCCTCTTTTATTGGTTGTAGTTGAAAGGTCGTTTATATTATCTTCTGATATAGATTTACGTTGTTTCCTCGCTTATCCACCAAAATAACTCTCATCCATTTCAATAATACCGTTTAGCTTGGTATCTTTTTCTAACATTCCTATTCTAACTCGCATAGCAGCATAGTAGGATGATTTATAACTTCCTCCTATATTTCGCTTCAGTTCAGCGGATGCAATACCTGATTTAGCGTTTAACATCAACCCTATAATAGTAAACCATTTAGGCAAAGGTAGGCGTGTATCTTCAAAAATAGTGTCCACAAAGACGGAAAATGACCGTTTACAATTTTTGCAGGTATGCCGTAATGGGTCGCTTTTCTGGCGTTTATTACTCGTAGATTGACAATAAGTGCATTTTACAGTTTTTCCCCACCGTAACTTTTCCATTAATTTCAAGCATTTCGTCTGTGTATTGTATTTTTTATTTATTTCTGTTAAAGTCATTCGTTTTCCCTTATTTTACTACAATTTAAGTAAATTTTCTATCCTTTATAGGGATAGGTGCGAATTTATAAATTAAAAGGGAATGTTATTTTCAAATCAAAAGACAAAAATGGCGAGCTTATCGAATTAAGAAGTGGAGAAGATGACAACCGTAACATCATGCTTATTACAAAAGATAAGGATGGAAATATTATAAAGGAAGAAGTTAAAGAAAAAGGAAACACTTTTACTTTTGAATCTGACAATTCGATTATAACCACTAAATCTAAACCTTTTACTTTGAGAGTATTAAAATCCAAAGAAAAAGGAGAAGACAATATTTTTATTTCTGGAGACAAAAATAAAAAGCCTCTATTAATAGTTGATGGTAAAGAAGTTGAAAATAAAAAATTAGAAGATATTGATGTAGATACTATTGAATCGGTTAGTATATTAAAAGGGAAAGCTGCCGAAAAATTATATGGCAAAAAAGGAAAAAATGGTGTTGTAGAAATCACATTGAAAAAGAAAAAAGATTAACTTTTTTTATAAACATTTGGTTGGTAAAAGAGGTTATCTATAAAGTGTCATTCTGAATGAAAATGAAGAATCTCATAAAAGATTAAAATGTTGATTTATAGATTATTGAGATTTTTCGACTAAGCTCAAAATGACAATAAAAGCACTTTTTAGACAGCCTCTTTTTATTTATCAATCATTATCAAAAAAGACTGTGATAGCCCTAAAAAAGTTATAATTGCAATTATTAACTAACAGATTCAATAATATCTAAAAAATTAGTTCTAAAATAAGTTTCACTATTTTTGCATTTAAGTAATATAACAAGGTTTCCATTTACATGGCACATAACTATGAAAAAACAGCTTTTTAAAATAATAGCGAAAGCAAATAAAATAATATTGCCTAGTTTTACCAGAAGACAATTAGATATTTCTACTGCCAGTAAATTTCAACTTGCAATTATTGGCTGGAGAGCTTATGTTACCTTAAGAGCCTTAGATTAATACTCTAAAACCGATTTTACATCATATCCTTTTAATTTATCCTTTCCGCTTAAAAAATTAAGTTGCATAATAAAATTGCACTGTACAATGTTGCCTCCTAATTTTTCAACCAATTTACAAACAGCCTCAGCTGTTCCGCCAGTTGCTAATACATCGTCGTGAATAAGGATTCTCTCTCCTTTTTTAATTGCATCAATATGAATTTCCACAGCATCTTCACCATATTCCAAGGCATACGTTTGCGACAAAGTTTTATAAGGCAGTTTACCAGGTTTTCTAACAGGAATAAAACCAGCATTAAGCTTTTGAGCCAACAATGTGGCAAAGAAAAAGCCACGAGATTCTATACCAATGACTTTGTCTATTTTTTGGCCCTCAATAAGCTTTAACAATTCTTCTAAACATAAACGCACACCTTTAGGGCTTTGTAGTAATGGTGCAATGTCTTTAAATAAAATTCCTTCCTTTGGAAAATCAGGAATATCTCTAATAAAGTCTTCAATTGTATTCATGGCCGAAATGTAATTAATTTTATAGTTAATTTTGTCATTGTAACAAAATAAAATATATTTGCACCCACAAAAATGGCCTCGTAGCATAACTGAATAGTGCACTTGATTACGGCTCAAGAGGTTGCAGGTTTGAATCCTGCCGAGGTCACGAATAAAGCCAGTAATTTCAAAAAACGCTTGAAAGTACTGGTTTTTTCATTTGCAGAATATTTACAGAAAAATACGTTTTAGCATCATTTAGCATTTTTATTTATTTAAGCCTATATTTAATACATTATCTACATAAAACAAAAAAGGCATACATTTTTGCACACCTTAATAGCATAATTTTTTTTGGTTTAAACTCCCAAAACTATTGAAGCATCAATACCGAGCTTTACACTTATTTCTTTTGCCACTTTTAAAGTCGGTTCGCTTTTACCATTCAGATACTCACTTACCCTTGACGTGCTTACTCCTAAAAGTTCAGATAGGCGTTTTTGGTTTAAGTCCATTTCTGCCATTCTTAACTTAATAACCTCAACCAATGAGGGTTTTTTAACTGGATAGGCGCGCTCCTCATAATCTGCAACAAGGTCAGATAACAGGTTTAACTCAATATAGCCTTTAGCTTCGGTGTTCTCTATATTATCGGTATCTTGTAAAAGTACTTCGATACGTTCTATAATGGCGTTATACTCTTTTTCTGTCTGTATCATAACTAAATGTTTTCAACGTCCTTAATCTTGTCGTATTCCGAATGTGTTCCCATAAACCTTAAGTAAACCTTTTTAGCATTGAATGAAATAATGGCAATCGATCTATAATCGTTCCCTTTTATATTGAATACATATCGGTTATTACCTACGTAATCCACACTATTAAACGTTTGTTTAATCTCATTGGGGTTGCTCCATTTTTTTGCTGTTACGCTATGATACCAAAAGTTTAAAGGGTTTTCGGCATCTGCGTACTTTTTTACAAACACCAGTATTCTTTTATAGGTAACTATTCGCATTGGTTAAACTTCAATTAATTTAAAGCAAAGATAATACCTAATTTTGAAATACAAAATAATATTTTGTATAATGTAATTATTTTAATTTTAAGCATTAAATATGAGTAGTTTTCTTTTTTTTAAGAATCTCATTTTAAAAGTCAAACAAAATAATAAATGTTTAGGCAAGTTAGGTTAGCAAATAAAATATATCAAATAACCTGAGTTCGATTATTAAAACATGTTGTACGGCCTTAATACTTTAACTTTTCATCCTTATCCCAAATGCCCCAAAAGGCACCTACATCACCTTCTGATCCAACCTTCCAAGACTCATCGAATGAAGAAAAATAAAACATCTCGATACTTTCTTCTTTAGACCATTTTTGAGCATTGATAAAATACTTGAGGGCATTTTCTTCTGATGGAAAAGCGCCTTCTAAATTTGTGCCTTGATTTGGCCAACCTGTTTCTGTGATAATGATTCGCTTTCCGTTTCCAGCACGTTTAGCTCTATTATACATATCTTTCATGTATAGTAATGAATAGTCTTGGTCGCAACCTTCCCAAAATGGATAGCAATTAGCTAAAATAACATCGCAAGCTTCGGTTATTGCAGGTCTGTCGGAAAACTCATAATAGGCATCAACATAGCCAACAGGAACATCCTTAATTTCATGCTTCGCTTTTAAAATGAAATTTATGAGTTCATCCTCGGTTAAATCGCCACGATACATGACTTCATTACCAACGGCTGCCACATCAACATAGCCTTCGTTTGCTAGTTCTATTAATCCTGTAATTTCTTTTTCATTTATATCAGCATCATCACCTAACCAGGCGCCAACCAATGTTTTTAAACCATATTCTTTAGCAATTTTTGGTATCAATTCATTGCCTTCAGTGCAAGAGAAGGAACGTATCCATTTAGTATATGGTTTTATGATTTCAATTCGTCTTTTAATTTGTTCTTCTGAAAGTACTTGTCCTGGTTCTTGTCCATCCATATATGGACTAAAACATAAACCATGTACACCATTATTAAGTACTTTTTTGAATGTCTTTCTTAACCCATCAATAGATATATCGTCATAATCTACAGCAGTTAATGCTAAAAATTTTTCTTCTCTAAGTGACATATTTTAAATTTAATATTAGTTGCTGTTATGCAGCGTTTTTTCGTTTTTCCAGTTCCATCCTTATCTCTTTTGCACGCTCTTCATTGATACTATAATTACGCATAGCATACATAGCGATGAGAGTTCCAAGTATTGGAAAACCTGAGTAAAATATTCTTAGCCCAGTAATGGCACCTTCAGGTTGTGTTACAATATTTGGGTCGAAGCCTACTATAGACATTATGGTTCCACTTAATAATCCTGCAATTGCTAATCCAAACTTAACCATCCACCAATAAATAGCGCCAAAAATACCTTCTCGTCTTTTCATGGTTTTTAATTCATCTAAATCAATAACATCAGCAGTCATCGACATCATTAGTGTAAATAAACTTCCAATACCAAATGAAAAAAATGGTAAAGCAAAAATGAACATATAAGGTTTGCCAGGAATAAACAAAAACCAAAGCATTATATAACCAATTAGTGAAATTCCTTGTGACAGCATAAACGCATTCTTTTTTCCCATTATTTTAGACATTCTCGCTACAATTGGAATGACTAAAAACGTAGTAATTAATGCGCCAATGCTACCAAAAAGTGTTGGCCAAATGCCTGCTGCTGCAGCATCTCCATTAAACAAATGATATACTACTATAAAAAACGAAAACGCGGCAATGGTATTAAAAGCATTAAAAATGAAGAACGTTGCAATACATAGTTTTCTAAAAGGAACAGATTTAAAAGCTTCTTTAAAACCACTCAATATCTCTTTAAGACTACTTCCAATATTTTTTAAAGTTAAAGGGGAATAGTTTTCATTAAGTGTTGATTTGCTTTTAATAAATATTGCAGGGACAATAGCACAAATGGTACAAGCAATCCCAACCCAAATAGCTAATTCCCTTGTTGCCACATCGGCAGATTCAAACCATCCTTTATCATACATAATAACCCAAAACCAAGGCGCAATAACCCAAGCCCATTGCCCAATCCATTGTGCTATAGCCATAATATTGGTTCGTTCATGAAAATCGTTACTCATTTCGTAACCCATGGCTACATAAGGTACACTAAAAATGGTTAGTCCTAAGTAAAACACAAACGACCATAAAAGAAAATACATGAAATTATAATCAATTCCATTTTCACGATATAACTGCCACATGATGACAAATGAAATTCCCATGATAATCGCTCCAACAAGTACATATTGTCGTCGTCGTCCCCATCGTGATTTTGTGTTATCTGAAATGAATCCCATTATTGGGTCAGTAATAGAGTCGAATACTCTAGGCAGAAAGAACAAAATTCCCCACATCCAACCCGGAAAGCCCAAGTCTTGAACCAGTACAACCATAAATATTCCCAATATGGCTGGAAACATTTGATTGGCAAGCATACCAATACCAAAGGCTATTTTTTGTCCCATCGATACTTTATTCATTCTCGTAATACCAGACATACTTTTTGTTTAATTAATAAGCGTTATTGTTTGAATTGCTTTGGGACTAATGGATATATTTGTATTGTTATTTCCTATTGAAATATTAAAGTTTTTTGCCTCTGTACTTTGATTAAGAACCACAACAGCAATTGTACCATCAGCATTTTTTGCAGCAGTCACCATTAACTCATCATCTGAGTTTGAAACATCAATCACTTTAGCTTCTGGTCTAATGTATTTACTGAAATGTGCCATTGTATAATATAATGGTGTAAAGTAAACCTCATCTTTATCAGGGTCAACAATTACTGGAGCTACACACCAGTTTTCAAACCAGTTTGGGCCACCTTGTTTATCCAAAACCATATTCCAATCTACCCAACCATCTACCCAATTGTTAAGGCTTCCAATAATGTCTCTTGCATAACGATATACTGGTACGTATTTAGGGTGTAAATACTTTTGGTCTTCGGGAGCCCAATCCCAACCCCAATCTGTAGCTTCTTTACTCCAATACCAAGCATCGTCTTGCCATTTTGGCACTTCGGCATCGACACAACCTTCGGTCTCTATTAAATACTTGTTTGGTGCTTTATTGTGAGCATATTGCAAATCTTCAGGGAAATAATCATAGGTACTTTCATACCAATGGATAGCTGTTCCTGCAAAATATTTTGATGACGCTTCATCTTTAAACATCACATCCACCCATTCTTTTAATCCTGCCCTATTTTGGTCGTAGCCTAAAATTTTAACATTACCATAGCCTTCTGCTTCCAGTTTTGGTCCCAAATAGTTTTGTACAAAGTCTGTTTCTTCTTCAGGGGAAAAGAGCATACTTTCCCAATTGTTGCCGTTTCCATGTGGTTCGTTTACTGGTGTTAAACCCCAAATATCGATACCTTCGGCTTTATAAGCCTCTAAATATTTATTGAAATACAAAGCAAACGTTTTGTAATGTTCTGGTAACAATTTTCCACCTACATAAGATTTGTTGTCTTTCATCCAAGGTGGTGAAGTCCATGGTGAAGCAATGATTTTAAAGTCTGCTTTAGAAATTGTCATGGCATCTTTTATCATAGGAATCAAATCATCTTTATCCTCATCAATAGAGAAATTCTCTAAAGTTAAATCTCCTTCAACTGGTGCGTAAGTGTAATTATTTAATGAAAAATCGGAAGACGCAATGTGTGTTCTGGTAAGTGAATAGCGTGCACCTTGTTCGCCGAAATAGGCTTGTAAAATTTTATCTCTATTAGGTTTACTTAATCGATTTAATAAATAGGCGGAAGATTCGGTAAACGAGCCTCCAAAACCTGTAATGGTTTGATATTTTTTTTCTGGATTAATTGTGATTTCTGATGGGTTTTCTGATGGTGTAAACTCAGAAATTTTAGTCAATTTGTTTCCTGAAGCAGATGTTTCGTAAACTTCGACCTCTAGTTGATTAGAATTACAGCTCATAGATAATCCAATTAATACAATGATATAGTGTTTTAGTTTCATCATCTTCGTTTTAATTATGTGATGATTTATACTTCAGTTTTACAACGTCGAAGGTTTTTTTCTTGTTTCTATCAATATTCACAATTCCCCAATATTCTTCATTTGGCACACCATCGTAAGGTACGCCAGTGCTATTTGGTGCGGTTCCGCCTTCATCTTGAATATCTGGATTTCCTGCTTTCCACCATCCATCTAAAAATGAAAATAGGGTGACACCAGAGCCAATATTAATATTGGCGAAAACATCATCTAAAATTTTAGCATTGGCATCAGCCTGTGCTTGTTGGTTTTCACCTTGTTGGTAACCAGCTTTGGTGATTTTCATAAAACTATCTGCTCCAGCTTCCGATAAATACATAGGTTTACCGCTTAGGTTTTCCCATTCTTTATAAATGGTTCCTGGATTATCCCAACGATACACATTCATTCCCCAAACATCAATGTTGGTTCCAATGGACAAGGCCATGTAATCAGGTAAATCGCCATGTGCTGTTGTAACAGGATGATTGGTATCGGTTTCGTGAATCAATGCTGCTGCATCATTCATGTCGTTGTACCAGTTCTTTAAATCGCCTTTAAACCATTCGGGATGGTAATTATATTCGTTACCCAGTTCCCACATTAAAATAGCGTTGTGGTTGTTGTATTTTTTAACATAATCTATAAACGTTCCAGATAGTATATCGTAAGGTTCTTTTTTATCGTTATAACCAAAACCTATAATAACTTTTAAGCCCAATTCATCAATTCTATCAAGTACCTTTTTGTCATCAATAGGTGCATATACTCTAATGGTATTAATTCCTGCTTCAAGCATTAATGCAAGGTCTTGTTCTAAATTTTCGAAACTTCTAACAATGCTTCCTTTAGGAACAGGATGATAACAAATGCCCTTTATTATGTATTGCTTTTCATTCACTAATAACTGTCTTTCAGAAACAGATACTTTATCAATTTGTAATTCGCTTTTACATGAGAGCAAAGTGATGCATAATAAAACTAATATGTATTGTACTTTCTTATTCACTATTTAATTATTAATAATTTCAGCTTTAGTATTTGGCACCAAAACATCTTTCATGAGCTCTTTAATGTTGCCATTATAAGTTTTAGTAATTGGCTTTCCATTTCTCCCTAATCCTTCAAACACACCTTTATCGACTAAATCCCAAAGCACGTATTTTGCTTTACCATCGATGGTGAACAATCCGAAATGATTTTCAGATCCTACAGGGTTTTCAGCATCTTTCCAGTTTTCATCAAAAGCTTCAAAATAGAAACATGAGATACCAGCTTTATTAGTCCAATCGCGTAAATGCTTGTAATAGAGCGCTGCTTTGTATTCATCGGTTGCTCTAGAACCATTTTTGCCGTACAATTCGTTAGATTGAGTCGCCCAACCCGATTCACCTATATGAATTGGTTTATCAATACCTAAACTAGCGATAAAAGATTTTACACTCTCATATTGAGATATGGCATAATTTTTAGCTCGTAGCATTGCGGCATCAATTTTTTGCAAATCGTTATCATATTGAGTAGTATCGTTAATCCAATAATCTGGTGAATAATGTGTGTCATGATACGCATAGGTATGCATTGAAATATAGTCCACAGATTTAACTAGTTTAACTAAATCTTCTTTGTGATAAACTAAATCACCTCCTCCCCAAGCAGCAAAATTATCGGAACTTGTAATCCATAATTGTTTTGGGAGTTCACCTTTTTTCTTTAAATCTTGTAAGTAGTTAACCCATTTTAAAATGATTGAAGGCTCTACAAAATATTCGGTAGCCCAATGCACCATAGCTTCATTACCAACTGCTAAAACCTTGACGATGTCTGGGTACTGCTTTGTTAACTTGATAGCTTCTTCAATCTCGATCTTGTTTCCAATCATTTCATCAATATCAGGCATATAACGCTCTCCTTCTTGATTGCGAATCTTTTCTGTTGCTTCAGAAAATGCATTTTTAGCTTCTATCCAAGCTCCTAACATGACATACATTTCAAAATTAGGGTCTTCTTTTTTGAGTTCAGAAATTGCAGTTAAAATATTTTTTGCATGTGGAAAGTGCACATTATAGGTTCGCAATATTTTAATACCCATAACAGCCATAATTTTAAGATCCTCTTTAATTTCGGGAATAGTAGGTTGTACTTTGCGTGAATTAGTTCGATAAGCTCCATAAGAAATTGCCAAATACTCTGGATTTCCCAAAATGTCTTTAGCTGATATGTTTATTTGCGACTGCATTAATTGTTCTTTAGTTTGTTGTTTTTTACATGAAAATGCAAGCATAACTGCTAAGGCTAGTAGTATGATGTTTGCTTTTATTTTCATGTGTCATTATTTATTTTAAGATACTTTTTTGAATACTTACTTTAATAAGCACTATCTCTCCATTTCTTTTAAATATTTTCTCGCTTGTTTGCGCATCTGTTATTAGATTATTAATTTGCTGACTTGTATTGTTATTCTTGAAAATTTCAATACCATTTTTGTCTGCTATTTTATAAATTATAGGAACTTGACAATAGGTAAATGCTAATGAATTTATTGATAATTCTAAAGATTTTTGTTCCTGAGCTACATCAATATATCTAAATGTTTTTTGTTCCTTTAAAAATTCTCTTTGCCTAAGTAAACAAGGGTCGAATTGCAATTTACCTTCATTGACAAAAACACCAAGTTCACCAAAACGACATAAAATATCTTCTTTTACTTGACCTGTCATTCCTGGTTGTTGCGCACCTTTTCCGGCTGGTGTATGCGAGTAAGGGTCGGTTGGAAAAGCACCATATAGTTTTGGTGGTTTATGCACTCCTATTCCTTCTTGTATTTCGTAATAATGGTCTAATAGTTTGCCAATAAGTTCAGGGCTTTCATTTTTTCTAATAGCTTTTAAGCAACTTTCTTGAACACTCAACAATAACTTAGAAACCATGTGCCAATAAATAGAACCTAAACCTTCATAACCGTAAAAAGTACCTGAGCGACCTGTAAATGATTTGTGATTAAAAATGTCTTCAAAAATATCTAGAACTAACTTTTTATCAGATTTAATAAGTGGTTTGTATTTGGATTCAGAAAGCATATTCAATGCTTCTTTTAAGTCGTTGGCATTTTTAAAATTGCCATTAAAATGGTAATCCCCTTTTATATCTTGTTCGATAATTTGAGTATTCTTATTAGCCACAAGTTGTTGTAACAAGTTTGATTTTGAAACACGTTCTTTTGGAATTGTATTTCTATTAATGAAGCTAGGTAAATCCTTATTAGGATATAACAAATAACTGTATTGGTCTTCCCTAAACAAAGCACTATGCTTCATAGCATCCAATATATCTAGAGCTTTAGCAGGAGATAAATACTTAGAGCTTAACACAGCTACTTGACCTTCAAGCATTTCATTTAAATATGAAATTTTAGCAGACTTGTCATCAACTGTTATTAAATTATAGGCATGAAATAAATTGTCCTTTCTTCTATTTGCACGAATAGAATGTTCTAAATACTCAAGACTTGTATTTACAAAATCTTTTAAACTATGTAATGAGATTTCGGCTTTTCGACCTGAAAATGCATGATTGTAAATTTGCTTTCTATAATCACTTGCTGCCTTAAGTAATGGCTCTAAGACTTGCATGCGTTGTGCATCGCTAAAACTGTTTGATAACAAATTTTTATGAGTTGTTAGTGTATCATGAATTTTGTTGTAGAAAACAACCAATTCTGTTGAAATCTCGAATGAATCATCATTTGTATTTTCAAAAATTGTTTTAAAGAAATCCATAAAACGACGCAAGTAATAAAGTGTTACCATTGACACGCCATTACCAACCAAAGCGTTGTTGGCATCGTTCCATTCAGGTCGTTGTGTATTCATCCAGATACCAGCTTCAGGTATGAAATTGGAGAGTTTTGCTAAGGTAGTTGCCAATATTTTTTCAATGAAATTTACTTTTACAATAAATCTGTTCTCATCTCTCAACAAAGCACCATCAGCACCAAGTTCTATACGTTCCTGACGAATTTTAGCGTCCAGTGATTCATCAAATTCTATCGTATCCTTTGGGTTATTTATAATGCTTTTGTAATCCTTTATCCTATAAGGAACGTTTGCGTAAACAAAAAGGTCTTTATTAAAATAGTCTTGTAATTTTCCAGGTTTACGCTTTTCAATAAATTCTAAAAATTTTAGCAAATAAATAATTTGATGATCTCCCCAATATCCAATGTACGACCAAGGATCGTCAGGCTCAATGGTTTCCCAATCAAAGCCATCTTTTGTGACACGATACGGATTATAACCCTCGAAGGTTGTTGCATTTAAAAACTTATGAATCATACTTTCAATAAACTCAGGAAACGCAATTGCTAATGCTTCCCAGTTTTGAAAAATATCGCGCCAATTACCTTCGTAATCCAGTATTTTAGAACCATCAATCTCGCTTCGTGTGTTAATTGAAAATTTATTCCAAGGCCTGCTTGGGTCGCCATGACGACGACTAAAACGCAATGGCATATACTCTAGGCATAAACGCCTAAAGTTTGGATCGTTACTGTTATTTGCTAAATCACGAAGTTTGAAAAGTGTAAAGGTACGTGACAAGCCATCAATGATTGCTTCATTGTTTCTTGCTACTTTTTTATTTGCTTTTGAAATATAATTTTTAAAATCGCTTTTCTCAATCTGATAATTATGATCAAAAATACCACCACGCATGATGTTGAATAATGTATTGGAAAAATGCCTGGTATCTCTAAACTTATCTTCGGTTAATTGAATGCCATCTGAAGAGCCATTAAGCGCTATTAAACGTTGTGTTCCTAAATTAATGTTATCCTTTACTTTATGTATTAGCTTAGAATCTTCCAGAATACTCTTGGATAAAGCTGCAATTTGGGAATGGTTTTGATTAACATTAGCAATTACCATCCATTGCTTTTCTTCTTTTGGATGCAATTCTATGGACGTATTTAAAAAATAAGCTCCTTTTTCGGCTTTTACATCAATTTCTTGATTGATTTGTTTACGATTCCTAAAAGCTTTTAATTGCAATGAAGACAATACATATTTAGGATTCTCCAGTCCAATTGACCAAGCAACATTCGCTTTAAGAGCTTCGCTAGGTTCTGCTTTATCTACAATAATAGCACTTAAAGCAAAAATACCTAACCCTGAATTTTCTTCTAATTCGTTACGTTTATAAGCATCGACTAAATTGCTGCTTTGGTTTTGCAAATCACTTCCAACGCCATAAGGCATGATGTTTTGAATACCATCTAATAGTGAAACTATTACTGAGCCTTCGCTATGATTTATTAGTGTAGATTCTCTAACAAAACCATAAATATTGCTAGAACTCCATTGGTATCTAAAAGTAAGGTCTAAGTCATGATTAACTTCCTCAAACATGACTTTGTTACCATATTCGCTTTTATATAAGTTTCTAGTGATTTGCGACAACCCATCAAAACGATCTGAAAATGGTTCCCAAATTTTAAATTTCCCATATTGCTCTACTAAAAAAATAGATTTACTACCAGTAATATCTGCTGATTCTGTGATTTTATCATCTGTATAATAAGGGAATAGTGAATATTCAGCATTTTTTCTACCAGCAGTTAAACCACCATTACTAGATATAAACATCCAGTGATTAGAATCGCTTACAATGCTCATGAAAAATGGGCGCATGGCATCGCTATTGGAAATTTTATAATAGTTCTCCTTATTTATTTTTACAACCTCAATAGTAGTATCGTTGTTTAGTATGTTATGCTCTATATTATTCATTAAATATTTACTGTTAAAAAACCCAGACAAAAAAATTTATTGATATACTCTTACATAATCAATCTCCATTGTTGATTGAGAAAAATTTGGGTCGATAGAAAACCAATTTCCACCCATAGCAATGTTTAGAATAAAAAATTGAGGATTATCAAAAGGCCATGTCGATGCATTTTTAACTGTTGGGTTATACTCATATAAAAAATTATCGTCTAGAAAGAAGCGAAGTTTATTTTCGGTCCATTCAAGACTATACACATGGAATTCTGTTGCGAAATCGGTAACTGTGGTTTCTCCAACAGTAGTGTCAGGGCAACCTCCAAAGCAAGAAGGTGTGTGCGTTGCACTAGATACTATAGTTGGGTTGTGTCCCCAATGTTCCATGATATCAATTTCGCCAGATGCAGGCCAACCAACAGTGTCTATGTTTGCTCCTAATAGCCAAATTGCTGGCCAAGTTCCTCCACCTTCGGGAAGTCTTGCACGAACATCAATTTTACCATAAGTAAATTCGTATTTGTCCTTGGTAATCATACGAGTAGATGTATAAGCTGCGCCTTGATAAGTTTCTTTTTTTGCGGTTATTTTAAGTAAACCACCTTCAACTATTACATTTTCACTTCTATCAGTATAATACTGTGATTCACCATTGCCCCAACCACATAAATCTGGGCAACCATTTCCTATTTCAAAATTCCACTTAGAGCTATCTGGTGCTCCATCAACATTAAATTCATCAGACCAAACCAACTGTGTTCCATCACTTACATAAACTGTAACATTTTTGAATGTACTTATGAATTGTCCTGTGCTTGAATAAGCAAAAACCGAAACCAAATAGTCGTTAATACCTTGGTTTACAAATGTATAATTAGCATTGCCACTAGTATTTTGAACTTCATCATTACCAAACTTAAAAACATATCTAGCAGCATTAGTAGCTGAAGCAGTAACTATAACTTGCCCAGAACCATCACCATTTGGGTTAGAAGCATTTGCGCCAACAATTTCAATATTTAAAACTAAATTTGATGGAATAATGTCCTGTGGTGGGTTGACAACGGTATCGTCATTTCCACCACTAGAACATGAAAAAGCTAAAAAAATTACCAACAATTTAAAATTGCTTAAAAAACTATGGCTAAATGTGTGACTAACTCTTTTTATCATAAAAAACATATCTTGTTACGCAATCTTAAGCAAGCTATTGGTTTTCTTATTCTGGAACTAACCTAAACCACCAATCGAACTCACCGTTTCCGTCCGTTGAGCGCAATACTATTTCGTTAGCAGAGCGACTAATTATTTCATACTTATGATCACCACCAATATAATATCCAATAAAGGCAAGACCACCAAGATTAATTGTCTCAACACCTCCTGGTGCAGTTAAAGCATATGTAGATTCATAATTATCGTATTGGTAGGCTTCAAGATCATCTCCTACTACATTTCCACCAGACCCTCCTAGCTCTTCAATTAGACCTATTCGACCAAAAACATCTCCATTTGTAATGTGTTCAAATCTACCATCTTCATGAAAAATATAACGGTCGTCGTATACACCTGCATCTGCTTTAGCATTTGTTTGATCACTACCATTAGGATAGTATTCGCCAAATCTTGTGCCTCCAACAGGTCCTAAGCCAAAATGCTCTGGCAAATCGCCTGCAATTCTCCATGATTTTTGACTGTTATTATTTAGTATTGTTACTAATTCTGCAGGAGGTTCATAAAGTGCTAGAACATCAACTTCAAATGTTTTTGATGAAGAAACCCCTCCATTGCCAAAAGCAATTACAGTTACAATATAGGTATTGTTACCAAGAACAGTAAAATTGTGTTCTACATAACCTTCGTTTTGAAGTTTTGTATCATTCTGTATTACAAAATGAAATGAAATAGCATTATTTGCTGTAGCAGAAAACCTAACTATACCGCTACCTAATCCAGGAGCTTCTGTTACATCATCAAATTCTCCATCTTCATCAATATCATCAAGATAAGTAACAGACATTTCAATGTTGCTTGGAGTAATAATTTCACCTACTGAAAAGTCATCATCTTGACATGATGTTGTAAAAAGTACAACACTAATTAAAACTAAAATATATTTAAATTTTTTCATGATCTATTTTTTCTAATTATGAAAATAAAGGTTATCAATATATACCGTTGCGCTGGCTCCAGTTGTATCAAAAAGCAATTGCGTAACTGCTGAAGGATCTATATTATAATCTCCCAATGGAATTGTAACACTTACCCAAGTTCCGGTTACTATATTTGGTACAAATTTAATATCTTCTTCACCAACAACCGTATTCACTAACTTCAATCCCAATACCGTTGCATCTGGTGTCCAGTAATCAAAATGAACAAATTTCATTCCCGATAAATTTGTTGGGTTGCCATAATCTGTAACAATACCTGTATAATTTAATAAATCGTACTGCCAAATATTATTCCCTCCAATATCTATTGGTGTTAATGTTGTTGTTTGTCCCCAATTAGGGTTTAATTCACTTATACCAACACTTGTATAGCTATCACTAAAAATAGACATTACATCACTAGCATCTATAACAGGCTCAGGAGCTATAACGGTTGGTTGTGAACCTGTTTCAGAATAGAAATATAAATTATCTACATACACTTTTGCGCTACCTCCAGCTGTATCAAACAATAATTGGGTTACTCCCGATCTATCAATGGCAAAGTCATTTAATGGAATGGTTACACTTACCCAAGTGCCTCTTACACCTGGTTCAGCAACAGTTGAAACCCAAGCAATATCTTCTTGACCAACTACTGTGTTAACAATTTTTAAGCCTAATTGTGTTACATCTGGTGTAAAATAGTCGAAATGCACATAGTCCATTCCTGACAAGTTGGTGGGATTTCCATAGTCCGTTACTATTCCTGTAAAGTTAAGTGCTTCATATAACCAAATGTTATTTCCAGCAATATCAACAGGAGTTAAAGTTGTTGTTTGTCCCCAATTAGGGTTTAATTCGCTAATACCAACACTAGTGTAGGCATCACTAAAGATAGAGATAACATCTCCTGCTCCATACGTTGGTGTTGGCGCATTGTACTCTGGCATTGTTGCTACAGTAGATGGTTTATAGAAATAAATATTATCAATAAACACTGTTCCTGCTGCCCAAGGATCTCCAACAAATTTCAGTTGAAATATCTCGGTTACAGTAAGACCTTGATCGGTATAATCTGAAATTGGAATTTCAATAGTTGTCCATTCTCCTGCAGTTAAATCATTCCAAACAGGCGCTTCAGTAGCTCCTCCAGCAGTATTATTAATTAGCGATGTTTCTATTCTTGTAGCATCTCCAGATGTCCAAACATCCATATGCAAGAACTCCATTCCTGAAACATCTACAGAGGTACCATCTGCTAAAGCGACACCTTGATAGCTTAAATTAATGTATTGTAACATCTCGTCTCCATTCAAATCAAACAAAGCCCAACCGCTACCTTGACCTCCTTGTCCCCAATCTGGGAAATAATTAGTTCCTGACACATCGGTATAAGTTGAACTAAATATTGAAATAACATCTTGAGCATCTCTAATAGGTTGCGCAGGAGCAGAAGCAATAGGTTGTAAAATTTCGGTTACTACAAATTCTTCTATATACTCTGTTGTTTCTATTGCGGCACCCATAGCGACAGTTCTAATAGTATATGTACCTGGTTCTTGATAAATATAAGATGCTGTTTCACCTATATTGGCTATTACAGGATCATCATTTCCAGGTTCTCCAAAATATACTTCAAACGATATGGCAAAATCTGCATTTGCCGTAACGTTAACTTGTTTTGAAATTGCCACATCGTTTTCTATAAGCACATCTAAATTCTCAGGTGCCTTGAAAGATACTACCAGTGGTTGTTCAATTTGGGTTTTTAAACCAGTAATACCTACAGCTTCAATACTTACAGTATATGTGCCTTCTTCATAAGTATGTGAAATAGTTTCACCTACAACAACTTCAGTTGGGGTTTCGGTTCCATCTCCAAAAAGAATGTTAAATGATGTAGCTCCATCTCCACTAGGTGTAATACTGACTAGTCCAGAGTTATCTTGAGTCACTTGAAATAGTGCTGAAACATTTGCAGGTGCTATGACATCGTTTAAGAAATCTAGATTTTCATCGTCGGTACAGTTCCATATTAAAAGTAATACGAAAAACGTGCTAATTATAAATTTAATTTTTTTCATAATAATATTTTTTAATATCCTGGATTTTGATTCCATCTATTTCCTGTTAATTGAATTTCCTCGATTGGTATTGGAAAGAGTTCGTGTTTTCCAGCAACAAATCCGTCAATAGCTTGTGCAGCTCTTCCAGTTCGAACCAAATCGAAGAAACGATGACCTTCACCTACCAATTCAACACGACGCTCTTTATATATATCGTTAGTTAAATTAGTACCTGTAGTATTTACTGAAGGAAGCAAGGCCCTGTTGCGTACTTGGTTTAAATAATCTTGAGCTCTTGTATCACTTATACCTCCTCTATTTAAAGCTTCAGCAGCCATTAACAGGACATCGGCAAATCTTAATGCGCGATAATTATCAGGGTTTGTAAGTGCAGGATCCCCAATATTTAAATCGCCTAAACGTGCAATATATTTTCTATTAAAATAACCTGTTTGCTCGTAGCCATCTCCACTCCAACTAGATCCTGGGTTATCGATTATATACTGTTCCATATCTAATATAGAAGTTTCATAACGTAAATCTCCTGGTTCAAAAGCATCAACTACGTCTTGAACAGGCACATTGAAACTATAACCTGAATCAAATTTTTCAGCAGCATCTACAAAGCCTCTTGGCCCATTAAAATATACTGAATAATTCCCTTCAAGACATTGGAAACATTCGTAACTCCCTCCATCGACATCAGAATACTGAACTTCGAAAACGGATTCAATATTATTTTCCCAATCACGTTCAAACATATTAGGGTACTCAGTAGGTGTTAACAAACGGTGTGGTCCATTATTTATTAAATCTTCCAGGACTTCGGCAGATTCAGCAAATTTATCTTGGTATAAATATACTTTACCCAGCATTCCCTGAGCAGCACCTTTAGTAATTCTACCAGTTTCACTTTGTACATAAGGTAAGTTGGCTGCAGCAAAGATTAAATCTTCTTCAATTAAGGCATATACTTCTTCTTTAGGTGTTCTATCAATATTAAACTGATCTCCAAATTGTATGCGTTTATCAACGAGCATTGGGACATCGCCCCACCATTTTACTAAAATAAAGTTATAATAAGCTCGTAAGAATCTTGTTTGAGCAATGACACTTGTTTTATTAGAAAAATCTGTTTTGTCTTGAAATTCCATAATGTAATTACAACGATTTACAGCTTCATACATCCATTGCCACATGGTTCTTAAACCACCGTCACTCTGTCCTGATGGCGAGTGTATCATATCGTCTATTTCTTGAATATATGGTGAATCTGTTGCGCTTTCGCCACCACATAGTGTATTGTCTGATGCTATTTCTGCAAATTGATAAAATTTGGCTGTTGTTTGTAAATAATCGTAAGCTGCAACAAGTGCAAGTTGATAATCTTCTTCTGTATTAAAAAAGGTTTCGGAATTTTGATCGTCTGAATCAACATCCACAAAAGTATCACTACAAGATAGCACCATTAAAAATGCGAAGAGATTAGATATAATTTTTAAATTTTTCATAATACTTAATTAAAATTTTACGTTAAGACCCAATAAGAATGTACTTGCACTTGGATAAAAACCATTATCGATTCCACCACCAATTGGAGCGCCATTACCAATAGTAGGATCGTATCCTCTATATTTAGTTAGCGTAAATAAATTATTTGCTGAAACATAAATTCTTAGCTTGCTTATTTTGTCGTTATTTAACACATTGTCTGAAAATGTATATCCTAATTGTACATTTTGTAATCGTACAAAAGAACCGTCCTCTACATAAAAATCGGAAAAATCTGTATTAGAAGTAGCTCCAATTGTTTGCAGTGGTGATGTATTGCTTGTACCTTCTCCAGTCCAACGGTCTAAATACCAAATAGGCTTATTTACTAATTGTTGGTTACGTTCGTAATTTCGTACAATTTCATTGCCAATAGATGCAAAGGTGTAAGCTGAGAAATCAATGTTTTTATAATCAAAGGATATGTTAAGACCCATTGTTGCATCTGGTATTGGGTTTCCAAGATTTACCCTATCGTTCAAATCTATAACGCCATCGCCATTTTGATCAACAAATTTTAAGTCTCCTGGTCGGGCTCCTAGATTAGTAACTGCTGAGTTATCAACTTCTGTTTGGTTTTGAAAAATTCCATTTGTTTGATAACCAACAAAATACCCCATTGGAAATCCTGCTTCCATTCTAGATATAGCAGGTTGTGAAATACCAAAACGACCACCTTCAAGATATTCGTCTTCTCCGCTAACTTCCAGGACTTCGTTTTTTAAAGTGGTAACGTTGTACTTGATGTTAAACTTAAAATTTTCGTTTAGATTATCTGAATAACCAATGGCAAATTCAAGACCTTTATTTTCAACTATTCCTGCATTAACATATGGTGGTGCGCCTGTACCTAGGAGTCCGGAAATTTGAGGTGAGACTAATAAGTCTTCTGTTCTCTTTTTAAAATAATCGGCTGTTATATCCACTTTATTATTTAAAATACGCATATCGACTCCTATATCCAATGTTTTTTGTTTTTCCCATTTAATTTGTGGGTTTGAAATTGGTCCGCTTGCAATTCCAAAGACTTCATTTTCACGATCATTCCCTCCAAAAAAATAGGTTCCTTCTCCAGTTAATAATGATACAAATCTATAGTCACCAATCCTGTCATTACCTAAAACCCCATAAGAGGCTCGAAATTTCAAAAAATCAAAAGTGTTAATGTCACTCATAAATTCTTCGTCTGAAGCAACCCAACCAATAGATCCAGAAGGGAATATTCCAAATTTGTTATTTGGACCAAATCTTGTTGAACCATCTCTACGAACTACTGCAGAAAATAAATATTTGCCTTTATAATCATATTGTACTCTTGCAAAATAGGATAATAATCTACCATCAAACTTTGGGTTACTTCCTCGTTCAACATATATATCTCGTTGGTTCAAACCTTGTTCTACAGTAGCATAACGTATATCATTGTTCTTAATATCGGTAGCTGTTGCCCCAGAAAACATTCCTGTTGTTTTAAAAACAGAAATTCCTAAAAGGACATTCAGGTTATGGACATCGTTAAATTTATTTTGGTATTTTAAAAACCCATCGAACGTATAATCCCTAAAAATATTAAAACCTTCAAAAACACCATTTGTTAAAGTATTAAACACCTTTCCTCCTCCATAATAATCAATTGGATCGAATGAAAAGCTTGATACTTCGGCATAATTAAATTGAATATTAGCTTCAGCTGTGAAATGCTCCAAGAAATTATAAGCCAATCCAGCAAAACCATTAATCTTCATTACTTTATTTCTATTATAGGTATTAGCCATTTGTGCTATTGGGTTTATAACTTCTGCTCCTAAACCATCGGCTAATGAAAATTCACCATTTTCATCCCTTACTGGAATAGTAGGTGCCATATTTAAAGCATTAAAAAGTACAGACCCTAATGCGTTTTCTGGTAATCCTTGGCTATTGACTCCTGTTAAAGTAACTCCCGACTTAAATTTAAAGTTTTCTGAAAAGTCTAAATTATAAGTTGCCGTATTAGTAACACGAGTAAAATTAGATTTTTTACCACCAACAATACCATCTTGAGTTAAATATGAGGAACTGAATGAATATGATGACTTTTCTTTACCTCCTTTAAGTGTAATGTGATGATTCATTATTGGAGCCGACTCGAACACTTCGTCTTGCCAATCGGTTCCAATACCTAAAGTAGATAAATCAGAAAAAGGTGGTGTGCTTCCACCAGCTGCGTAAGCCTCATTGACTATTACACCATATTGTGTTGCATTTAATACAGGTATTTTACGTGTTGTTTGCTGAAACCCTCCATAGGCATTGTACTCAATTGTTAATGGCATTTCTTTACGTCCTGTTTTTGTAGTTATAAGAATAACGCCATTCGCAGCTCTTACTCCATAAATCCCTGCTGTAGCATCCTTAAGTATGTTTATGCTTTCAATGTCATAAGGGTTCACAACGCTAAGATCTTCTACAACATTACCATCTACCAAAATTAATGGGCTACTATTTCCGTTAGTAGATACCCCTCTAATGCTAATAGTTGAGCCACCACCTGGAGATCCTGAATTGGTTGTAATATTTACACCTGCCACTTGACCTTGTAATGCTTGCTCAATACGAGTTGGCTTTAATTTTTCGATGGTTTCGTTTGAAACAACAGAAACAGCTCCAGTTATTTCCTTTTTGGTTTGTGTACCGTAACCAATTACAACTACTTCGTCCAATTGAGCCACATCTGGTTGCAGCTGTACATTTAAATCTGTGTTGTCGTTAATAGTAACTTCATAAGTTACATATCCAACATAACTAAAGGACAAAACAGATCCTACTGATACATCTTTTAAAATAAAATTTCCATCAAAATCTGTTGAAGCTCCTTTGGACGTTCCTTTAACAATAACATTTACTCCTGGTATTGGTATGCCTGCTTCGTCAAGAACAGTTCCCTTTACATCTAAAGTTTGAGCACTTATAGTAATTACTCCAAACAATGTAATTAGTATTCCTAAAATTCCTTTCATATATATAAGTTTAATAATATAAATAAACGTGTTAAGCTAAAATCGATATAACTGATATGAACAAAACAGATTTATATAGTTTTTACAACTTGATAAAGCTAAAAATACGATTTGAGATATCTGCAAAAAACACCTAAACAAAAAACATACATCGCAAAATAAATGTGTGTAAATTGTTAATTTAGCAATAAATACATAATAATTATGGGTATTTAAAAAATTTTAAACAAATACTAAAAATGAGGTGATAAGAAGGTTTGTAGTGGTAATGTTGTGTTTTTTTGGAACATGTTAAGCTATTATATTTCTAAAATATAATTTGTTAAGCTAGATTCGTGTGCTAAACCCATTTTTTTTCTTAATCTATAGCGTTTAACTTCAACACTTTTTGATGATATATTTAGTAGTGGAGCAATCTCTTTTGAAGACAAATTTAGTCTCAAGTACGCGCATAATCGTAAATCGTTGGGAGTAAGCTTTGGATGAACTTCTTTAATTTTCTTGAGAAAATCCTTATCAGCATTATTAAATGCCTCCTCAAATAACTTCCAATCATCTGTATTATTAAGGTTTTTATCAACTAATTTAACAATGTGTGAAAAGTTCCCTTCTTTTGAGTTTTTTAATTCATTTTTTATATTATTTAAAAACTCATTCTTTTTTATAAGACTCATTGTTGAGATTGCCAATTCTCGATTTTTATTGTTGATATCTTGTTCGAGTCGCTCATTCTTATGATTGATTAGTTGCTGCTTGTTTTCTAATTCTTTAAGCTCTAATTCCCTCTGAGTTTTAATCAATAATTTTTCTCGTTGCTTTTTATAATACGATTTGTAAAAATTGTGAGTAAATAGTATTAATAACAAAAACAACATTGAATAAAATACAATGGCCATGTTAGAAAGTAGCAAAGGACGCTTAATTCGAAAAGAGTAAGATGCTACATTGGCCGAGACATCACCTCCAATTTTACCCCTAACTTTAAAAGTATAATTTCCATAAGGTAGATTCTCGAACAATTCAGTTGAGTTAGAAGACCATGTGCTCCAAGAATTATATATGCCATCTAATTTATATTGATATTCTTTTATACTATATTTTGAGAATTCTGGTATGCTGTATGAGAATTTAAAGTTGTGTTGTTTATTATCAAATAGTCCATCTGTAGTTTTATCAATAAGCTTCAAGCTAGCTGCTTCTTTCCTTTTACTGTTTTCAATTATATCTAATTTAATTTGATATTTTTTATTGGTTTTAATTTTATTTAAGTCCATTATTATATATCCTCTTGAGGTTCCAAGCAAATACTGTTCATTCCCTAGATTTAAGATACTTTCATAACTGGTAACATTATCTCTTATATTTGCAGGTAAATATATTTTGTTAATATTAGGTTTATTACTCAATTTGCCAGGAGATATATAGCTAATATCTGTTTTTGATACTCCCCATAAATAATTAGAGTTTTTATCTAAAATTAATTTACCTGATAGATAACTTATACTATCATATATCTTGCTAAACTCTATTTCTTTTACGAATTTCTCTTTAGAAAAATTATACTTAAAAACGCCATCTTTATAAGCGTAATAAATATGATTGTTAAATTTTTTTAGGCTAGAGCCTAATCCTTTACTAATGTTTAGCTTCTTTACATCAATGAGTCTCATAAAGTCGTTAGAGATTTTAAGGTTAAATACGCCTTTGTATTCATGACTTACCAAAACACTGTTTTCGTTAAATACTTCAAAAAAGCGTGATGATATCTCAAAACCATCAATTATATTTCGAAAAGACCAACTTCCATTTCTTTTTTCAATAATAGAAAGCCCATTATAGCCTCCTTGTAAAATTAGATTTGGTAAATGAGGGAGATGCTTAAGGCTCCAAATTCCTTGAACATCAGAAATTTTAACAGCTGTACCATCACTTATAATAAAAGTGCCAGAATTATGTCCACAAAACAATTTATTATCTATTACGCTTAACGCCCAGACTTGCCCTTCGGTATTACTGATAAATTGAAATGACTCATTACTAAAGGCTCTTTTATAAAATAGCCCTTGGTTGGTCCCCAAATACAAAAAACCATTATACAAAGCTGAAGCATAAACCGAACCTAATGAACCCTCATCATCGTGATATACTTTAAAAGGGGAATTGGTGTTTAAACTATTAATTCCGTTATCTAAACCCAACCATATATTGTCATCGACATCTTCAAAAACAGATAAAACAGTATTGTTTAATAAGCCATCCTCTTGTTTAATATTAAAAATTATATTTCCATTAATTAAGTAAACAAGGCCTCTTGAAATGGTTCCAAACACAAAGCCCCTATTTTTAAGACGAATACTACTATAAACACTTAAATCTGAAAGGGCATTCATTTTTGAAATATCCCATTCGTTAATTTTGTTATTACCAAAAATAAAAATTCCGTCGTTTTGAGTCTGTATTAAAAGTTGATCCTCTTGAGGAAATATATTTATTATTATTTTATCAATAATTCTCGAATCATTTGTTAACAAAACATCTTTTCCGTTTTCAATTTTATAGATTCCATCATTAATTCGTTGAAAATATATAGCATCATCTGCTTGAAATATTTTAGTGATTCTTGAATCTGAGCTTATAATATTAAAAGTATTGTTAGATCTATCATAAATATATATTCTATCTAAAGACTGAAACAAAATCTTTTCTTCAAACTCCATAATGTTCCAAAATTCTTCGTCTTCTTTAAGTTGAACTTTAAGTTCTTTTGAAAGTGATGTATAATTTAATTCTCCGTAAGAATCTTTTGTCCAAAAGCCAAATTCCATATAGCAGCCAGAATAAATTCTATCTCCAGTTGCTTTAACTGACCTGACTATAGATTCATTTGGGGTTTTGTATAATTTCCATCTTGCTCCATTAAACTCTAAAAGGCCTTTGTTGTTGGCAAAATAGATATTTCTATCATCTGTCTGGGTAATGGACCAATTTTGTCTTCCTGCATTATATAAACTTGGATTGTACGCAGTAATTGGAGGTAACTCTTGTGAAAAAGAAAGTACAGGAATACCTATACAAAAACAAAGAATAAATTGAACAATACTTTTCATGATACAGTGTAATAATTACCAATTGTTAAGGTACATAATTTATTTTTATTAGAAATAACAAGGGTTTAAAAAAATACGTATGGCTAATGTATAGAAACACAGTTGTATTTATCTTATAAGAATAAATAAAAATTTGATAATACCAGATATTTTATTTCCGTATTTGTTGGTGAAAAATACCAATATTAGCTTTAAAATTTGAAGCAACAATGAAGCGCTAACTCTTTGATATATTAATTAACCGATAAACTTTGCTTAAACGAAAGTTATAAAGTTAAATCTCTTACAGTATGTCAACATGGAAAAATTATTGGAAAATGGTTGCTAAAATTGTATTTTAGTTTAACCATATAAAAATTTATTATTATGAAAACAAACATGGGAAATACCGACAAAGGCATAAGAATAGTTATAGCAATCGCTATTGCTTTGTTGTATTATTTTAATGTGATTGAAGGGATACTTGCTTATATTTTAATGGCAGTAGCAATTATATTTTTACTCACAAGCCTTATTAGCTTTTGTCCTCTATACAAAATATTTGGGTTTAGCACCTCTAAAAAGCAATAGGCAAAGAACTTTAGAAATATTTTAGCTAATCAAAAAAGTAACACCGTTTATATGCTTAATGTATAATGTGCATTTAAACAATTTCTGCACTCAAACCAGCATTAAGCAACTTAGAGCATCTAGGTTCTAAATAAGCATACTCACCAGTTTTTACAGTGCATTTCCCTTTATAATGAACTAATATAGCGCATTGTTCGGCTTGTTCTGGTGTGTGTTCGCAAACATCAACAAGGGTATCTATTACATGATCAAAAGTATTTACATCATCATTAAATAAAACAATCTCGTTTTGCTTAACAACTTCTTCTTTTACAGAAACTTTTTCTAGTGTTTTTTCCTTTATACTCATCGAGTAATTTTTTGCTAATTTATAAATTTTAACGAAACCCAATTATTTCTCTCTAAACTTTCTTGGAGTTTTAAACCATATTTAGAGCATTCTTTTTCTATTATGGGAATATCATGAATGTAAAATCCGCTTAAAAATAGCTGTCCTTCTTTATTTAAACAAGCTGCGTATTTTGAGATATCTGCCAACAAAATATTCCTGTTAATATTTGCAATGATTATGTCAAATTTCTTTTCATTTAAAAGACTTGCATCACCTTCAAACACAGAAATATGCTTACAGTTATTTCTCTCGACATTCTCTAAACTGTTTATATAACACCAATTATCTATATCTATTGCATCAATATTTGTAGCGTCTTTCATTTCGGCTAAAATTGCCAAAACTCCTGTACCACAACCCATATCTAAAACCGATTTATCTTTAAAATCATTGTTTAAAATATGCTGAATCATCATGTGTGTTGTTTCATGATGCCCTGTGCCAAAACTCATTTTAGGCTCAATTACAATATCATATTTGGTATTTGGTGTTTCATGAAAAGGGGCCCTTACTGTACAAATATCATCAACAACTATTGGTTTAAAATTCTTTTCCCATTCTTCATTCCAATTGGTTTGCTCTATCTCGTTAAAGGTATGGTCAATTATAAATTCTTTAGATTTTAAAATTTGAATGTCATTTAAAATTTCACTGTTCCATTCTTCTTTTTTAATATACGCTGTCACACCTTTTTCGGTCTCAACAAAGCTTTCAAAGCCAGTATATCCTAGTTCAGCAATAAGTATTTCAACAGCTGGAACTAAAGGTTGAACAGTAAAATAATAACCAATATATATTGTGTTTGACATTATTTAAAAAGCATTTACAATGGCGTAAAAATCTTCGGCATTAAGTGATGCGCCTCCAATTAAACCACCATCTACATCTGGTTTTGAGAAAATTTCCTTGGCATTATTAGGTTTTACACTACCTCCATAAAGGATAGACACCTCATTAGCGAGGGAATTGCCATATCTACTCATCAATGTTTCTCTTATAAATCTATGCATATCTTGAGCTTGTTCGGGACTTGCAGTTTCACCTGTGCCAATTGCCCAAACTGGTTCGTAGGCCAAAACTATGTTTTTCCAAGCATCTTTGGAAAGATGAAAAAGCACATTTTTAATTTGACTTTCGACTACATCTTCATGCTTATTAGATTTTCTATCGGCTAGTTCTTCTCCAAAACAAAATATCACTCTCATTTTATTACTTAAAGCAGCGTCAACTTTTTTAGTTAAATCTTCATCTGTTTCGTTAAAATATGCACGTCGTTCGCTATGACCTAAAATAACTGTTTGTATGCCTACACTAGTAAGCATATTGGCACTCACTTCTCCTGTAAAAGCGCCACTTTGAGCATAATGCATGTTTTGGGCGATGACTTCAATATCATAAGTTCTTAAAGCTTCAAAAGCATGATAAAGATTCACAAACGAAGGCGCTATCATAACCTCAGCTTGTGAGGTTTGTGTTTGCTTTTTTAAGTTTAAAATAAGCGTTACAGTTTCTGGTAAGTCATTATTCATTTTCCAATTCCCTGCTACAATTTGCTTTCTCATAATTAATGCCTGCGGAAGCAGGTATCTTTTTAATTAAACTTATTATTCTATTTAGAAAACCTTACAACTCTTATTTGAAAGGGTATATTCTATTTTTACTTTTTAATTTCGGCATTTTAGCCAAGAGATTCCTCCCTACGCAGGAATTTTATTTTAATTTAATTTTCGGATCTAACCACGTATACATAATATCCACAAAAATATTTATGATGATAAACATTAAGGCTATTATTAAAACGGAACCCATAATAACTGGCAAATCCAAGGTGTTTAAAGAGTTTACAATTTCTTTTCCCAATCCATTCCAACCAAAGATATACTCTACAAACACAGCTCCAGCAAGCATCGATGCAAACCAACCTGAAATTGCTTTAACTACTTCAAATAATGTAAGTAATGCGTAAAATGTTTTATTTAAAAAATAGTTTAACAGATATTATTCTTTAATGATTCGACCTTTTTTATTTATTTCTTCTATTGTATAGTTTTTAAACTCGAAGCTTTCTCCAAACAAACGAATTCCGTATGCTTCAACAGACTCCTTAAATCCTACTTCTTCACGACGTTTATTTACATTTTCCGGGTCTTTAATAGGCCAAATAAATGAAAATTCGTCCGCAGCACCTTGAAAATAAACTGATCCTTGTGTACCATAAATCTGAGGCTTTCCTTGCTCCATTAAATACCTATCTTCCATCATAGCTACATCGGTTAATGGTAGCTCTCCTTTGGCACCTGCCTGCTTCATTAATGGCAAATAATCTGGTATCTTATTTGAATGCTGAATAACAAACCAAGCCACACTTTTTGTTGATTCTCCAACCAAGTTTTTGCCTGGATAACCATGTTCTTTAAAAACTTTTTCAATAAAAATAAGATTAGTACTATCTATCTTATCTTGTTTTTTAAAGTTTTCCCTATAAGATTCGCCTCTATATTTTTGGTCCAAAACCATAATACTATCCAATTGACGCTTAAGTACGAAGTTTAGATTTGGATTCGCATTAGATGAGCTTATTAGTTTTAAATCGTCAATATCGTTCCAGTGCACTTTTTGTTTTACTGTCCCTTTACTTAATTCTAATACTCCAGGATTAGAACGAACAATTGTTTTTAAAACTTTTTCGTCGCATGAATAAAAGTCGAAATCGAAATTATAATCTGCTTTTATACGCTGTTTAGCTTCTGCTCCAGACGCCGTTAATCCAATAACCTTATAACCTTTATCTGCTGCCTCTTTGGCCTTGGCCATAATGGCTACTAGCCCATCTTTTTCTGCTCTATCTAAACTATAAGATACAATTATTATAAGTTTTTCTTCAGCTAAAATTTCTTGTTTCACATCTCCTTCATGACTTTCTATAGAAAAATCCAGAATTGATGGTTGATACCCTTCTTTAATCACCTTAGTTTCTACACCAACATATTCTCCATCAACACTTGGATAAGAACCATTGGTCACAAACTCTTTTTCTTCTCCATTCACGTTAAAAGTCCACGTAAACTCTTGGATAGCTTTAGGCGCATCTTCTGGTGTACTCATGTTTTCTATAAGGTTATCTCCTATTTTATAGGCTCTAAAATCTACCGTTGGTAAATGCATTAATACATGATACCCAAACCATAAAGACCAAATAAAACTAACCAACGCAATGATAGTTGTTGGCAATTTTGAAAAAATGGGTTTGATGTGTTTTATACCAAAAAAGAGCACCAAAATAAACACTAGCAAGATAACGTCTTTGGTAAAGCTTTCCCATGGCGTTAATTTTAATGCGTCACCAAAACAACCACAATCTCTTACTTTATCAAAATACGCCGAATAGAACGTAAGAAATGTGAAGAACACAATCATCCCCAACAAGCTCCAAACCGTAAATTTAGGTTTATAGCCAATTAACAAGAACACACCTAGCGCAACTTCAAAAACGACTACTATTACTGATATACCTAAAGCATAAGGCTCTAAAAATGGCATATTTAATACATCTGTACTAAAATATTCTTGTAGTTTGTATGAAAATCCTAATGGATCATTAAGTTTTATTAATCCTGAAATGATAAATAGAACGCCAACTATTATTCTACTTATTTGTGTTATGTACCTCATAGTATTTTATAAAAATTTCAAATTCCAAAAACTAAATTCCAAAACTCACTCAAATGGAATTCTATGTTTTAGAAATCTATTTTAATTTATTGATTATCGTTGATAAAATTTTTCTTAATTCTCCTGCTTCAATTATTAAACTTTCAATTCTATCCATTTCATTTTCATTTAGTGCTTTTTAATAATTTGAGCCAATATTCACTTTCTTTAGCTTCTTTTCTTGATATCTTAATTCGAAATTTTAAATCTTTATCTCCAAGCTTTTCATTTCCTTCAATATAATTTGCTCCTACAGAACCTGAA